>PVMS01041913.1_pt1 | contig 16758 bp, 18 predicted proteins | sample 1853461 | NCBI WGS metagenome assembly PVMS01 (sample SAMN08582032, study PRJNA380276) | Marine sediment metagenome, whole genome shotgun sequencing project. | isolation source: ocean sediment barecode stripped | collected 2017 | reverse complement strand
TTTATAGAAAACTTCACTAGTTTCTTGCACTGGCAACGCATCCATATCTGCCCGTAAAGCGATGGTTTTTCCCTTTCGGTTGTCATGTAAATCACCAATATCACCGGTTTTACCAATTCCAGCTTTAACCTCAATTCCATAGGATTTTAATTTCTCTGCAATAACTTTTGCTGTATGATGCTCATTGAACCCAAGCTCGGGATGCTTATGGAAATCTCTTCTATTCGCAATGATCTCAGCTTTAATTGCATTTACTTCAGGTAAAATTTTAATGCTCATAACAGTTCACCAATATTTTCAATAGTTGCACCAATTAGTCCGGCAAAATCAGCTTTTGTGCGATTGGCTGTTTCAATTACTTCACTATGTGTTAGCGGTTGGTTAAGTATCCCCGCTGCATAATTCGTGATAGTTGAAATCCCAATTGCATCAATTCCGAGCTGTTCAGCTATTTGTAACTCAGGAACTGTGCTCATCCCTACTGCATCGCCACCTAAATTTCGAATATAGTCAACTTCAGCAGGTGTTTCGTAACCAGGACCTTGCGTCCAGCAGTAGACTCCTTTTTCAAGTTTAACTTTTACACTTTTACTTGCTTTTTCCGCACAACCCAACAATTTTGATGACATATCATCGACAACTCGTGGTGTAAATAAATTTTCTCTAAAAGTACAATCCATATAACCACTAATCGCCATAAGTGTGCCGGGCAGCATACTTTTTCTAACAGAACCGGCAGCATTCGTGATTATGATATACTTAACACCAAGTTTATGAAACAAATGTATCGGCAATGTTACAGTATCGATATCGTAACCTTCGTAATAATGAAATCGCCCTTTAGCGGCTATTAAAGGGACACTCTTATAATCCCCAATTACAAACTCTCCGGTATGACCTTCTACGGTTGGTTGCGGATAATTAGGGATTGCATGGTATGGAATTACAATTGGTGTTTGAATCTGTTCAGTAAAATCTCCTAATCCTGACCCTAAAACCACTGCCACTCCATGCGTAAATCCGGAACGACTTCCAACATATTCTGCCATATTTGAAACGGAATATTTCATTACATTCATTTCCTATGTTACTACCAACTGTCCACAGCCTGCATTTATATCGGCTCCCTTGCTCCATCTTGTAGTTACCGTGAAAGGAGCATTAAATAAATTGCCAAGAAATTCTTGGATTTTTTCATCATGCGGACGGTTAAATTTACCTCCAATCTCATTATAAGGAATTACATTCAATTTACATGGCAAATTACCTATTAAATTGATCAATCGTTTAGCGTCTAATTCTGAATCGTTAATGCCTGCTAAAAGTACATATTCAAAAGTGACTAATTTTCTTCTTGCGTTATAATAATTTTTAACTGACTCGATTAATTTATCAATCGGATATTTCTTAGCAATTGGCATGGTTTTCAATCGCTGTTCTTGCGTAGAACCATTTAAACTGATTGCCAATTTATACCTTTGTTTCTCTATTGTAAATTGTTGTATTTGAGGAACTATTCCAGCTGTAGAAATAGTTATATGCCGTGCACCTAAATTAATTCCATTGGGATGGTTTAATAAATCGGCTGCTTTAATTACATTATTATAATTTAAAAACGGTTCACCCATCCCCATAAAAACTACATTTGTAATTGATTTTTCCGATTCTTTTAACAACAATAAATACTGTGCTACTATCTCACCTACGGTTAGATTTCTTAGAATACCCATAGTTCCGGTGGCACAAAAATCACAACCCAAAGCACATCCTACTTGAGAAGAAAGACATACCGTAATACGTTTTTGTTCTTTCATTAAAACGGCTTCTATTTTTTCTCCATCTTGGCATTCTAATAAAAATTTGCGCGTCATCGCAAATTTAGCACCGGTTACTTTCAATATTTTTAGTGGATTTAGTAAATAATTATCGGCAAGATTTATTTTCAATTGCTTCGGAAGATTCTCCATTTTCGCAAAGGATTGAACATTGTTTTTATAGATCCAAGTAAATATTTGCTCTGCTCTATATTTTTGTTCATCATAATCTTTTATGATTAAGGCAAAATCATTGATACCCATTCCAATTAATGACGATTTAATATTTTTTCTACTTGAGAACATTATAAAATAATAATTATAGAAAGAAAAATCCCCCATCCGGGGGATTTTTCATCATGATAAAAAATCCTTAAATTACAGTTGTTTAGATTTATCAAAATATTCCTGTGCCCTATCTGTATCACCTTGACGTAATAATACACGAGCCATTGCTCTATAATGTTGAGGATTCTCAGGTTCCATATCAATAAGTTTGCGATAGAAATATTCAGCCCTGCTCCATCTCTCGGCATTTTCGAATGTTTGAGCAATTCCTCGCAGAGCATCAATATCATTAGGATTATAATCATATGCCAACGAGAAATTATCTTCAGCTTGTTGAAAATCACCAAGCTGCATATTTAATACACCAAGATTATAATATAAATCAGCTTTTAAAGTATTATCAGCTTCTTTTGCAATTGCACCTTCATAAATTGCTAGAGACATTTCTTTATCACCAACATCATAATATGTCTGCGCTAATTGACGAGTAGCTAAACTATTTGATGGATCAATATCAACAGCACGTTTATAATAAATTAAAGCTGACTCATTATCGTTAGCGGCTAAAAACATTTTACCGGCAGTCATACTTAACTCAAAGTTTCCAGGATCTTTTGCAGCACCTATTGTTACAGCTTCAAGTGCACCGTCTTCATCACCACTGGCATATAAGCAATTCGCTAAGATTCCATAAGATTGACCACTCTTGGGATTCACTTCTGTAGCTGTTTTAAAAGCTGCAATCGCATCTTGTAAAATCTGTGAATCTTTATCGTCACCTGATTTACGGTATTCATTAAAATAACCAATGCCCTTATTATAAATAGTTACCCAATGTTTTTCTATAGATTGAGCAACGTAATCACCAACCTTACCACCTTGCAAGATTACATTATCTGCTCCTAAACTTAATGCTTTATCAAACATTTCATACATCTTGACCCATTCCATTTTCCGTCCATAAATCAAATCACCTAATAGATATGGTATTTCAGGATTTTCCGGTTCTACTGCTAATGCTTTAACTAAATAGACTTCGGCATTGTCCCAATCTTTTTGCTGAATATACAATTTTGCAGATGTAAGCTCTTCACTGGCACATCCAATGATCAGAACTAACATTAAACTAAAAAGTGCAAATACTGTGATTTTAGATTTTGTCATAATATCCTCTTGTAATTGATATAATAAATTTTAACCAAATAAATTAAAAGTAACTGTACTGTATTTCAAGATGTAACCTTGTCTTGTAAAATTATTTGTCTGTGTTCAATTTCAGTAATAGTTGCCCGCTCTAAAGTATCTATTCCAACACCCTCAACACAAATTGATGCCAATGCGGTTCCTAACACCAATGCTTCTTTATAGGTTTTACCTTGCGCCAATGCCGAGACAAATCCGCCACCAAACGTATCTCCTGCTCCGGTCGGGTCAACTACTTTCTCAATTGGATAAACACCTATTATAATCTTGCCACCCATATCATTATACAGAGCCGCTCCTTTACTTCCACGTTTAATTACTACCGTTGGAGGACCTAATCCTATAAGCGTTGTGGCTGCGTCATCTAAATTTGAACAATCAGTTAACATTTCGGCTTCACTTTCATTAATTAACAGAATATCAGATTTGCTTAAAACGGTTAACAGCTCGTTCAGAGTTGTATCGATCCATAAATTCATTGTATCAATAACAATGATAGGATTCGCCCGACATTGATCAATAACGGAATTCTGCAAACTTGGATGAATATTCGCTAAAAACACAAATTGCTGATTTTTATTTATCGCTGACAATTTTGGATTGAACTCTCCAAACACTCCTAATTCAGTAAATAGTGTATCACGATCGTCAAAATCATCATGATAACGTCCACCCCAACTAAACGTTTTACCTTGCTCAACTTTTAAATCCGATAAATTATTTGCATACTTATCGTAAATATCATGACCCTGTTGTGGAAAATCAGTGCCTATCACTCCAACTACATTTACATCGGAATATTTTCCGGCAGCAATCGTTGCGTAAGTAGTGGAACCACCAAGTAAATTTTCGTATCGCTCAGTTCCTATTTCGATTGTATCGATAGCAATTGAACCAACAATTAATATTGAATCGCCTCTCATAAGGCTCGCATTTTACAAGTTTTTATTATGTTACAGCAAGAACTCTCATCCTTTATTTTCCCCACTAAATTATTGTAACTTTCCGCCCTATTATGTTGTATTTTGATCACAGCGCCACAACTCCGATTGACCAAAAAGTGTTAACCTTAATGCAAGAGATTGCTAATACTCATTTTGGCAATCCATCCAGTATCCATAAATACGGACAAAAAGCACGTTCTATCATAGAAAAATCCCGCCGCCAAATCGCCGATGCCTTAGGCGTAAAGTCACGTAATATTATATTTACCGGTGGCGGTTCAGAAGCCAATAACATGGTTCTGCAAAATGTATTATATAATGACAAAAAACATGTTATTACTTCATCAATCGAGCATCCGGCAATTTTAAAAGTGTTAAAACAATTAAAGAATTTCGGTGTGAGCTATACCACCGTTCCGGTAGACAAATTTGGCTTGGTTGACCCAATAAATATCGAATCTGCTATTCGCGACGATACTGCACTCATTTCAATTATGTATGCCAATAACGAAGTTGGTACAATCCAACCAATTGCTGAAATAGCAGAGATTGCTAAAAATATTAATATATTATTTCATTCCGATGCAGTACAGACACCCGGTAAAATTCCTTTAAATATTAGTAGAATGAATATTGATCTAATGTCATTTTCGGCACACAAATTTTACGGACCGAAAGGAGTTGGATTTTTATTTATTCGTGACGGAATAAAATTACATCCCATGATCATTGGCGGTGGACAAGAGAAAAAACTCCGTGCCGGCACTGAAAACACGCCTGGAATAGCCGGTTTAGGATTAGCAATGGAACTCGCTACTAAAAATTTTTCCGTTACGCAAAATCATCTTGAAACTTTAGAAAATCATTTTAAACAAAGATTGGCTAAAATATATCCTGAGGCAATTTATAATGGTCACCCTGATTCGCATCTTCCGGGACTTATTAGTGTAACAATTCCTTCAATTACAAGTGACATACTGTTGGTGAATCTCGATATGAAAGATATAGCTGTGTCCAGTGGCTCTGCTTGTTCATCGGGAACCGTGAAACCATCCGAAGTTCTAAAAGCCATGCATATTAGTCACTGGAATAATATAGCAACTTTGCGCATAAGTTTTGGAAAAAGTAATACTATCGAAGAAGTTGATAAATTAATCGAAGCACTCGATGAAATCCTGAAAAAGTATAACCGGAAAAGGTGATGGCAAAACGAGTAGTTGTTGGAATGAGCGGCGGTGTAGATAGCTCAGTTGCCGCATATTTGCTGAAAGAACTTGGCTATGACGTGCAATGTGTATTCATGAAAAATTGGGAAGATGACGACGATGAATTTTATTGCTCATCCGAAGAAGATTATAGTGATGCCCTGCAAGTTTGTGATCTATTAGAACTACCTCTTCACTCCGTCAACTTTTCAAAAGAGTACCGTGAAAATGTTTTTTCATATTTTTTAGATGAGTATAAATTCGGCAGGACACCAAATCCGGATGTTTTATGTAATAAAGAAATAAAGTTTAAATTTTTTATGGAATATGCTCTCAAATTAGGAGCTGATTCCATTGCCACCGGGCATTATGCCCGTATTAATAAATCAACGGAGGGTTTTCAATTATTAAAGGGAATAGATAAAAATAAAGACCAAAGTTATTTTTTATACTTATTGGGTCAGGAGGAATTATCGAAATCTATTTTCCCAATTGGAAATATGAACAAAGACGATGTACGAATTTTAGCAAAAAAGTTGGATTTTCCAAATTCTAATAAAAAAGACAGCACCGGAATTTGCTTCATTGGTGAGCGTGATTTTAAAGTATTCTTACAACAATATTTACCTGCTATGCCCGGCGACATAATTACCTCTAATAGTAAAATTGTCGGACAACATGATGGATTAATGTACTACACCTTAGGACAAAGAAAAGGAATTGGTGTGGGCGGCGGGCATGGCACAACTGAAGAACCATGGTATGTTATAAAAAAAGATTTGGACAATAATAATTTAGTTATTGGTCAGGGACACGATCATCCCAGTTTATACAGTAAAAATATTAAAGCCGGACAATTACATTGGATAACATCTGCCCCATGTATTCCTTTGGATTGCACAGCAAAAATACGCTATCGTCAAAAAGATCAAAGATGTAGAATTACTAGTATCGAAAATGAAATTACGGATATAAAGTTCTCTGAAAACCAATTTGCTCCAACACCAGGACAATCCGTTGTATTTTATAATGGTGAACAGTGTCTTGGTGGCGGAATTATAGAAACTGTTTGATATATAATTAGTAATTTTCATAAATAGCTTTATGTCAATAAACCCAAAACAAAAACTCGCAACAGTAATTCTCGCTGCCGGTAAAGGAACGCGGATGAAATCCGATTTGCCGAAAGTGCTACATATTGTCAATGATAAACCAATGCTTAACCATGTAATTGATTTAGCCCGGCAACTCAATTCTGAAAGAATTATCAACATTCTTGGTCATAAAAAATATCTCGTTATTGAGGCAATAGCTTCTGAAAATGTTGAATATGTAATTCAGGAACCCCAATTAGGTACCGGACACGCTGTACGGCAAACAGAAACATTATTAAAAGATTTTCACGGAGATGTGCTAGTACTTTCAGGAGATGTACCACTTCTGCGAAAATCTACAATAGACAAGATACTGAAACTTCATCGTGAAGCCGATAATGGTGCCACTGTACTAACTGCGATTTTTGATGATCCCCATGGATATGGTCGCGTGATCAGAAAAAATAATGACACATTAGATTACATAATAGAAGAGAAAGATTGTAATGACGAACAACGGAAAATTAAAGAGATCAATGCTGGTATCTATATTTTCAAATCTAAAGAACTCTTCCCTGCTTTAAATAAAATTAAAAATGATAATAAGCAAAAAGAGTATTATCTTCCGGATGCGCTGAAATATATCGCAAATGCGGGACAAAGCATTGCCTTGCATATTACCCGTGAACCAATAGAAATTACAGGCGTTAATACAGTTGAACAATTAAGGGAATTGAATTTAATTTTCAAGAAATGGTATGGCTAAAAAAATGAAATATATTATCGTGTTAATTACAATACTTTCTGTTGGATTGGGACAACTTAGATCAGATCTTTCGCAAAACAATGCGATTTTCAATAATCCGGCCGGTTCTGATGGTTCTATTATGTCATTATTTGATCCAAGTCGTTTCAGTATGAACCATAGTTTCTCGGCAAGTATGACAAGCATGAACAAACAATCAATTAGTGTGATGAGTTACACAAATAATATGAATTTTCTACTGCGTGATAATCTACGTCTGCAAACTCATATGACTTTTATGCAGCCAAATAGGATTTCATCAAATACGCAGAATCCTTATTCAAATAGTCAATTATATTTTAATGCGGCGCTTGATTACAATCCTACCGAAAATACTCGTTTTCAAGTGAGTTTTGGCAATTATCCAATATATAATAGATATCAATCTTCACCATTTCAATTAAATCGTGGTTATTAATTGCACACAGATTTAATAAATGCCTAAGAAAAGATCCAAATCACAGACAAAATTCGTATATAATATTTTAATTGTCGTTCTGGTAATCGTTATCGTTGGATTTATCTATTCTTTTACACAAAAGAGTTGGTCGGGTGGTGTAACTCTTCAAAATCCTCAACTCAGCGCTAACCAAAAAACACAATTAGCTCTTGATTTATATGAAAAAAATCCAATTCTCGATATCAAAGTAGAAATTCTAAATGGCTGCGGAGAAAAGGGGATTGCTGCAAAAATTGCCGATTTTTTACGCACAGAACATATCGATGTTGTACGTTCGGAAAATGCCGATAACTTTGATTACGAACGAACAACATTAATTCAACGTTCCGATAATATATTTAACCTAAAAACAGTGGCAAAAGCACTGAACTTTGATATCAATGACAAAAGCCGCGTAATTATCACGCCTAGTTCAACATCAGATGTAGATCTTACACTAATTCTTGGAAAGGATTACCGTTCAGTTAAACCAATTAAGGTTTATTTGGCTAATTTATAACAACACACACAATACCATTGCATAAATCAATTAAATCTAATCAATTAGCTGATATAATCGGCAAATTAACATTATCTAAAAAGGCCGAAAAGGTCATCTCAATCGATGTGCGAAAAGTATCAGGTTCCACCGATTATTTTATAATTTGTTCTGCTGAAACCGGAATACAAGTAAGTGCAATTGCCAATGCCGTTAGGAAAGGGACACCCACCAAACCTTGGCATGTAGAAGGACTCAATAATCAGAATTGGGTTTTGTTAGATTATGTAGATGTCGTTCTGCATGTTTTTAAAACTCAAACTCGAGAATTTTATTCATTAGAAAAACTATGGGCTGATGCGCCTACGGTTGAAATAACCGATGAACCTCAAAAGCAAAGTCAATCAGCATCTAATTGATGCACTACAAAAACTCAACTTAGTTGTTGAGTCATTTGATTTATCTAGTCCGAAGAATCCTAAATTTGGTGATCTTTCTTCAAATGTAGCATTGATCCTTGCAAAAAAAGTCGGTAAAAATCCGATGGAGCTTGCAAAAGAAATAGAACAAACCATACAACTTGATAATTCCATACTATCTGAAGTAAATGTAACACCACCTGGATTCATAAATTTTAAAATAAGTCCAAGTTATTATCAATCAGTTGTACAGCAAATTATTAATAAAGATAAGTATTTCTATACCGGAGATATCGGCAAAGAGAAAACCGCAAATGTAGAATTTGTTAGTGCAAATCCAACAGGACCGCTTTCAGTTGGACATGGTCGCCAGGCGGTTATTGGCGATATCGTAGCGAGTATTTTACAGTGGCACGGCTACGATGTTACGCGTGAATATTATTATAATGATGGCGGTAAACAGATGCGCATATTGGCAAAATCTGTTGAAGGAAGATATTTCCAAGTAATTGGAAAAAATGTTGAGTGGCTTGATGATTATTATCAAGGTGATTATATAATAGAAATTGCTAAAGATATTTTAAAAGACTTTGGTGATAACATTGAGACTGGAGATAAAATATTCCGCAAATCTGCAGAAGAAAGAATTTTCTCCAATATTCGCAATACATTGGAAGACATTGGCATTATTCACGATGTATTCTCAAATGAAAAAAACTTTATCCACCCAAATAAAATTGAAAGTCTCGTCGAGAGTCTCCGCCAAAAGGGCTTGATCTATGAAGCAAAGGGCGCTACTTGGTATAAGACAACGGTACTAGGGAAAGAACAAGATCGCGTATTAATTAAAAGTAGCGGAGAGCCGGCCTACCGGTTACCAGACATTATATACCATCGCGATAAATTTGAGCGAAAATACGATTTGCTTATAGATATTTTCGGCGCTGATCATATCGATTCCTATCCTGATGTTGTCTCGGCTTTAGAAGTGCTAGGATACGATACCTCAAGTTTAAGAGTATTAATTCATCAATTTGTGACGTTGACAAAAGGTGGCAATAAAGTGAAAATGTCCACCCGAAAAGCCGAATTTGTAACATTGGATGAGTTAATAAAGTTGGTAGGCAAAGATGTTGTGCGATACTTCTTTATAATGCGCGGCATGAATACCCATCTCAATTTTGATTTAGAATTAGCGCAGGATCAGTCAGAAAAAAATCCCGTATTTTATTTACAATATGCACATGCTAGAATTTGTAATATTATTCGACATGGTGAACAGCAAGGTGTAACATTTAATGATAATTATGATCCATCATTATTATCGCATAATGCAGAAATTGCATTAATGAAACAGCTCAATCAATTTCCGGAAATAATGGGAACCGTCTTTGAGTCTCTAGAGCCACGTACAATTGCAAATTATCTTCAAACTCTAGCAGCTTCTTTTCATAAATTTTATTCAGAATGCCTTGTTGTCACAAATGATATTTCACTTTCTCAAGCTAGATTAGCATTAATATCCGCCACAAAAAATATCTTAGCTGAAGGGCTACATATTTTAGGTATTAATGCACCTAAAAGAATGTAATAAATAATCTCTAAAAATTAGATTATTATTTCTTTGTCGATTAATTTGTTCCTTCTAGTTGGATACGTAATTTGCTTTCTTTAGATAAACCAATATGTTCCAATATACCGCTAATTTCAATCGGGATTATTTCTGAATAATCAAACACTGAACGTGGGATTGCTTCTTTCATTTTATACCCACCTTTTTCTTTTATACGTACAAAAGGTTCTATTGAAACCACATTTTCTGCAAAGGATGGTTGTTCTTCAGATTCAGCATATGAGTCATTAAGATTTGACAGATTAGCCACTTTCATAGCTCCTTCAACCGGTACCCATATCCTGTATTTTAATTCATATTCATCACCCTGCTCATTCTGAATTCCGGTTGATACCCATTCTGTTTCAACAACATCAACAAAAAATATACCGTGTGTAGTATTAATTGATTGCCGGGTATTCCCGCTTCCTGTTAATTCCATATTATGATTATTAACAATTGTTATTATATCACATAAAACATCATCGGCACTTTTCATTTTATAGGAATATTTATATTCCCGAATAATTGCATGTCCTGCACAAGCAACGATAAAAAATGATATAATGATACCGAATAGTATTTTTTTCATCACAAAGTCTCCTTCAATATTGGTTTAGGTTTATTAATTAGACTAAAAACATATAAAAATGTTGTCAATTTAAATATATGAAAATTAAATTTATAAATAACTTGTGGAGGCGGGGAGAGTCGAACTCCCGTCCGAAATAAAACCTTGAAAAACATCTACATGCTTAGTCTACCCGATTAAGCTTGTTCTAGTAACTGCCGGCGACCCCAATTTCAAAGAACCAGTCCATTCAATCTTATTCGATCCGCTTGGACATCGAACCGAACCAGCCTATGTATATGACGCCCTTAAATAAAACCATAGACTCATTCTATTCAGGACGACTTACGTCTTAAGCGTAAGCTACGTTGCCGTAATTGGCACTTATTGTTTTTCCAAGAATATTCAATTCCGTCTTGGCGGAACGCATGCCGTTAATCAACGTCTTTATCCCGTCGAAACCGGTCGCCCCCTTTTCAAATAACCATTTAATTTACTGCAAGTTCCACAATAAAAGAAGGCTCCGAACGCCAACCCGGAGCCTTTTCCCCGCTCGTTTATTAACAAACGAGCCAACATTTTCACTTGCCGACCTCCTAGTGTTAAATCCTGTTATCTAATCAAATTTTACCTCTAGGGGTAACTGAAAGATACAAGCTGATAAAATTAAAGAGCAACTAATAAAGTGATTTTATTAAAAATATTTTTGTTTTAAGTCGAATTATTACATTCAATATTATTAATTTTGTCACCCAAATGCGCCAGTAGCTCAATTGGTAGAGCAGTTGACTCTTAATCAATTGGTTGGGGGTTCAATTCCTCCCTGGCGTACTAACAATAAACCCCGCTATAATGCGGGGTTTATTGTACTATAGCTAAATAATAGCATATTATAGATACAATTTGATTAATATGCTCAACGGAAAACATTATTAAAACAGATTTTAAAAATTCAATTAAATTGAACGGGAGTCAAGTGTTGGTATGAAATAAATTCACCAATACTCATTAAAATTTATTTTTTGTATTACTCAGCTACATTATCAAAAAATAAATTTATATTATAAACATCTGAAAGTTCCCCAAGTTTTTTTATTAACGTGTTGCTTCTAATTTTGTCTTTAAAAATAATATAATATGAAATTTCAAGTAGGTCATCTCTGCCTAACGATCTGACATTTATTAATTTGTATTGCTTACAAAACTTTTCCATCATATCAAGATATGGCGGATTATCATCGTTAATTGGTTTATAATAAAATTGTAAGAGAAATTGCTTCTTTTTTGAATTACCATAATCGAGCAAATACATTGCATATTGAACTGAGCCAATAAATAAAACACCAATTATTGTAATATTATGTAAACCAACCCCAGCTGCAAGCCCTGTTGATAATGCAAAAAATATAAATACAATGTCATGTGTATCCTTAACTGCGGTTCTAAATCGAATAATAGACATTGCGCCAACTAAACCAAACGCTCTTGCTAGATTATTCCCAATAACTAATATTATAATGCTTGTAATCATTGTTATTAAAATTAAGGAATGTACAAACCTATTAGAATACCCCGCCCCGCTATATGTCCATCTGTAGAATAATGATATTAAAAAACCACTAATAAGCGCAACAATTAAATTAAGAATTATTTGTCCGGGAGTAATTGAAAATTGAAAAATATCTTGTAAATCTTGTAAGGGCATTATTATTATATCCTATAATTGATATTATTGTGATAAGAACTTAAAGATTGTGAAAATGCAATAACTTGCTCTTTATTAAAATTGTTTAGTTGATTTTTATGTGCGTCAATGCTAAGAGTATATTTTGACAATGCTTCTCTCTTAACACCTAATTCATTGATAATGTCTTCCATCCACACCGGAAAACCGCTATTTGATTTAACCTCAAGTATAAAATTATTATGATATATATTTACTGACCCATTATCGGAGAAAAATGAATTTGTCCTGGGATAGGCAATACAACGAAGATTCTTATCAAATGTAATACGTGTAGAGTGATCAAATTTAAAAATATATGCTTCACGTTCGTATATAACCAAAATAACCGGAAGCATACACTTTCGCTTAATATAATATAGAAAATTAATAGCTTTTTCCATTGCTCCTGGAAAATCATTTCGTTGGAGAACAATATCAGAAATATCTACTCCTGCTAAAAACCTGTCAATGAGGCTATATTTGATTGGAGCACGATTTTTTTTTAATCCCATATTGTGTTTATACTTAATTTCTACATAAACCGTATTATTATAAGGATGATGATTATAGCCACGGATTCTAAGTTTTTTCCTTGTGTGCAAGCCCGATAATTTTATATCATATTCATTAAGGTCCCATGTATCATAATAAATGCTTCTTACAGTATAGTCTGAATGGCGATGTATCGCAATGTGGTCGTCACGTATAACATACGGCGAAATCCGCGCACGAAGTATCTCCATCATAGAATTGGGTACTAAATATTTATATTCTTCGCGCATTAGAAAATTAAATCGTATTTTTTCTTACGAAATGTGAAATCTTATTCAATAATGTGGTACTCTCACAATAAATTTTACATTCAACTACTTGACCTATATTTATTGTACTATACCCTGCCTCTAATTCAACCGTAACGATTACTGTTGCTTTTCCACTAATAAGCTTTATATTATTATCAACCAATCGTATAAATCCATTCCAATTTTCTCCCTCAGGAAATCTAATATGGACTTCCTGCCCCATTTTTAATAAACTAGCATGTCGCCAAGGGATTGGTAAAAGTGTGATAACCTTACGAGTATCTTGAATAGATAATAAAGTATCTACAGCATATGAATTAATAACTATACCATCAATCGGGGAAACTAGAAATCCTTGATTTATTCTATCAGATAGTATTGAATACTGGTCTTGCAATGCATTAATTTCGCTTTTTAATAATTCAATTGTTTCTGGTTTTGCCCCGTTGAGAACTGTGTTCAATTGAGCTGCGGAAATTTGTATATCTTTCTCAAATAATCGGAGCATAGTACGCACGGAATCAAATTCTTCCTCTGATATTAAATCTTTCATATATAATTGTGATATTCTATCAAAGATAATTTTTTGGTTTTCAAATTGAGTTTGGGCATATTCAACCTGATACTGTGCTTCGTCTACGAGTGATTGAGTCTCCTGGGTTTGAAATACATTTAAATTTGCAACTGCTATCTCGATTTCACCTAATAATTCAGATTGCAACTGCAATAATATATTTGACGATATTCTTCCGATAGTATCTCCCACACAAACCTTTGATCCAATAATAACTTTTGGTTCAAGATTATATGAAACTATGTCTCCTCTCTCAAAACTAGCGATATAATAATTTTTTATCCCTCCTTGAAGTCTATCAAGATATTCAGTTGCAATGGTTTCATTCTGTCCTTTAGTTATATGCCATTCCTTTGATGGATATATCTTTCCATAGCTTTTAATTATTAACGGAAATTTTATTGGTAATAATAATATTAGAATAACGGTTACAAATAACCAAATAAAATATCGGTTAACAGTTTTTTTCGTTATACGGGTCATAATTTCTTAATATTTATTTTAACTTTTAATATTTATTAGATTTAACAGCACTGATATTACAATACCTTATAATCATCTTCAAAAAATATATCACCGGTAAACCTAAACAATTTAACCCAATATTTCCAAACAAGATCTCGAAACAACAACTTATATCTATGCAATTAAATATAGCTAAACTTATTTTAAATTTTAATGTAGTATAATATACTGTTTCAACTTTGGATAAATGTTTTATGATATTATCTTTATTATCAATCTTTAAATTATAATCCAATACTCGATCAATCATTAGACTCTCATTCTCCAAATGATTCCCCATGGTCACCTAAATAGACAATTAGTGTATCTTCAGTGGTATCAAACTCGATAATTCATCAAATAATCTTTCTAACAAATAATTAGTCTCTTCAATTGCATTAAAATTGTGTCAGATTGTTAACTAATGCTATATCCTATCGTGTGGATTACACTTTTTCTTAAAAATTCTATTATACATTGATAACATGAAGAATAATAAATCTTTAACCGTAAGGGAAATGCAATTGGGAGATATTGAACTAATCACTAATTATTGGCAGGAGGCCGAACCAAAGTTTTTAGTAAGTTTAGGAGTTGATTTGGATAAACGTGTCATAAATAATGATCTACAAAAAGCGCTTACGGAGCAAATAGATACACCAATTCACAAAAAAAAATCCTATACTTTAATTTGGGAAATAGATGAAAAGCAAGTTGGGCACTCCAACATTAATAAAATTAAATTCGGGAATAAAGCTTTTATACATTTCCATTTATGGTAATCTGAAAATAGACAAAAAGGAATAGGAACTGAATTTATTATAAAATCACTCCATTATTTTTTTGATAATTTTAATTTAAAGCAACTTTTTTGTGAACCATATGCACTGAATCCTGCACCAAATAAAACACTTAAAAAAATAGGATTTAAAATTGAAGGACAATATACAACTATTCCGGGAGCACAAAACTTTGAGCAGGAGGTCAAGCTATGGAAATTGACAAAGAACCATTACAAAAAAGATAAAATCCAAGATTAAAGCAACAACTTAAAAATCATAGCCTGCTTCAGTCTTCCAACGTTTGGAAAAGATTGAATAATAATCAAAACCAACTTTCTCGCGGTTTTTAAAATTTCAATTAGCCTGTATTGTAGAATATTGTATTCTATAGATTTAAAATTTTTAAATTAAATTGTAAACTTAAGACCTATTCCACCACCGAGAGTAATAGGCGAACCGCTACCAAATATAATGTCAGTCCTAAATTCAATTGGGATAGATAGTGAATCACTAAATTTTATGATATGACCGACTGCTAAAGGAAATCCAACCGTTGTGCCGGTACCATTCATAAATGTATATAATCCGGTTCCGGTTGTTAAATAGTATTGGTCAGTAAAATTTAACTGTATCAAAGCTCCTATATGCCAAGTCCAAATTGTACCCCATCTATAATATTGGGTATCATAATATGAGCTACTCGGTATGTATGCTTCCTCCCATCGATACAATCTATTGAAGCCAACTTCTCCACCAATTAGCATTTTTCCTTTAGGTATTAATACTTGTATAAGTCCTTTATAATTAAATTGGTCCCAATCTACCAATCCCTCTTTAGTAATATCAGAGAACTTAGGGATTTCCATCGCTTGAGCCACATCAACAATTGTATAACCAAAGTTATTTTGTAGATTAATTATTATTTTACTTTTTTTTGAATGCGGGATGTTCTGATTACGATTATAATTTATTTGCGGATAAACTATATTTATTATAATTAATATAATAGGTGCATACTTTTTAAACTTAGTTATCATAATTACTCCCAATAAATATATGTCAGTGCTTTAAAATATAAAAATTTAGGGACAATTGCAATTTTTACAATAATACCGTTTTCTTGTTTGATTGAAATCTTCTACTTGTAATTTGTAGAAATAGATTTTCATTTAATCAGACTTTAATTGCCGCAACCGTTCAAATAATACCACAGCCGTAGCTGCAGATACATTCAAGGATGCGGTTCTGCCCTGCATAGGAATAGTCGCTTGAAAATCACATGACATTAAAACTAGCGGTTTTATCCCCTGTCCCTCACTCCCAATCACAATTGCAACTTTTCCTTTATAATCAATTTGATCCCACGGTTTTGCATCAATACCATTTTCAACTGCTATTGTCCAAAAGTCATATTCCTTTAATAGACTTAAAGTTTGATTAAGATTCGTTACAGAATATATCGGCATATTACAAAAT
>PVMS01022595.1_pt1 | contig 16758 bp, 18 predicted proteins | sample 1853461 | NCBI WGS metagenome assembly PVMS01 (sample SAMN08582032, study PRJNA380276) | Marine sediment metagenome, whole genome shotgun sequencing project. | isolation source: ocean sediment barecode stripped | collected 2017 | reverse complement strand
CTGCGGGTGGCGGAGCAGCGGCCGCAGCGGCGGCCGCAGCGGCGGCGCGCTCCGCCTCTTCCGCCGCGCGGGCGGCCTCCTCCTCGGCCTCGCGAGCGGCCTTCTCGGCCGCCTTCTCGGCGCGGGCCTTCTCGAGCTCCACGGCCTCGGCCTTGCGAGCCTCGATGTCGGCGACCTCGGGGTTCGCCATCACGGTAAGGAAGCGCAGGATCGAGTCGTCGAGGCGCAGCGCGCGCTCGAGCTCCGGCACGGACTTCCCGTCGTCGAGGAAGAAGAGCGTGAGGTACTGGCCCTTCTGGAACTTCTTGATCTCGTAGGCGAGACGGCGACGACCCATGTCGTCGTAGAAGAGCCGGGTGGCCCCCTGCTTCTCGAGAACGCCCTCGAGCCGGCCACAGATCGCCTGGATCCCCTCGTCGGTGATCTCGGGCTGGATGAGGAAAGTGGTTTGGTATTCCAGCAAAAGGCACCCCCTCCCGGTCGGGGCCCTCGGGCCCCGGGCTCCTGCGCTCCCGGGACGCTGCTGCGGAAGCCGCGCCCCCGGCAGGTGCCGAGGAAAATCGATTCAGCGGGGGCCGACCGGCCCTACGCAGGAGGCAGTCGATAGCACAGGCGGACCCGGTCAGGCCAGCAACAGCTCGTGGATGCGGGGGTCGTCGGTCAGCTCGGGGTGGAACGTCGTGGCCAGGACGTTCCCCTGGCGCACGGCCACCGGCCAGCCGCCGACCCGGGCCAGCACCTCCACCGCCTCGCCCGGTCTGCGCAGCTGGGGCGCCCGGATGAAGACACAGCGCAGACCCTCCAGGCCTGGGGCCGTCTCGTCGGCCTGGGTGGCGAAGGAGTCCACCTGGGTGCCGTAGGCGTTGCGCACGGCCACGGCGTCGACGAGCCCCAGGGGACGGACCGGGTAGTTCTCCACCTCCCGCGCCAGCAACACCGCGCCGGCGCAGGTCCCGAGCAGCGGCTTTCCGGAGGCGGCGAATGCCTCCAGCGGCCCGTAGAGCTGCTGGCGCTCGAGACCCTTGGCGATCGTCGTGGACTCCCCGCCGGGCAGGATCAGGGCGTCGATGCCGTCGAGGTCCTTCCCCCGGCGGACCTTCACGGCGCACGCCCCCACCGTCGCAATCGAGCGGGCATGGGCCTCCACGTCGCCCTGGATGGCCAGGATGCCGATGCGCACCCGCCCGTACCTACCAGCCCCGGTTCGCGAGACGCTCGCTCTCGGCCAGGGTCTCCATCTCGATTCCCGGCATGGCGTCGCCCAGGCCGCGGCTCGCGGCGAGGACCTCCGCCGCCTCGTCCCAGTGCGTGGTGGCCTTGACGACCGCGGTCGCGCGCCGAGCCGGGTCCTCGGACTTGAAGATGCCGGAGCCGACGAAGACGGCCTCGGCGCCGAGCGCCATGCAGAGCGCGGCATCCGCCGGAGTGGCGATGCCGCCGGCCGCGAAGTTCGGAACCGGCAGCTTGCCGTGCTCGGCGACGAAGCGGACGAGGTCGAGCGGCGCGCGCAGCTCCTTGGCCGCGGCCGCCAGCTCCTCGGGGCGCAGGGCCGCGATCTGACGCATGTCCCCGTTCACCTGCCGCAGGTGGCGCACCGCCTCGACGATGTTGCCGCTGCCAGCCTCACCCTTGGTGCGGATCATCGCCGCGCCCTCGGCGATGCGGCGCAGCGCCTCGCCCAGGTTCCTGCAGCCGCACACGAACGGGGAGCGGTAATCGTGCTTGTCGATGTGATGCTCCTCGTCGGCCGGCGTCAGCACCTCGCTCTCGTCGATGAAGTCGACGCCGAGCTGCTCGAGCACCCGCGCCTCCATGAAGTGACCGATCCGCACCTTGGCCATCACCGGAATCGAGACGACGCGCTGGATGCCCTCGATCACCTCCATCGAGCACATGCGGGCCACGCCACCCTCCTTGCGGATGTCGGCCGGCACCCGCTCGAGCGCCATCACCGCCGCAGCGCCCGCGTCCTCGGAGATTTTCGCCTGCTCCGGGTTCGTGACGTCCATGATCACGCCGCCCTTCATCATCTCGGCCAGGCCGACCTTGATCTCGAAGGACTGGGCGCCGCTGCGCCCCTTGCCGTTTCCGTTGCCGCCGGTCTCGTTCGCCATGGGGGTCTCCTCCTGGAATCTCGTGACTGAATCTCGTGGCTAGATGGATACGCGGTCGGTCCGGTGCGGCATTGCCGCTCCGCGTCCGCGCAGGACACCGCCGAGCGTTGCCACCCCGCGCCGCACCTCCGCCTCGTCCGCCATGGCGAACGTGAGGCGCAGGCAGCGCGAGGCGCGCCCGTCGTGGTTGAACTGGTAGCCCGGCGCAAAGAGCACGCCCGCCGCAACCGCGTCGGGCAGCAGCTCGTGGGTGTCGCTGCCCTCGGGCAGCTCGACCCACACCTGGTAGCCGCCTTCGGGCCGGGTCCAGCGGGAGCCCTCCGGCAGGTGCTCCTCGAGCGCCTCGAGCATGGCGTCGCGCCGCCCGCGCAGTACGCGGCGCAGCCGGGTCAAGTGCCGTGCGTAGGCGCCGCTCGTGATGAGATCCGCCAGCGCCGCCTGGAGCGGCATGGCGTCGGAGAGATCGGTCGCCTGCTTGAGGGCGAGCAGCGCCTCGACGAGACGTCCCCGCGCCGCCACGGCGCCGACCCGCACTCCGGGGAAGAGCGACTTCGAGAACGACGAGAGGTGCACCACCAGACCCGAGCGATCGAGCACCGCCAGCGGCGGAACGACCTTCCCGTCGATGCGCAGGTCGAGCTCGTAGGCGTCCTCGATCACCGGCTTGCCGCAGCGCCCCGCGATGGCGAGAAGCTCCCGGCGATGGGCCAACGAGGTGGTCGTCCCCATCGGGTTGTGGAAGGTCGGAATGGTGTAGAGGAGCTTCACCTCCGGCCGCGAGAGCGTGCGCTCGAGGACCGCCAGGTCGACGCCGTTCTCGCGCATCGGCACCGGCGCCGTCTCGAGCCCGAGGCCGCGCATGGTATGCAGCACGTTGTTGTAGGTGGGCTCCTCCAGGGCCACGCACTCGCCGGGGGCGGCAAACAGGCGCACGGCCAGCGCGATCCCCTGGCTGGCGCCGTGACACAGCACCAGCTCGGATGCGTCCAGCGCCAGCCCGTGCTCGACGAGATGGGTGGCCAGCGCCTCGCGCATGCGGGGCAGGCCCTGGGGCCCGCCGTAGAGCAGCAGCTCCGGGCCGCCCTCCAGCAGCGCCCGGCCGAGCGCCTTTCGAAATGCGTCGGCCGGATAGAGCCGCGGGTCCGGGATGAGGGAGTGGAGCGGCACGGCGCCCTCGGCGCTGCCGAAGCGCGGCCGCGCCCGCTCGAGATCGAGCAGCCGCTCGATCAGCGGCGAGAGCCGCGCCTCGAAAGGCGGCGCCGGCTCGGCGGGCACGCCCTCGCCGGTCACGAAGGTGCCGCGTCCGACGCTCGACTCGACCACGCCGGCCCGGGAGAGCTCTTCGTAGGCCAGAGCCACCGTGTCGCGGTTCACGCCCAGGCGGCGCGCAAGCTCGCGGATCGGCGGCAGCCGCTCGCCCGCGCCGAGGCGATCGGCCGCGATCTCGGCCCGGATCTGGGCGGCAATCTGGCGATACACCGGTCCGCCCTGACCCGCCTCCCGCTCCAGCGCGAACTCCATGATCGAGCAGTCTAGAGGGGGGACAATACTCGGTCAATCGATGAATAATGGGACAATCAGGTCAAATTACTCAATTTTACAGAACGAATAGCCGGACAATAGGTCGTGGCCTCAGCGCTGGTCCTCCTCGGCCACGCCCTCGTCCGGGGGGGTCTGGCTTGCCGCCGCACCGCCGTTTGCCATGCCGAGCATCCGCCCGATGCCGATGGCCGAGAGGCCGACGAAGCCGGAGAAGAGGGCGCCCATCTTCCCCTCGCCCAGGAGCTGCGGGTCCTGGAAGGCGGCGCCTGCCACGAAGAGCGCGACCGTAAGCCCGAGCGCGGCCACGTAGGCCGCCATCACCAGCTCCCGCATGCCCATGCGATCGGGCAGCGGAAAGCCGAGCCGGATCGCCAGCCAGCCGAGGCTCGTGATGCCGATGGTCTTCCCGATCACCAGCGAGCCCAGGATCAGCCAGGTCATCGGGCCGATCGAGGCGAGCGCCACGCCCGCATTGGCGAAGGCGAAGAAGAAGAGGCCGAAGTCGACGAAGAACTTGAGCCGGTGCTCGAACATGTGGAGGGCCGAGTGCTCGACGTCGAGAACCTCGGCCAGCTCGTCGCCCATGCGATCGACCTCGTCCTCGTCGACGAACAGGCCCGTGTCCCGGGCCGGCCCCGGCAGGAAGGGCACCACCGTCACCAGCGCCAGGGCCGGGTGCAGGTGCGCCAGGATCAGCCCGAGCCAGGCGAGCGGCCCCGCCACGGCGATGTAGGGCACCCAGTGCTTCACCCCCATGCGCCGCAGGCCGTAGGCGATGCCCATGGCCGCGCCCACCAGCAGCAGGAACTCGGGGCGCGCCGGATCAACCGGGTCGCCGTAGAAGATTGCGATGATCCCCAGGCCGATCGCGTCGTCGGCGACGGCGAGCAGCAGCAGGAAGTTGATCGCCGGGTGGCCCTTGCCGAAGACGCTGCGCGCCACGAGCCAGGCCAGCGCGATGTCCGTCGCGGTCGGCACGCCCCAGCCGCGCTGGAGTCCTTCCCAGTCGTCCACGGCCGGGTCGTAGACGCCGGTCTGGAAGCAGAGCCACAGGCCGAGGAAGAAGACGCCCACCGGCCCGACGACGCCGCCCAGGGTGGCGAGCAGCGGATTGACCGCCTTGGCCGGGGGGTTGAGCGCGCCACCGGGCAGGCACGACTCGGTGATCTCCTTCGCGGCGATGCCGAAGAAGAACACCATGAAGAGGTCGTTGACGAGGAAGTGGAGCGTCACCTCGTGGCCGAGCAGCTCGACGTCACCGAACGGCTTCCAGTGGATGGCGTGCTCGTACCACTCGGGCGCGAAGTTCGCGGCGAGCAGGGCCACGATCACCCCGCCGATCAGCGGGATCGAGAACTCCTGGAGGATGTTGAGGAAGCCGTTCTTCTGGGGGTTGCTCACGCGCTGATTCCGTGCGCCATCGCACGGGAGGACGCGGTCGCCTCCAGCCCGTCCGCGCGCTGTTGGGGGGGTCCTGATGCGTCCGGGGGTTCGAGGGGCCCGGAGAAAAGCCACTTTAACCACTCGAAGGCTCTGCGGCAGGATCCGGGTTGAAGCGGTTCATGGCGGCGATCACCCCCTCGAGCAGGGCGACCTCACAGGCCTCGGCCGCCGCCTCGACGCGGCCGGCCAGAATCTCGGCCTCCTCCGGCGAGAAGCGGGAGAGCACCCAGTCCGCGGTCTCCATGCCGCCCTCCGGGCGCCCGATCCCGAAGCGCAGCCGTGCGAAGTCCTGGCGGCCCAGCGCTTCGATCACGTCGGCGAGGCCGCGCTGGCCTCCCGCGCCCCCCGAGGGCCTCAGGCGCAGCCGGCCGAAGGGCAGATCCACGTCGTCGATGACCACGAGCAGGTCGCGGGCCGGATCGGCAACGGGCAGCGCCTCGAGCGCCTCGGCGACGGCGGCGCCGGAGCGGTTCATGAAGGTCAGCGGCTCGAGCAGCCCCAGGACCACCGGCGGCCCCTCAGCAGCGGGAAGCCAGCCGGTTCCGAAGCGCCCCTGAAAGCGCTCCTCGGCCAACGGCACGCCGCGCCGCTGGCCCAACCGCTCCACCACGCGGAAGCCCGCGTTGTGGCGCGTATCGGCGTAGCGCGGCCCGGGGTTTCCGAGTCCGACGACGAGCTTCACGCCCGGATCGCAGGCTCAGTCGCCGCTCTTCTCCTCGGCTCCGTCCTCGGCCGCGGCGCCTTCCTCGGTCGGCTCGGCGCCCTCCTCGAGCTCCTCGCCCTCGACCGGGGCCACCTCCTCCTCGGTCTTGCTGGCGGCCACCACCGAGACCACCGAGAGGTCGCCGTCGCTGCGCAGCTCGACGCCCTCGGGCAGCTCGATGTCGCGCACGTGGACCGACTGGCCGAGCTCGAGCGCGCTCACGTCGAGGACGATCTCCTTGGGGATCGCCAGCGGGAGGCAGGTGAGGTCGAGGTCGCGCAGCGCCTGGTCCAGCACGCCGCCGCCGAACTCGACGCCCGTGGCCTTGCCCGTGATGTGGATCGGCACCGAGACCTCCACCGTCTGGCTCACGTCGACGGTGTAGAGATCGGCGTGCAGGTACTGGCCGCGGACCGGATCGCGCTGGAGCTCGCGCACCAGCACGCGCTTGCCGTCCAGGCCACCGCCGTTCAGGCTGATGATCGTGTTGATGCCGGCGTCGCTCGCTTCGAGCAGCCGCTGCAGGTCGCGCGCGTCGAGGCTGACGGACACCGGACTGTCGTTCTTGCCGTAACAGACTCCGGGGATGCGGCCGACGGCGCGCAGCTTGCGCGCGACGCCCTTGCCAGCGTTCTCCCGGGTCTCCACGTTCAGTGCGTTCTCGGCCACGATTGCCTCCTGGGGCTCTCTCGCGCAGGGAGCGGGCGCTCCCCTCGCGGGGGTCTAGATGAAGAGGGAGCTCACGCTCTCCTCGTTGTTGATGCGGCGGATCGCCTCGCCGAGCAGCGGCGCGATTTTGACCACACGGAACTTGCCGGATTCGAGCGCCTCGGGCCGGAGGGCGATGGTGTCGGTGACGATCACCTCTTCCAGAGTCGACTCGGCGATGCGCTTGATGGCCGGGCCCGACAGCACCGGATGGGTGATGGCGGCGGCGACGGTGGTGGCCCCATCCCGGGCCAGGGCGGCGGCAGCCTCGGTCATCGTTCCGGCCGTGTCGACGATGTCGTCTACGATCACGCAGGTGCGGCCCTGGACGTCGCCGATGATGTTCATCACCTCGGCCACGTTGGCGGCCTCCCGGCGCTTGTCGACGATGGCCAGGGTCGCGTCGAGACGCTTGGCGTAGGCCCGGGAGCGCTCCACGCCGCCCGCGTCCGGCGATACGATCGTGAGCGAGTCGCCCCGATACCGCGCGCGGATGGCGTCGAGCAGGACCGGCGTGGCGAAGATGTTGTCCACCGGGATGTTGAAGAAGCCCTGGATCTGCCCCGCGTGGAGATCGATGCAGAGCACCCGGTCGGCGCCCGCCGCCACGATGATGTCCGCCACGAGCTTGGCCGTGATCGGAACGCGCGGCTTCACCTTGCGGTCCTGGCGGGCGTAGCCGTAGTACGGGATCACGGCCGTGATGCGGCGCGCCGAGGACCGGCGCAGCGCGTCCACCATGATCAGCAGCTCCATGATGTGCGTGTTGGCGGGGGCGCTGGTGGATTGGATCAGGAAGCAATCCATCCCGCGCACGTTCTCCCCCAGCTCGACCTGCACTTCGCCGTCGCTGAAGGTTCCGACGTCGCACTTGCCCACCTCGACGTCGAGGTAGCTCGCCACGTCCTGGCTGAGCTTCCGATTCGCGTTCCCGGTGAAGATCTTCAGATTCGGCATGCTTCTCACTTCGACTCACGCGCCGAGCCGGCGCGCCCGATCTGGTTGGGGCGGCAGGACTCGAACCTGCAAATGGCGGCTCCAAAGGCCGCTGCCTTACCAATTTGGCGACGCCCCAGCACCCCCCGACTCCCCCCGAGGTCGGGGGTCGAACGGCAGCCATCCAGTCTATTCGGATTCCCTCGTTCTCGCGACCCGGGCCCAGGCGCCACTCGCCGCAACCTGCTCCGCCGCGGACCGCGCCGCAGCTTCCCCCCCGAAGACGCCGAAGACCGTCGCCCCGCTGCCGGACATCGCCACGGCGCCGGCCCCGGCCTCCCGCAGCGCGTCCCGGAGCGTTGCTACGGCCGGACAGAGGCGCACGGCCGCGGGCTCCAGATCGTTCGTGAGGAGGGCCTGAAGCGGCGCCGGGTCCGACGGGTCGGGCTCGACGGCCTCCAAGAGGGAGCGCAGATTAGAGGGGCCGGGTCCCCCCGTCAACGCGGCGGCGCCCGGCTCGGACGCGCGACCCCCCTGCTCGCGCGCGGCGAACTCCCGGAAGACCGCAGCCGTGGAGAGCCCCTCTCCCGGGTTCGCCAGGACCAGCAGAAGCGAGGGCCAGGGCCGGGGCGGGGGCTCCAGTCGCTCCCCGATGCCGGTCACGAAGCGCGGTCCGGACTCGAGGAAGAACGGTACGTCGGCTCCCAGCCCGGCGGCCAGCCCGGCCAGCTCCTCGTCCGCGAGCGCGCCCGGGTTCAGCGCCGCCAGCCCCCGGAGCACCGCGGCCGCGTCGCTCGAGCCCCCGCCCAGCCCGGCCGCCGCGGGGATCCGCTTGCTCAGCCGCAGGCGCACCGAGAGGGACAGCCCGGCCCGTTCGAGAAAGGCCCGGGCCGCACGCACGGCCAGGTTCTCGTCGCCGCCCGGCACGTGCCCGCCCGGAGGATCGACCGCCAGGGCGATGCGAAGGGCCGGCGCCGGCTCCACCTCGATTCCGAGCTCGTCCGCCAGGTCGAGGGGCAGGAAGAGGCTCTCGAGCTCGTGGTATCCATCCGCCCGGCGCCCGACGACGCGCAGCCCGAAGTTCACCTTCGCCGGAGCGACGAGGTCCAGGCGCTTCTACCCCTCGCTCCCCGAGCCGGCGCCCTGGGCCTCCACGTAGCGGAGGTGCAGCTCGTAGAGGAGCCCGTCGAGAAGCTTCGTCTCGTCCTCGTCCAGGTTTCCCCGGGTCTTCTCTCGCAGCATCTCGAGGGAGTCGATGGTCTGGCGCGCGACCGGCAGATTGGCCGGCGCAGGCTCGCCCGTCTCCGGATCGGGCACGACACCCAGGTGGTACAGGGCAGACGTCCCCAGCGATAGACAGAACGAAGAGAAGTCCACGCGCGGGAGCGCCTCGTCGCCGTCGCTCACCGTGAAACCCCGTCCCTGCTTCTGATCTTCGCTCATGAGGTCGGCTCCTCCAGCGCGGCTCTCTCGCCCGCGTCGCTTCCGGCAGCGTCGCTTCCGGCAGCGTCGATCCGGCTCATCTCGCGATGCGCCTTCGCGAAGCGCTGGGCAACCGTCACGGTGCTGCCGATCGCGATGATCCACAAGGCCGGCACGACCCAGCCCGAGAGCACCCCGACCGCCAGCACGACGATCCGTTCGCCGCGCTCGAAGATTCCCACCTTGAAGTCCGGCACCACCTGCTCGGCCTTGGCCTGGGCATAGGAGACGAGCACCGTCGCAGCCATGGCGTACCCGGCCAGCAGCACGTGGCCGTTCTCGCCGGCGCCCGCGTAGAAGAGCACCAGCCCGAGCAGCAGCGCCATGTCGACGACCCGATCGAGGGTCGAATCCAGGAAGGCGCCGAAGCGGGTAGAAATGCCGTGGTGGCGAGCCACGACGCCATCGACCAGGTCGAAGAAGCCGCCCGCCAGGATCAGCAGACCCCCCGCGACGAAGGCGCCGCGGGCGAGGCAGGCTGCCGCACCCACCGAAACGAGCGTACCGATGACGGTGAGGAGGTCGGGATCGACCCGGCGCGTGAAGAGGAACGGCAGCGCCGTGTGCAGCCAGCCGTCGATGCGATCGCCGACCTTCGACTTGATCACGGGAGGCCCCGGCTCAGCCGCCGGAGGGGCTCTTCGGCCCGCCGCCGGCGGGCGCGTCCGACCCGTCCGCGTCCATGGCCTGGGCCTTGTCGGCGACATCGGGCAGGGAGGCGAGCTCCTTCTCGAGCGCCTCCGCGGTGATCCAGCCGCGCCGGCGCAGCAGGCGTCGATCGTGGCGAAGGGCCTTCATCGAGTCGCGATTCATCTCGGTTTCTCCTTCATCTGACGATCCGGGGGAATAGCACGGAGCACGGCAAGGCGAAATCCCTAGCAAATTGACACACCTACGGGGGGCCGGTAGCTTGCCCCCACCTCCCCGAGGCCCCGTGCTCACCCGCATCTCCGTTGCACTCCTCGCCGCTTCGCTCTGGTTCGGCTGCTCCAAGGGGCCGCCGACCTTCGAGGATGTACCGCCGGCCGAGGAGCTCTTTGCCGAGGGGCAGGATGAGCTCCAGGGTCAGCGCCTGCTCTGGATGCTGCCGTGGGTGAACTACGACGACGCCATCGAGAAGTTCCAGGCGATCATCGACAACTACCCGTACAGCGAGTACGCGGTGCTCGCCGAGCTCGCCATCGCCGACGCCTACTTCGCCGACCGGCGCTACGAAGAGGCGCTCTCCTACTACCGGGACTTCATCGACCTGCACCCCCAGCACGAGAAGATTCCGTACACGATCTTCCAGGCCGCCATGTGCCACGAGCGCCGCGTCAAGTCGGCGAACCGCGACCAGACGGCGACCCGCGACGCGCTCCAGTTCCTCGACCAGCTCCTGGCGACGTACCCGTACTCGGACTACGCGGACGAGGCGGAGGAGATCTGGCGCGACCTGCGGACCCAGCTCGCCACGCAGATCCAGTCGGTCGGTGACTTCTACATGCGAAAGGGCGAGTACGAGGCTGCCGCCGTACGCTATCGCTCGCTCCTGAACGAGTACCCGGGGCTGGGGCTGGACGCCGAGGCGCTGTACAAGCTGGCGGTGTGCTACGAGGAGATGAACCGGCGCGATGAGGCCGAGGACATCTACCAAGCGATCGTGCAGAATTATCGCGACACCAGCGAGGCTCAGGACGCCGCCGACCGCATCGCGGCAATGAATTGATGGGGGGTGCGATGGCGGACGCGACGCCGAGCACGCCGCTGACCTCCAGCGAGCGGGCGGCCTACCGGCTGGGGAAGCGCAGCTTCGAGCGCGGCGACGACAAAGCAGCGCTCCGCCAGCTCCGCGACTTCCTGCACACGCGCCGAAGATTCGCCGACGTCCACTACATGGTGGGGGTGCTGCTCGATCGCCAGGACGAGGCCGGCGATGCCGCGCGCAGCTTCAGTCAGGCCCTGCGCATCAACCCCGACTACGCCGAGGCCCGTCTGGCGCTGGCGAGCCTCTACGAGCGCCAGGGCGACTTCCAGCGCTCGCGCGAGATCACCGAGAACGCGGGCCGACGACAGAGGCCCCGGGCCGGCGTCCTCGACCCGACGACCCGGGGCAAGCTGGCGGACCTGCAGGCGAAGCTCGGCGACACCTACCGCGAGGTCGGCGAGCTTCGGGAGGCCATCGAGGCCTACCGCAAGGCCCTCGACCGCTGCCCCGACTTCCACGACATCCGCCAACGCCTGGGCGTGGCGCTGCGCGAGGCGGGCCTGCCGCACCGGGCTCTGGCCGAGTTCCGCCGGATCCAGCGCCACCACCCGGGCTACCTGGACGCGGCGGTGCAGGCCGGTCTGACCTTCTACACCCTCGGGCGCGCGGCGGAAGCTCTCGTGGAGTGGCAGGCGGTCCTGGCCCGGGACCCGGACCGCGGCGATGCGCTGATGTACGTCCGACTGGTGCGCGGCAGTGCAGATTGAGGCCTGGGAAAGGCTGTTTCCCCGGGGGGATGTGCAGTAATTTCACATCCGGGCCGATTCGTGTTCAACTGGTCATTGGAACTTAACATGGAGGAGCTCATGCACCGTTTGCGCTCCGTCCTGCAACGGCAGCAGGTAGTCGTCGCAGGCCCCGATGCCACCGTCCAGCAGGTCGCGGTCCAGATGACCCGCGCCCACATCGGCGCCATCCCGATCCTGGTCGAGGATCGTCTGATCGGAATCTTTTCGGAGCGCGACCTGATGACGCGGGTCGTGGTGGCGGGTCGGGACCCGCACACGACGCTCGTTTCCGAGGTCATGACCACGGAGGTGGAGACGGCGTCGCTGGAAGAGCACGTCGATTTCTGCGTCGAGAAAATGAAGCGGGTGGGTTGCCGACACCTGCCGGTGATCGTCGATGGAAAGATCGTGGGCGTGGTTTCCATGCGCGATCTGCTCCGCGACGAGTTGGCCGAGCAGGACCACGAGATCCGCAGCCTGAAGGCCTACATGCACCAGACGCCCCTCTAGGCGTCCGGCCCATCAAGCTCTTCTGAGATCCTTGAGGATCTCGCGGGCTGCGTTGCGCCCGCACGCCCCCATCACGCCACCGCCCGGATGGGTGCCGGCTCCGCAGAGCCAGAGTCCGGGCACCGGCGTCCGATAGCGGGCAAAGCCCGGCAGCGGCCGCATGAAGAGAAGCCGATCGAGCCCCATCGCCCCGTGGAAGATGTTGCCGCCGGTCAGCCCGAAGATGCGCTCGAGGTCCGGCGGGGCCAGCACCTCGCGCTCGCAAACGCTCTGGGCGAAGCCGGGCGCCACCTCCTCCACCATGGCGATGCAGCGATCGGCAAACGCGTCACGCTCGGCGTCCCAGTCGGAGCCCGCGGGCTGCCACGGCGCGTACTGCACGAACATCGACGCCACGTGACGACCCGGCGGCGCCAGTGTGTCGTCGACGACCGACGGCAGCGTCAGCTCCACCATCGGGCGCTCGGGCAGGAGGCCGCGCTCGGCGGCTTCGAACGCGGCATCGAGCTCGTCGAGGGTGTGCGCGCCCACGTGGATCGTGCCGCGGTGCTCCGGCGCCGGCGCAGCACCCGATGCGCCGGCAAAGCGCGGCAGCGCGTCGAGGGCGAGATTCACCTTGACGCTGGGGCTGCGGAAGTCGAGCGCCTCGAGCGCGGCCACGTGCTCGTCGTCGAGCGCGCCCCGCCCGACGAGGCCGAGCAGCGTGCGGTGCGGATCGGCGTTCGAGACCACGGCCCGTGCCGCGATCTCCGTCCCATCCTCGAGCAAGACGCCGGCGGCGCGACCGTCTTCGAGCAGGATCCGCTCGACGGGCGCATCGGTGCGCAGCTCCGCACCGGCTTCGCGGGCGGCGTCGGCCACGGCCTCGGACAGCGCGCCCATGCCGCCCTTCACGTAGGCCCAGACGCCGCGGGCGCCGCCGGTCTCGCCCATCACGTGGTGGAAGAGCACGTAGCCCGTACCCGGCGTCGAAGGGGACGCCCAGGCGCCGATCACGGCGTCCGTGGCCAGGGTGCCGCGCAGTGGCTCGCTCTCGAACCACTCCTCCAGCGAGGAGCGAGCGGGCGCCAGCATGAGCCGCAGGGCCCGGGCCAGATCGCCGCGCAGGCGCCAAGCGCCGAGCCCGAGCCGCGCGAGCAATTTCAGGTCACCCGGCCTGAGCCGCGCCGGGTCCGGCGGGGGGGCGTCGAGCGCGGGCTCGAGAGCGGCTGCGACACGATCGAGGAACGCCTCGTAGTCCGGATAGCGTGCGGCGTCGCGCCGTGAAAAGTGGCCGATCGAGCGCTGGTTGGCCGCGGCATCGGAGCCGAGCAGCAGGCCGGGTCCATCGGGCATGGGCGTGTAGGAGGCGGGATCGCGCGGCAGGAGCTCGAGGCCGCGCGCCCCGAGATTCAGCTCACGCACGAGGCTCGGGCGCAGCAGACCGGCTACGTAGGCGGCCCGGGAGACGCGGTAGCCGGGCCACAGCTCCTCGGTGACGCAGGCGCCTCCCAACAAGTGTCGGCGCTCCAACACCACCGTGCGAAGCCCCGCCCGCGCCAGGAACGCAGCGGCAACCAGACCGTTGTGTCCCCCCCCGATCACCGCAATGTCGCAACGCATCGGTACCGATTGTAGACTTCCTGGCAGGGGGTATGGGGGATGACGTCTTTCGACTACGTGGTCGTGGCGCTCTTTGCATTGGCGCTCGTTCGCGGACTCTTTCGCGGGCTCCTGCGGGAGGTTTTTTCGATCGGAGCCCTGGCCCTGGCGGTGGTGGTGGTGCGCCTCTTCAACGCCGATGTGGCCCATTGGCTGCTCGTCAACAACGAGGGGGACCTGAGTCCGCAAGCATCGACCGGGTTGGCCGGCCTACTGCTGGTGGTGGGAACCATCGGGGCGATGTCCCTGGTCGGGAAGGTCACGAAGCACGGCGCCAAGGCCGCCGGGCTGGGCTGGGCCGACCGCGCGGGCGGCGCGGTGATCGGCGCCGCCGAGGGCGTGCTGGTGGCTGCGGTCGCGGTCGCCGTCGCGACCCATGTCATGGGCGAGGAGCACGAAATGCTCGTGGCGTCCCAGAGCGTGAAGGCGCTCGAGGATCTCGACTACTTCGTCCAGAACGGCGAGCCGCCGCCGGACTTCGAGATGCCGGATCTCCGCCTCCCCTACATCGAGCTGCCGGACCTGCCGGAGGTGGCCGCACCGCCGCCGGAGGCCTACGAGGGAATCGAGGAGCTGGCCTCCCCGGACGCGAACCTGGACCTGGACTCGCTCGGAAGCTAGGACGCCATGGCGGCGGCGGGGACACTGACCCGCCACTGGAACACGAGCATGAGGCGGTGTTCGCCGGGCGCCTGGGGCGCTCCAAAGTGGATGCCGCTCTGGTTGCTCAGCATCGCGTCGCCGGCGGAGCCGGTGAGCGCGTTGGCTCGGGCCGGGTCGATCGGGATGTTCGTCGGCCGGGCCAGCCCGCGCGCCCGCTGATCGCTGACGACGGCGGCGTGGTCCGCGGCGTGGCGGTGCGATCCGGCCAGATAGCAGTACGGGCCGACCTCGGACCGGTTGACGTCGCTCAGGTAGACGAAGGCCTTCCAGGCCGGGGTCAGACTGTCGACGTGCGGACCGCGGGGCTTGCTGAGGTCGCGGGTGTAGTAGACGTTCGTGGCCATCAGCTCACCGGGGCCCGGCAGCGCAGCCTCGAGCCGCGCCAGCGCGCGTCGGGCGCGCCGAGATCGGATCCAGCCCCCCACCAGAATGAGCTCTACTCCTCCACGAACTTGTTCTCGGCCTCGCCGAGCAGCACGTTCTTGAGGACCTTGCCCGCGGCGTTGCGCGGCAGGGCCTCGCTGCGGATCTCCCAGTGGGCCGGGACCTTGAAGCTGGCCAGCGTCTCGCGGCACCAGGCGGCCAGCGCAGCGCGCTCGAGAGTCGCGCCGCCCCGGCGCACCACGATCGCCTTCACCTCCTGGCCGAGCTCCGGGTGATCGACGCCCACCACGGCCGCCTCCACCACATCCGGGTGGCCCTCGAGGCGGTGCTCGATCTCGACCGGGTAGATGTTCTCCGCGGCTCGCAGGATCATGTCCCGCGCCCGGGAGTTGATGAACAGGTAGCCGCCTTCCAGGCGACCGATGTCGCCGGTGGCGAGCCAGCGGCCGGGGAGCAGGGCCTTCTCCGTGGCTTCCGGGTTCTGCCAGTACTCGAGCATCAGGTAGGGGCTGCGGGCGAAGATCTCGCCCTGCTCTCCTTCGGGCAGCAGCTCGCCACCCGGGCCCCGGATCTCGATCTCCGTGGTGGGTGTCGCACGGCCGACCGAGTTCGGGCGCTCCTCGAGCTCTTCGCCGCTGATCTGGGCAATGACCGCGACGGACTCGGACAGGCCGTAGCCGAGGCCGCGCGCGCGCGCGCCGTGGGGCGCGACCTGCTTCATGCGCTCGAGCAACGCGGGGCTCGTCGGCGCCCCACCCGAGCCCAGGTTGCGGATCGTCGAGAGGTCGTATTTCTCGATGTCGGGATGGTTCAGCACGCGCGGGGCCATGCTGCCGAGGCCCGACCAGTTCGTGACCTTCTCCCGCTCGATCAGGCGAAGTACGTCTTCGGGGTCGAAGCGGCCCGAGCGGTAGACCGTCTTCGCGCCGACGGTCAGCATCATGGTGGCGCAGGCGTAGAGGCCCGAGAGGTGGAAGAGCGGAACCGTCACCAGCGAGCACGTCGCCGGCGGATCCGACTCGGGCTTCACGCCGCTCGAGGCCGCCAGCATCATCATGCGCAGGCCTGAGAGCATCGCGACCTGCACGAAGCCCAGGATGCCCCGGTGGCTGTTGACCGCACCCTTGGGTCGCCCCGTGGTTCCGCTGGTGAAGAGGATGACCGCGGGCGCGTCCTCGTCGATCGGCTGGTCGGGAAGCGCTGCGTCGGGATCGAAGGAGAGGAGCTTCTCGAACTCCGACTCGATCTCGAGAACGGGGACGCCGAGGTCGAGGCCCTGCGCGCGCTCGAGGCGCTTGCGGTCGCCGATCAGGAGCTTCGGCGCCGAGATCTCGACACCGTGGACGATCCCGTCCCGGGTCCACCATCCGTTCAGCGCGGAGACCACGGCGCCCAGGCTCACCGTCGCCCAGTAGGTGATGACCCACTCCGGGCAGTTGGCGGCGAGGATCGCCACGCGGTCGCCGGGCTGGACTCCGTGGAGCTCTCGCAGGGCCTTCGCGGTCGACGCCACCAGCCGGGCGTGCTCGGCGTAGGAGATGCGCCGGTCGTCGTAGACGAGGTACTCCTGCTCGCCGAAAGCGGCGGAGGCCTCGAGCAGCTCACGCAGGGAGCGCTTGCGGTTCTTGAAGACCCGCAGGGTCTCGCCGAGCACCGTCTCCTCGACGGTCTCGAACGCACCACCGGGGCCGGTCAGCTGGGCGTCGAGCTCTTCCAGGGTAGGCATCTGGAGGGGAATCGTATCACGATCCGGCGGCGGGTCTGTCCGTTGGGCCGGCGGCGAGCCGAAGCGGGGACGGCTCAGGCGGGATCCTGCCACATGCCGTTCTCCTTGATGAGCTCGACCAGGCGGTCGTCGGCCTCGGCCTGGGGGATCTTGCGGGCGACGCAGTCCTGACCGACGTAGAGGTTGATGACGCCGGGGCCCGAGCCGACGTAGCCGAAGTCGGCGTCGGCCATCTCTCCGGGTCCGTTCACGATGCAGCCCATGATGGCGATCTTGACGCCCGACAAGTGCTCGGTCTGGGCCTTGATGCGCGCCGTCGTCTTCTCCAGATCGAAGAGCGCTTGCGGTTCTTGAAGACCCGCAGGGTCTCGCCGAGCACCGTCTCCTCGACGGTCTCGAACGCCCCACCGGGGCCGGTCAGCTGGGCGTCG
>PVMS01044418.1_pt1 | contig 16759 bp, 14 predicted proteins | sample 1853461 | NCBI WGS metagenome assembly PVMS01 (sample SAMN08582032, study PRJNA380276) | Marine sediment metagenome, whole genome shotgun sequencing project. | isolation source: ocean sediment barecode stripped | collected 2017 | reverse complement strand
GCCCTTTATTCCATCACAGAGCGAGAATTGGTTCTTGATCTCTTCGAGGCGACAGCTGGCTCGCGGATGATGTGCAATTATTTCCGTTTTGGCGGCGTTGCTCGCGATCTTCCAGAGGGTGTAGAGGCCCGCATCAAAGATCTTGTGGAAAATCGTTTGCCCCGAAAAATTGATGAGCTGGATCTCTATCTCACTGAAAACGAACTGGTTCGTTCTCGCTCAGAGGGCGTTGGCATCATCACACCCGAAGATGCGATTGCATTTTCTGTTGCTGGCCCTGTATTGCGAGCCTCCGGTGTTCCCTATGATATTCGTCGCGCAGATCCCTATGGCATTTATGATCGATTCAAGTTTGATGTCGCCGTTCGTTATCATGGTGATGTTTACGATCGCTACCTGATCCGTCTGGATGAGATGCGCCAGAGCCTGCGAATATTAAAGCAAGCCCTAAAGCAAATGCCTGAAGGTGAAATTATGAGTGGCAAGAATCCATATCAAGTGCGCGTACCCGCAGGCGAATCTTACGGGCGAGTTGAAGGGCCGAAAGGCGAGCTGGGTTACTACATCGTCTCCAATGGAAAATCTACACCCTGGCGCTATCACGTTCGCGCGCCGTCCTTTATCAATTTAACCATCCTTGAGAAGATGTGCGTGGGTCAGAAAATAGCCGATGTGGTTGTGAATCTTGGCTCTATAGATATTGTGCTTGGCGAAGTGGATCGCTAAAGCGGAGGCATGAAAATATGTATGGATTAGGAATACTTAAAGGCTTGTGGGTGACGCTTACTCACTTTATACAATCTTTTGTTGATGATATCCGCTGGTTTGGCCGTCGCTACTACACCGATGAAGGCATTGCCCATCGCAGCAGCGCAGATACAAAAGGCATTTTCACGGTCCAATATCCGGAAGAAAAATTGCCTGTTCCCGAAGAATTTCGCTATGTACCCTTCCTTATTTATGATGAAGGTGAAAATGGCGAGCAATTGGATCGCTGTACCTCTTGCGGGATTTGTGCCAAAGTGTGCCCGCCCCAGTGCATTTGGATCGAGCGTACGGATGATCCTGAAACGGGTCGCCCTGTTCCCCAGCCTGCGGAATTTTTCGTTGATATTGACATTTGCATGAACTGCGGATATTGTGCAGAATATTGTCCCTTCCAGGCCATTCGCATGGATCATGATTATGAATTGGCTACATTTGATCGGCATGCTGAGCATATTTACAACAAGGAAAAACTTTCCAAGCCCGCATCCTACTATGCAGATATTCGGCCTTTAAATTCGGCAATTGATGATGCTGAAAGAGCTGAAAAAGCTGCCAAAAAAGCCGCAAGAGCGGCTGGATAAGAATAAGGGCAGATAAAAAATGTACAACGACGACACCGAACTGATTTTCCCAAATCGCGTAATTTCAGGCTTGGCAGATTTGAGAGGCCCCGCTTGGAAAAAAATGGTTGAAGAGGTAGCGGGGAAAGAAAACAATTCGGAAGAGCAAATGGCCTTTTTATTAATGATGGCCCAAATTGATGGGTGCATGACCTGCAACGCGGATTCATTCCGCGCAATGAAGGGCTGCACACTCTGTGCCCAGGATGCGGTGCGGCGTCATAAAGGGGATGACAAAGAGCTTTTAAATCTCTATTCAACGGCATTGAAAGATGTCGCTAAACTTCAAAAAGCGGATGGAAATACTTAACATGGAAAGCAAAGATGTATTGGAAATTCTGGCGGATGTAAAACATCCGTCATTGAATGGCAGTAGTTTAGATTTTGAAATGCTGGATAATGTAAGCATTAATGGTGAAAATGTTTCCCTTGATTTACATCTCCTTACCCCTGCGGATCCGCATCGGCATACAATTTCTGAAGAAATTACGAAAAAGATCGAATCGATGGAGGGGATATCAAATGTGGAAATCAATATAATCGCTGACGTTCCCAATGACGGCCGCAAAAGGGATGGCTTGGCCAGTGGGATTCGCAATATGATTGCTATAGCCTCTGGAAAGGGAGGAGTGGGGAAAAGTACGATAGCAGTCAATGTAGCTGTGGCTTTAGCGCAATCTGGGGCAAGAGTTGGCCTGCTGGATACGGATGTATATGGCCCCAATGTGCCACGAATGATGGGGGTAGATAGATTGCCAGCAGCCCCTGGAAAAGATGGCAAATTGATCCCTGCAGTAGCTATGGATGTAAAATTAATGTCTATGGGTTTTCTCGTGAAGCCAGAGCAAGCAATGGTTTGGCGAGGCCCGATGCTGCACAACGCCATTCGCCAATTTGTACAGGATGTTGAATGGGGCGAATTGGACTATCTGATCGTTGATATGCCCCCGGGAACAGGAGATGTGCAATTAAGCCTTGCGCAAACCACTCCTTTAAGTGGGGGTGTGATCGTTACATTGCCACAGGATGTATCTGTGGACGATGCCCGTCGTGGCATGGAAATGTTTAAGCAAATGAAGGTAGATATTATTGGCGTGATCGAAAATATGAGCTATCTGGAACTTGAAGATGGAGAGCGTGTTGAGGTATTTGGCAGTGGCGGCGGAGAATCGCTGGCTACCGAAATGAATGTGCCTTTCCTCGGCAAAATTCCGATGGATCCAAAAGTACGTGAGGGTGGTGATGAGGGCAAGCCTATTGTTCTCGCTTATCCTGATTCTGCAACAGCAAAAGTGCTGCTTGGCATCGCCGAAGATATTGCACTAAAAGCGGCTCTTGCTGCCAAAGAAAACCAGGGACAGGTCATACCCATTACAATGGTGGATGAATAGGAAGAATATAGAAGCTTATGACTGAAACAACAAATACAAAAGTAGTAGCTGGAATTCGATTTCAAAAAATCGGCAAAATCTACCACTTTGACACCGGTTCCTCTCCCGAAATAAAAGCGGGCGATTTCGCCGTTGTTAAAACTAGCCGTGGCATTCAAATGGGCCAAGTTATGCAAATTTTGGCCGATCCGCCAAAGCCTGCCCAGGGAGCCTGGAAAAGAATTGAGCGCAAGGCCACTAGCGAAGACGTAGCAAAACATCAAGAGTGGCAAAAGAAAGAAATTCAAGTCATGATAGATTGCCGGGCCAAAGCTTCTGATCTGGGCTATCGGCACCTGAAAATTGTAAAGTCTGAATATAGTTTTGATGGAAAAAACCTGACCTTTCTTTACAATTCAGAAGTCGATGATGATATTGATTTGGCTAAATTGCGCCATGCAATGAAGAAACAATTTTCAACGTCAAAAGTAGAATTCAGGCGCATTGGTCCACGCGATGTCGCTAAGATCATTGGGGGAATGGGTGCTTGTGGGTTGGAGTCGAGATGTTGTTCCACCTTTCTTACGGAATTCAGCCCTATTTCCATCAAAATGGCAAAATCTCAGGGTGTTTCGCTCGATCCATCTGAGATCACGGGTATGTGCGGAAGGCTGAGATGCTGCCTGATCTACGAATATGAACAATATGTGGAAGCACGCAAAGGGCTGCCAAAAAGAGGGAAAAAGGTAGTTACGCCTCTTGGTGAAGGGAAAGTTTTGGATGTGTATCCTTTGAAACAATCTGTGATGGTTGGATTGGCAGAAGGCAAGCGCTCGGAATTCCAGAAGCATGAAATTGAGCCCTGGGCGGAATTGAATGCCCTCAAGAGCAAATCTGAATCTCCCTGCGATCGGCATGAAAGTGGCGGCTGTGATTGCGGTAAGGCCAATTATTCTGATCGAAATAAGAATAAAAACAAAAAATCCAAGTAATCTACTCCAATAATTAAATAATCTTGACAAGAGTTTGCAGTCTCGTTATACTTATGCTCTGAATAATCATATTAATGTGTACAATCAATATATTCGGAGTAATGATGCTCAGAAAAGAAAAACCCTTTGACTTTCTCGAATATTTAGCGCTCGGTGACGATGGAAATGTTCAAGATGCGGGTGAACGCATTCCGCCACTGCAAGAATTAAGCGCAGAAAAAGGTGTCAGCATATCCGTTTTGCGTGAGCATCTCAGGGTGGCGCGGGCACTCGGCCTGGTTGAAGTCCGGCCGCGCACTGGAATCCGTCGATTGCCTTATTCCTTTGCCCCAGCTGTTCAAGAAAGCTTGTTTTACGCTCTTGCCCGTGATCGCAGCCGATTTGACCAGTTTGCAGATCTCCGAAAACATTTGGAGCGCGCCTATTGGCACGAAGCTGTTGCTTCCCTGACAAAAGAAGATATTGAAACTCTGAAAAGTCTGGTTGCCCTTGCTTTTGAAAAATTACAAGGGGACCCGATTCAATTGCCGCATACTGAGCATCAGGAATTGCATCTAACCATTTTCGGCCATTTGGAAAACACCTTCGTTTCGGGATTGCTTGAATCATATTGGGAAGCCTACGATGAAGTAGGGCTTAGTCGTTATGAAGGCATTAAATATCTGGAGGAAGTTTGGAATTATCATAAAATAATTGTTGATGCTATTGAGGCGGGAGATATTGAAGCAAGCTATGCGGCTTTGAATGAGCATTTCGATCTTATTAATCAAAGACCAGCATAAGCATTAGGCATTCATCACTTCAAGGAGAAATAATGCCTGCTACAAAAATTACTCAAAACAAATTGGGAAAAATAGGGGAAAAGAGCATTAACGATTTTTCGATGACAGTCGCAACGATGAATGGCTCAGGTAGCCAAACATCAAACCTAACTCTGTTGCGCGCCTTTTTCAAAATGGGGATCCCTGTTTCAGGGAAAAATCTATTTCCTTCCAATATTCAGGGGCTGCCCACCTGGTACACAATTCGAGTAAATAAGGATGGGCATACTGCTCGATGCGGAACGCACCAAATTGTGGTGGCAATGAACGCGGATACATTCGCTGAAGATTTGGAAAAAGTGGAGAAGGGTGGGGCTTTCTATTATCCGGAACACCTAAAATTTGATATTGATCGCGAAGATATTTCCATTTACTCCTTTCCCGCAAAGGATTTAGTAAAAAGCACGGATGCCCCCGCGAAATTGCGTGATTACCTGGTCAATATGGTCTATGTAGGCATCCTAGCCGAAGTTCTTAATATTGAAATGGAAACTATTCAGCAGGCGCTGGAATTCCATTTCAAGGGAAAAGAAAAACCCGTCCAAATGAATATGGATGTAATTCAGGCTTCCAGCAATTGGGCAGAGGAAAATCTTGAAAAGAGTGATCCCTTTATTGTTGAAAGAATGGCCGAGACAGATGGCCTGATCATGGCCGACGGCAACACAGCCGCTGCGCTTGGTGCAATTTACGGAGGCGTTCAATTTGCCTCCTGGTACCCGATAACGCCAGCTTCGAGCGTAGCTGAAGAACTTACTTCCAGGATCGGGGCCTTGAGGGATGATCCCAAGCTTGAAGGCAAAAGCTACGCAATTGTTCAGGCCGAAGATGAGCTCGCAGCCATCGGGATGGCAATTGGTGCAGGCTGGTCTGGCCTTAGATCAATGACCTCAACTTCTGGCCCAGGAATCAGCTTGATGACAGAATTTGTGGGCCTGGCATATTATGCTGAAGTTCCTGTCGTGATCTGGGATGTTCAACGGGTAGGGCCCAGTACGGGCCTGCCGACGCGAACTGCGCAGGGCGATATTCTCTCTACGCATTTTCTTGGTCATGGGGATACACAAAATATCATGCTGATCCCCGGAACCGTGCAGGAATGTTTTGACTTTGGTTGGCAAGCTTTTGACGTCGCCGATCACATACAAAGCCCCGTCTTCGTGATGAGCGACCTTGATCTTGGTATGAACCAATGGATGACCAAGCCCTTCGAATTTCCCAACAAGCCATTTGATCGTGGCAAGATATTGTGGGAAAAAGATTTGGACGAACTCAAAGAGAGATGGGGTCGCTATCGGGATATTGATGGCGATAACATCCCTTATCGAACTTTGCCCGGCAATAAGAATAAGAAGAGTTCATGGTTCGCTCGCGGTACTGGGCACGATGAATATGCAAAATATACTGAAGATAATTTGGAATGGGAAAAGAATATGGAGCGGCTGGCCCGGAAATTTGATTCGGCCCGTGAATTAGTTCCAGAGGCATTGTCGGACGAGGTTTCCGGATCGAAGATCGGCATTATTGCTTATGGGTCCACAGATCCTTCCATATCTGAAGCTCGCGCGATGCTTAGCGAGAATGGTGTGAAGACGAGCTATTTGCGTCTCAGGGCAGTTCCTTTTGGTGAGGAAGTAGAGCAGTTCATCAGCAAGTACGAAAAAGTATATGTAGTAGAAATGAATCGAGATGGGCAGATGCACAAATTGCTAAGTTTGGATTTTCCACCCTTGGTTACGAAATTGCATTCCCTAACGAAGCACGATGGCTTGCCGATAAGAGCTAACTGGATCAGCGAAGCCATTCTTTCATCGGAGGGCAAATAGTTATGGCAAGTAATGGAAAAACTACGACAGTGAAGTTAAATGAAGTCGGCATGTCGAAAAATGACTATCGCGGTTCCGCGACCACGCTTTGCGCTGGATGCGGCCACAATTCTATATCAAATCAAATTATTGCAGCTGCCTATGAATTGAATATTGTCCCCGAGGATATTCTTAAACTAAGTGGAATAGGTTGTTCCAGCAAGAGCCCGGCGTATTTTTTAAACCGAAGTTTCGGTTTCAATAGCTTGCATGGTCGCATGCCCTCAATTGCTACAGGCGCGATATTTGGCGACCATAGCTTGAAAGCCATTGCGGTCAGTGGCGACGGAGATACCACCAATATTGGCATGGGCCAGTTTAAGCATGTTGTTCGGCGCAATGTTCCAATGGTCTACATCATTGAAAACAATGGCGTATATGGCTTAACCAAAGGCCAATTTTCCAGCACAGCTGAACAGGGACTTGAATTAAAGTATGCTGGCAAAAATAAGCATAAACCTATTGACATAGTTGTAGAGGCTATGGCTTCGAATGCGACCTTCATTGCGCGATCCTTTGCTGGTGATGCCAATCAAGTGAAAGCGCTCATCAAGGCGGCTCTTAGTCACAGAGGTTTGGCTGTCCTGGATATCATTAGTCCCTGTGTCACTTTTAATAACAAGGACGATGCAAGGCATTCCTATGCATGGGGGCGGGAACATAGTGAGCATCTTCAAGAATTTGAATACGTTCCCTATGAAAAAGAAATCCAAATTGAGGAATTTGAAGACGGCGAAACACGCAGCATAACGCTTCATGATGGAAGCCGAATAGTGCTGAGAAAAGTGAAAAGGGACTACGATCCCACAAATCGCATGGCAGCAAAGCGTCTGATCGAAAATGCCTATACGGATGAAGTGATGCTGACAGGCTTGATATACATAGATCCAGATCAACCTTCACTGCCGGAAATTCACAATCTTCCTGCTGATCGACCTCTAAACCGAATGACGGAAAAGGAATTACGGCCAAAAATAGAAAGTATAGATATTGTAAACGCAGAAATGTTTTAGGAAATCTTCTCAATAATTAAAATCCCGAAAGAACTTCTTTCGGGATTTTTTGTTTTCAGTATCGAGTGATAAACTCTTGTGCGCGATTAATCGTGCATAGGAAAAAATATATGAAATCATTTCTTCGCCTAACAGCTTTAATAATTATTGTTTTATTTGTTCTGGTGTTTCCGATTAGCTTGCTGATGAAAAATATCGGAGACATCTTTTTTGAACGAGATACGGCTTTGGAGCTTATTCAGGACAATCTCCTAAATAGTGAAACAATTTCAGACGTATTTCAGGGAACAATCAAAAATGTTCTTTTGGATGATTCGGTTGGTAAACCCGAGATCAACCCCTTGATAAGAAAAGGATTTGATGCTTTGGATGATGAGGATTGGGGAAAAATCGCTGCACTTATTATCCCGCAAGCCCTAGTAAGAGAAACAAGCAATTCAATCGCTGACGCAATTTTTGAGTGGATAGAAGGCGATGACCTGTTGCCCAATCTTAGGATCAATCTGCGCTCGTGGAAGCGAAACATAAGCGAAAATGCCGGGCCAATTATGAAAATCGTCCTGGATGCATTACCAGATTGCACGCCCTCTGAAATTAGCTCTCAAATCCTTGAGGGATTGACAGATGATTCAGGGCTATCAGCTTTAATTCCGGCCTGCCGACCCCCAGACGCTATTTCCGCCCTGGTGCTGCAAAATGCAGATTCTTTTGCCAGCTCAATTGTGCAAAGCATGCCCGAAGAATTTGAATTTTCAGAGAACCAAATTGAAGGCTTGAACCAATTGCATAGAGCCAAGGAAGTAATCAAAGTTACCCGAAGAACCCTGACTTGGTCCTGGTGGATCGTTTTGGGCATTGGGATCGTTGGGGTGGCTCTTATCGCGCGCAAGGCTTCTGATTGGCTCAAATGGAGCGGATGGGCATTTCTGCTAGCTGGCTTGTGGTTATTGTTGATTTCATTCACCACAAGATATATTTTTGGTGCTGGCCTGGAAAACATTGTTCAAAATATATTTCGGGATACGCCCGACTTTGTCGTCACCGTTGCTCTCGCTCTTATTTCGGGAGTAGGTGATTTCCTACCAAGACCATTGCAATCTCAGAGTGGGACCCTGCTGGCGCTTGGAGCATTATTGTTTGTACTTCTGGCACAAATAACCAAGAAATTGAAAAAGGAAGAATAACTGGCGCGGTTCTGTGAGCTAACTATATTGCCCAAGTGTGTGGAGCATAGCCATATTGGGCGGGCGCATTTCGCCAATCGGGAATCCAGAGATAACAACTATTTGCTGTCCCAGTTTTAACTCGGTTTTCGTCAAGATGTTTTCTTCAAGACTGCTGAGCATATCTTCAATTGAATGCGACAGCTCGATCAAATAGGGAAACACGCCCCAATAAAGCGCCATCCGGTTATAGGTTGATCGCTCGGGTGTAAATCCGTAAATGGGAACGCGCGGAAAAGCCTTGGACATTAATCTTGCGGTGGTTCCTGATTGCGTAAAAACAGCGATGGCTGCCACGCTCAGATCGTGAGCTAATTCGCGGGCTGCTCGGGTAATAGATATTGCATCCTCGCGAGTGGACAATGGCGAGCTGCCCTTCCAATGTCCCCAGCGTTTCGAGTGGCTTTCAGCCTCCTGAACTATGGCATCCATCATGTCGACAGTTTCAAGCGGATATTTCCCAATGGCGGTTTCCCCAGAAAGCATAACGGCATCCGTGCCATCGAAGATCGCATTGGCAACATCTGAAGCTTCCGCTCTCGTAGGCAGAGGATTATTAATCATTGAATCCAGCATTTGGGTGGCAGTGATCACTAATTTGCCTTTCTTGTTGGCGCGATCAATGATCTGTTTTTGTGCAATGGGCACAGATTCGGGGGGCATTTCAACGCCCAGATCTCCACGAGCAACCATGACTCCGTCTGCAAGCTCAACGATCTCTTCAATGTTTTCCAGCGCTTCTGCGCGTTCAAGTTTTGCAATAATCGGAATTTGCAATCCATTTTCTTTTGCTGGCCCAATGGCTTTGCGTACTTGAAGAATGTCCTCGGCAGAACGAACGAAGGAAATCGCGATCATATCGACCCCTAGCTCAAGACCCACTTTCAAATCCCGCGCATCTTTTTTTGTAAATCCCGGAATATCCAGCTTGGTGCCTGGTAAATTAAAACCCTTTTTTGAAAGTAATATTCCGCCGCGAATTATGCGCGCCAACACCTTTTGATCTGCGACCGAAAGAACTTCCAATTCCAGCGATCCATCATCCAACAATATCTGGCTGCCCGCGGACACGATTTTGGGCAGCTCAGAAAAATCAACGGGTATGTCATCCTTAGCACTAGCATCTTTGCTGGCATCCAGCGTGATCTCATTTCCCACGATCAGCTCTTTTCCTCCTTCCGGCAATTTCCCAACGCGAATTTTGGGCCCTTGCAGATCTTGCAATATGCAGATGGGGATATCGAGCTTCTCTGAGAGAGATCGTATGCGTTTTATAAGGGGTGCGTAATTATCTGCACCAACATGCGAATAATTCAGACGGACAACATTTACTCCCGCAAGAAATAATTTTTCCAGTGAAGCTTCATCACTGCTGGCTGGCCCTATCGTGGCAACTATTTTGGCTCTTCTTTCCATTTGATCTTCCTGGCGAATCCTTTTGCGGGTGATTAGCGTGTAAATTGTGTGTTGCTAGAAATGCAATTGCCGCGAAGGCCCTTCTCCGTGCAGACGCGCACACTGGCCCTTAATAGATCTCCACTATTTGTACCTGATAAGGATATGGCAAGGAAGGCTGATTGTCCGGGGCTCAAAGACGGCTTTCCTTTGGGGCAGCTTGTCGAAGTGGACAGAAACTCATTGTTGCCATCGCTGGTATTGATCTGACTTGAGCTGGCAACATCAAACAGGCGCACAACAGCGGATCGGTAGATTTCTGGGCCTGTATTCCTAATGCCGATGATCGCATATCTAATTCCATCACAGTTGTTATTAATGGCATAGCGAAGAGAAATGCCCGGCGGGCGTGTGGGCGCGGCTGTGCTGGTGGGCAATTGTGGACCTTGAACAAGTGGCAAGCTGAATACATCGCCAACAAAGGTGAGATCATTGGTCCAAAAGACCCAGCAAGTGCTATCTTCCTGCCCGGGCGTGACCACCTGCCACCATTCGCCGTCTGAGCTGCGCGCAAGCACATCGACAATACCAGCGCTTGCGATCTCCGCCGCGCGCCTGAAGGCTACATTGGGGCCCACACGGCAATTGGCACCGTTGGGCGCCACAAGTTGAGGCTGAGTGGCCTCAAAGGTCGCCTGGACGGCCTGCGTTTGCTCCAGCTCCAGGGCTAAGCTGGCATTCTCTGTTTCCAGGGCGCTAATTTCTGCTTCGAGGGTGAGTTGCTCGGCTTCGGCTGTTAGCACAATGACTTGTGCCTGGGCCAGAGAAAGCTGGGCATCCAGAGTTTGCGCAGCGGCGGTGCGCGCCGCTTCAACATTGCCAACTTGATCGGGCGCGCAGCCTGCAAGTATGAGAATAGCCAAGGAAGCAATAATGAGAAAAGATTTCATAAGCGATTGTATTGTATGGTGGATTTGCAAAAATGCGGCGCAAAGAGCGGGTGGCGGGATTCGAACCCGCGCATGGTAGCTTGGGAAGCTACTGCCTTACCACTTGGCTACACCCGCATTTATTGGGGACGAAATCCACTTTTTGCTCTTAAAATTCCTATTTCCTCGATAAATATACTGCCTTAATTATAGTCGAATCTACTGATGGAACATGTAAAGTAATTATTGTTTGAAGACTAGGGGATTTATAATCTTCCGAGCGTGTTATTCTTTTAGTGTGGTTGTTCCTTAACGCCCCTAATTACAATTGATTCCAGTAAGATTGAACGATTGTTAATTACTTTCCTAACATATCTATTGGGCTTTGGGGTTATTTCACCGGGGTCATGAACTCTCCAATGGGATGGCGACACATCTTTTATTAGGACGATGAAATGACTTCTGTAAAACTCAAATTTCCCATCTAGCCACTGCGAGAAAGTTTTTCCAATAACAAGACAATCATTTGTCAAATCATTATCTATTTCTTCATTTTCTAAATCTTTATCTTCCCAGAGTCCTTTTTCAACCATCGTTTTTGATGATTTAATAGCAAATTCGATATTTGCTTGTCCGCCTTCCTCTAATTCATTTGCGAGTCTTTCTTTTGACCATAAATTTTCCAAATAACTCATTCCTTCCTTCGCAAATATCCCATAATCAAATCCATTCGGCGGCTTGGCTGAGGAGAAGAGTTTTGCGTCTAAATTTAGGTCATCAAGCAATACTACAGCCGATGGAGACCAAGCCCATTTACCCCATGTTCGTACATCGACCTTATTGGCTGTAATAGGGAGGTTTTCAAAATTTGAGTGCAGAACACTTTTTACACAGGCTTGAAGGCAATGGTTGTTGTCTTTTGAGTTAAGGTAAAACTTTGTTATCTTTCGTTTTCTTCTCATTTAATCCTTTTATTGTGCATAGATTGCATCATGCATTCATCTTTAAAGCTACGGCTCGAATTCTTCGACATCCCCATTTTCTCGAATCAAAAAAATTCGTTCGAACTCATGTGTGATTTCCAATTGCGGATAAGCTAGATGATATTCGAATTCTAAAAGGAAATCGTTATCGACCAGCGCAAGCCAAACAGGCCCAGCAGGAAACCATTCCCTCATTGAAATTTGTTTTTTACTTATTCGGTTTTCAAGAATTCTTTTGGCATTGTAAATTAAGTCATTCGATGCCCGCACATTACGTACATTGCACTTGATTGCTTTTCCATTTCGTGGGAAAACAAGTAGCTTGATATGATTACCCTCAACTTCTATATTTTCTTCATGAGACTTTTGGATATCCTCATTTTCCTCAAGCAATTTTTTTATAATGCGATTCAAAGAGCGATTAAACTTTCCCAGATTTTTGATTGGTCCTGTAATATCCAAAACTAAGCTTGTCTGTGGTTGAAGGAGATTTCCAAATTTTGAGTTTAGAGAATCGCAAATGCCCAAAATTGGATAATCCTCGGATTTTCTGCTCTCCACTTCCCCCATTGGGCCAACTGTTGAAGGGTACAAGAGAGTGACCTCGATAGGGATATTTCCCTTTTTTGTAACGGCGTATAGGTCTGGAGGGTCTTCACCCTTTACTACGTCAGTTACTGCCTCTCCCAAATAATTTATTAGGGCTTCGCTAGCCAATATTTCCTCCGCTCTCATTTTGTATCCTTTTCTGATTAGCGTGTCAGAATTTTCCCTAATTTAGAGTATACAACAGGAAGAAAAGTGTTATAAGAGCTAACGGATGTCAGTAACTCACCCCCCAAAAGAGATGACTACCCCTTCTGGAGTGCAACCAGCAATTAATATTCAAAAATAGACTAAAAAATCAAAAACTTATTTTGACCATTGCTTGTGGTTTTCATTAGCAGGTTAATTGTTGATTGCTCGGCCAAAGGTATTAAGATAGCAACTCTTTGTCGAAAGCGTTTTACTGAAAATTCAATACCAGTCACCTATTTACACTTTAGGCACTAAGTAAATATAGATTACTTAGCTTCTGGCAAATCCCAATATTTTTCCTTCTCAATATTATGAATCCCCGAATAGCTCACACTCTTTTAACTAGCTAACCGTTACAAATACTTCATGCCTGCACCAGTAATAAAGAGCACCACGCTTTTTTCTTCCCTCAGCCATCCGTTTGTGCTCAGCGCTTTCGCGGCTGCTAGTGTGGCGGCGGCTTCAGGGGCGGCGAAAATGCCTTCACTTTGGCTGAGCTCGGCTTGCGCGCTGCGAAGTTCATCGTCGCTGACCGCAATGGCTGTGCCCTTGCTTTCGCGCAGAATGCTGAGAATTTGATGGCCCGCAAAGCTGTTCGGAACCCGCAAGCCTGAAGCGATGGTTTGCGCATCTTTCCACATAGTTGTATCTGGCAAGCCTTCATCAAAGGCTTTCACCACAGGGGCGCAGCCATCCGCCTGCACGCTAACCATGCGCGGCATCTTTTCGCTCTCCAGCCAACCAAGCGCGAGCATTTGCTGAAAGGCCATCCACATGCCAATTAGGCCGGTGCCCCCGCCGGTGGGATAAATGACCACATCGGGTAATTTCCAGCTCATTTGCTGGGCTAATTCATAGCCCATGATTTTCTTGCCTTCAACGCGGTAGGGTTCTTTGAAAGTAGCTACATTGAAGAAATTGCCATCTTTCATCATCTCCCCGACTTTCTCTCCCGCGTCTGAAATGAGCCCATCCACCAGGATCACATCTGCGCCATAAGCTTTCGTTTCCTCAATGTTGATGGCGGGCGTATCTGCTGGCATCACGACCGTGGCGCTCATTCCTGCTCTGGATGCGTATGCCGCCAGCGCAGCCCCGGCATTTCCGGCGGTGGGGATGATCAAAGAGCGCAGCCCAAATTCATTGGCTTTGGAGACCGCCGCGCTTAATCCACGCGCCTTGAAGGTTCCAGTGGGATTGATGCCTTCATCTTTGCCAATGAGCTTCGGAAGCCCGATTTGCTTTCCCAGTTTTAGCAAGGGGAGCAGGGGCGTTTCCCCTTCCCCAAGGGTAACGATATTCTCTGCTTCTTCAACCGGTGAGAGCGGAGCCCATTTCCATTGTCTGGCAGAAGCTAAAGCAAGCTCATCGCGATCAAGCTTTTCGCTAGCCTTAGCCAGATCATATTCAGCCAATAGGTGTGAGCCACAATGTGTGCAAATCGTTTGAACTATGTTCTTATCGTGCTTTTCGTTGCAGCGCGAACAAGTTAAGTTAGTGAAATAATTTTCTCTGGCGGTCCCCATTATGCGTTCACTTTGATCTCTTCAATCGGCATGCGTTGAACTACAAGCGCCCCAATAACAGCGAATATCATTATCGCGGCCCCAATGGCATATACGGCACGTGGGCTAATTATGCTGAAGACAAGTCCTGCCCAAATGGGGCCAAAGATGAGCGCAAGGCTGCGCGACGATTGATACAGCCCCAACAAATATCCACGCAGGGATTTCTTTCCAAAGCGGGTGATCAAAGATTGCGTGTTGGGTTCGCTCACGCCGTATCCGAAAGCAAAAGGTGCAAAGAAGAGCGTGGCGATAATCGCGTTTGAGGAAATAGAGATGCCAAATAGGGCAATGGAAATGGAGATCAAACCGATCACAAGAAGCCGTCTTTCGCCAAAGCGTTTTACCAGGGGGCGCAGCCAGGCGATCTGGGTGATCACTTGTACCATTCCATTGAAGGCCAGCATAAGACCAATATAAAGTTGAATGCGATTAGGGTTAGCGAGATCGGCAAAAAGAACGGCATTGGAAAACAATGAAAAAGTTGCTGGAAGAACAGAAAATGCCAGCGAGCTAATAAAACCGATGCCCAGGATCATAAGTAATGAACGCTCTGAAAGTATTTGGCGCCAGGATAAGCTATTCCCTGATTTTGCATTACCGTTGGAAAGTGCGCGTTCTTCTTTGGGAAGCGATTCTTTCAAGGTGAAAATGGTTAGAAGTAAGGTGATTGTTGTGATGATCGTCGCGCCGATAAAAGGCACGACCAATCCGAAATTGCCCAATATTCCGCCAAAGGCAGGGCCAAAAATAAAGCCTGCCCCAAAGGCTGCCTGAAGCAATCCCAAGCCTTCAGCACGTTTATCGTCAGGGGTGATATCGCTGATATAAGCTTGAGCGGTAGTGATATTTCCGCCGGTGATGCCGTCCAATATGCGGGCAACAAAGAGCATAATCATGCCCCCGGTAAGCGGCAAAGACAAGCCCCAGCTGTCAATTATTTGCCCAATGGGTCCTGCAAATATGAAAAGGATGAAAGCAAAAACTGTCCCGATCTGGCTGAAGATCAATATGGGTCGGCGGCCATATTTGTCTGAGAGTTTGCCCAACCAGGGTGCTGCCACAAATTGGGCACCAAAGAAAGCACTGGCTAGTAAGGTAATCTGCAAAACAGTTCCACCAAATTCGTTTTGGGCATAAAGCGGCAAAATGGGGATGATCGCCCCGGCCCCCAGAATATTGGTAAAAATGATTAAGAGAATGGGATATATACGTTTTCTGTCCATCTAAAATCCCAGCCAATCTACAGCTTTTTTGGGAAGCTCGCCAATCCTTCCTCTTTCAATCGTTACGGGAGGAAGCGAATCGATAAACATGTTTCCGTAGCTCTTGGTAAGCAAGCGTTTATCCAGCACGACCACCACGCCGCGATCTGACTGGCTGCGGATCAGGCGCCCAAAACCCTGTCGAAATCTAAGAATGGCTTCTGGAACCTGGTAATCAAAAAACGGGCTTTCAAAAGTTTCGGATCGTGCTGCCACCAATGGATCAGAGGGCACAGCAAAAGGAAGCCGTACGATGACCAATACTGAAAGGGCTTTACCCGGGATATCCACGCCTTCCCAAAATGCACGCGTACCCAGCAGCACAGCCTGCTCGCTATTCTTGAAAGTTTCCAGAAGCTTATGGGGCGAAGCTCCAGTACCCTGCTCGTATACATGGATGCCCGCCTCAGCTAATGGCGAAGAAATCGCTCTCGAGGTCGCTTTCAGCTGCGCATAGGATGTGAACAGCGCCAGCATGCGGCCGCCGCTTGCCTTGGCCAAGTTGAGCAAGGCGCGTTCTACCGCTGCCTGGTAGGCGTGTCGCTCGGCGGGTTCTGGGATATCTTCAGGCAAATAAAGCAGCGCGGAACTCTCGTAATCAAATGGTGAGCCCAGGGTTAATTCATCTGCATCCACGGCGTTCAAGCGGCTGCGCATGTAATCAAAATCTCCTGAAGCGCTGAGCGTGGCCGAAGTGAGGATCACAGAAGTCTTGGGATGCCAGATGTGTTCTTCCATGAGCTTGCCAATGTGCAAAGGAGCAGCCTGCAAAACGATCTGCCTTCTTTGGGGTCGAATTTCCACCCAATAAACATAATCATTGCTGGGCTCAAAGATCAAAGCAGTCAATTGTTCATTGATCGCTTTTAAATTGCGATGTTGATTTCCAAGATTGCCAAGCAGATCCTCAATATCCTCTTCTCCGCGTTCGACCAACTCGGCAAGACCCTGGGAAATTTGTTCCAAAGTCCCAAGAAGAGGCTCAAGCAATAATTGTGCGTCTTCCCATGAAATTTCTACATCCAGCCATGCAGGCTGAGCGCGCGTGCCAGGCAAAATTCTTTCCTGCTGCACATAATCACCCATCTTGCGGCCTTCGCGTTCTTCCTCCAGAAAATTACTGATGCCAGTGAACCCTTTTCCCAATTGTTT
>PVMS01073972.1_pt1 | contig 16766 bp, 13 predicted proteins | sample 1853461 | NCBI WGS metagenome assembly PVMS01 (sample SAMN08582032, study PRJNA380276) | Marine sediment metagenome, whole genome shotgun sequencing project. | isolation source: ocean sediment barecode stripped | collected 2017 | reverse complement strand
GGAGAACAAAAATGACATTCAACAGGTCGTCAGGGAATTCATCGAATTCGACGGACCTGCATTTCTCGAAGTCATCATCGACCCGGACGCCGGCGTATACCCGATGGTGGGACCCGGACAAACCTACGACAAGATGATTACCGGCGACTTCATTGTTGGCCGGGACAAGCCCAGCAAAGAAACACCGGGTCCCAGCGAAATGTTTTGAGAATTGCCTGGATCGTTATATGCCACCCGGCCCACAATCGTTTTTGAGATAATCAATTATCGAAGTGTAGAGTTCGATCTGATGCTCGAAAAACAAGGTGCTATAAAAGTGATCCGCACCATCGAGCTCTACAAACTTGTAGTCCTTTTCGTATTTCTTTAGCAGCGCCACGTATTTTCTGGCATGCGCCGGTGGCACACGCTGGTCAACGCTACCGTGAATTATCAATACCGGAACATTGACCTTCTCAACTTCTTCGATCGGCGAAATGCTGTCGTCCCACATTGCCAACTGTTGATCGCGACCGTGTCCTCGTAATTGATTTCGATAATAATTTACCTGCATTGCCGTATCGCTGACTGCTGCGCCGGCAATGACACACTGATAGATTTGCGGCGTTCTGGAAGCGGCGATCAAAGCAGCGTAGCCACCGTAGGACCAGCCGTACATGGCCATTCGATTTTCATCGACCAATCCCTGTTCGACCAGATACATCGCACCATCGTCCTTGTCGTCCTGCATTTTGTAGCCGCCTTGCCCTCCGCCCTCTATCGCGCTCATGTAATGGTCTAAACCGTAACCCAGGGAACCACGATACTGCGGCTGCAAAACCACATAGCCATTGTTCGCCAGCATTTGTGCCCACTCGTCGTACACGACCGTCTCGGCGACAAAGGGCCCGCCGTGTGGCATCACGATGAGAGGGAATGGCGGATCTCCATGTGGTTTTGTGACGAATCCCGCGATCATCCGGCCATCTCGCGCTTCGTAGTTGATGTATTCGACGTTCGCAAGCAGATCTGGCGCCAACAGCGGTTGTTGACTGCCGACCTTCTTCATCGCGCCGTCCTTTATCAGGTAGTACGAACCCGGGTCCGTTGGGCCATCATTGAAAATTGTTAGCGACTGTCCATCTCGTGATCTGCTCGTTACCACCACTCTGTGGGCGTCAGGAATCAACCCCTCCAGCTGCATATAGGTAGCCGCCTCAAGATCATCGAAATACTCATAATAGGGCTTGTCCTTGTCATAGCGAACACCAACAATCGTGTCTTGATTCGTCCACGGATTGGTGTGAAAACGTACGCCTCTGACATCTACATCGTTTCGACGGTAAATAAGCTCGCCATATTCTTTTTTGCGAGTATTGAACGCCCACAATCCCACTGTGCTTTTGCCGTTCGCAGACATCACCAGCACACTGTCCGGATCATCCGGGTCAAGACCCTGGACTATAAATTGCTCGGGACTGTCCTCGCTCCAGCGATGGAATTCTTTCCATCCTTTCTCACCTTTGTATCTTCGATACCAAACGAAATCCCCGGTGCCGCGATCAAATCCGCGGGCAAGCCATGGATTACCGTTTTCGTCAAAGTCGATATTGCCGATGTCAAGATTGCCGCGGATCAACAGGCTCTTTGTCTCCTTTTTCAGATCGAAAAGGTAGTAGGCTCTCGGTCGAAATGCTTCGGCCAGCCTTGAGACATCGTCACTCATTGAGCCTGGCTGGATCGAGCTAATCACTTTCTCTGGGTCGTTTGGCAGGACATTTTCGACGAAAACATTTGCCTCATCGAAAACCTTCATTTTCTTCCTGCTTACATTCAGTCGCGCAATACGCGTCTCGTAAACACCTTCATTGAAGTCTTCGATCTTATTGCGAACTTTTTGCCGCAAATTAATCAGAATGTCATCATCACTCAACCACTGCGCTGATCGTATTTCCATCGGATCAGCGTTGACGCGGAACGGCGTCTCGTCAAGATTCGCCGAGTCATACACCTCGAGCACAGCATTGCCATCTTTGCTGGCTGTTGCCAGCAGCAATAGGTGTTTGCCATCCGGTGAAATATTCACGTTGCGCATGACTTCGCGGAGCGCGAAATACTCGAGCGGATAGGGATCGATTGCGATTGCGAGTCCCGACACACTCAATGCACTCAATGCCAGAACCAGGCTCGTAAAACGTCGGGGATTTTTCATTTCGAATATCTCAATCTTATGACTTGCTCAAGGGTCAGAAAATACCAATAAAAAAGCCCGCGACAATTCGCCGCGGGCCGTGTTTTCAAGCTTGCCTGGCACCCACCATGGCGTTTAGTGAATGCCAACTTGCATATTACTCGAAATTCGCCGCAATATTAATGAACGCCGTGCGTCCGAAGAGATCATACAGGGCGCCAATTGGCGTGTTATTGACTGCGAACACTTCAACCGAATCTACGACTGGAGGGGCCTGATTGAATACATTGCGAAAGCCACCGCCAAACGTCCAGACATCGCCGTAATAGAAAAGAGACACGTCGTGAGTGAAGTAATTTCCAGCATGACCCACGTCGCGGCAATTTACGTCGCCAGCTGCCGGCCCGAGACAGGTGTCCGCAAATCCGTCCGGTACCGCGTCATAGGGGTCAACCAACAACGGATCCTGTGACACAGACGACATGTATTTGGTTGACCATGTAAAGCGATAGTCCTGCATTTCAGCTGCGAACGTAGCTCTGGCTGTTCGTTCTGGATAGCCAAATCGACCGACGAGATCCACAAAGTCTGTTGATCCATCATCATTGATGAATAACCTTGAGTTTTCGAGTTGCCGATTGTAAGCGATGTCTATCGTAAGGTCGGCCGCACGTTCAAAGATCGAAACGGTATTCGCCCAGGCAATATTGATATCTATGCCTCGAGTTGTCAGCGAATCTCTATTTATGAATCCAGCGTCGACTATGTCAATAAATTCTGCTCCAGCCGCGTTGTCCCTGTCGATTCGGGAGCAGAAAGCACTGCTACCGGTTGGGTGACCGTAACAATCATTGATAACAAACTGGACATTGGGCTCGATGATCTCATTCTCAATTTCAATGTCGTAATACGACATTCCCAGACTGAAATCGTAGGTATCGAAAAACGGTTGATCCCAGGTGAATCCAACAGATATTGACTCTGATGTCTCCTCTTTTACGTCAAGGACTCCGCCAACCGAACGCTCCATGAAATAGGTTTGGAAACCATTATTATCAAGTGCGGTCGGATCCACGCCGTTTGCAGAACAATTGGCAAGAACCTGTGGATCACGTCTATCAAGCGTTGGGTCGTAACCGCCCGTTAGCGGGTCGCGTGCCGCTTCCGGAATCACGCAAGGATCGAAGAACTGATTGAATCCGGTTTGGCCTTCAAGAAAATTTTCCCGAAGATTAGGCGCACGATACGAGGTACCCGTGGTCGCTCGCAGTAACAGGCTGTCAACCGGACGATATCCGATTTTGACTGAGTAGGTTGTAACAGCGTCAAAGAACTCGTCTTTGGTTCGCCGACCAGATAAATTCAGCGTAAGTTCTTCGGCGCCTTTTCTGCCAGCCAGCAATGGAAACTCGATCTCGCCGAAGTATTCCTTGGTGTACTTCTCGCCTGATGCCCCTTTATCTGCGAAGAAGTTCCAAAGCAAGCCATCGCGAGCGACGTCATTTGGCAACGATTCGATCTCATCATTGCGAATCTCAAAACCTATACCACCAAGCACCTTACCTGCCGGCATACTGAACAGATCACCGGACATATATGCGGAAATTAGCGTTTGTATGTACTTCGTTCGAAAAGTCCGATCGTCGAACAAAAAATCCTTGTTTGCCTGCGGAATATCACCGTATCCCGGATTATTGTACAAATCGACAGCAAACAAATCGAGTGGGATGCACCCACCAGAGGGATCACGACAAACGATCGTATTCGGGTCCGGATTCAGTGGATCCGCATAAACAACATCCAGCGACTGAATAAGTCTCTCTTCATTAATGCCACGTCGCAGTGACTCACCGTCTGATTCAGCATAGACAGCTGCAATGTCAAACGACCAGTCCTCGAAAGATCCGAAGTTCATGAATGGTAAATCGCCTTTGAGTCCACCTACAAGTCGTGTTTGCGAAACTTTGGAAGTAACCTCTGATCGGTCACCTTGTATAGTAACGACTGGCTGCACCGCAACGGGGCCAGCAGCATCTGGATCTGCAGGATCAACCAAACCAAAGGTTGTCGGCGTACAAAATGCTGCAGGTACGCCGAAGCAATCGAAGTTATCGACATAATAGTTTCTAAAGTTGTCGACGTAGGTCGGATCTAGCAATGTAGCGTCATAGGCAAGTCCGCAATCGACACCACGAACACTGGGCGTACCCGGCGTGCCCGGATTACAGGGATTGTAAAGATTGTCACCAGCAACCGTAGGAAAAAACTGGTTCGTACCAGAGAATGCGTAGGTGTCGCGTTTGTTATATTGCGCCTCGAAATAGGGAGTCAGGTTATAGTCGCCAGCAAACGTATACTCGCCGTAAGCCATCACACTGATACGTTCGTTCTCCGCGAACAAATGAGCTGACTGCGTTACCGGATTGCCGTTTAAGTCGTAGTCACGGTAGTTGACATCATTGAAACCGTCACCATTAGAATCCATCGGCACGCTAATTAATGAAGCGTCTGAAAAGCCCGGAATTCCTGTATTGCTAAAACCGCCTGTGTAAAAAACACTGTTGAACCGACCACTTGTTTCCGTCATGTATCCCGTTAATAACAGAGTCTTGCAAACATCCGATCGCATATTCAAAATTGCCGGGAAATAGAGGTCGTTGTGGCGAACGTTTCCAGAACCCTCCAATTCTTCGACGTGCCGATCGCATTGATCAGTCCAGTCTCTGTCTTCCAATCGTACCGGCTCTGCTTTGCGATAGTCGGCGCCAATGCCAAAGAATCCCCGGTCAGTATTCTTGCCCCAGGTTAATGTCAACGACCTTTCTTCGCCACCGCTTCTGCCGCCCTGAGCCGGCGTGGAACCGAATACCTGCACCTCCAGGCCATCGAAATCCTGTCGAAGAATAATATTTGCAACACCGGCAACCGCGTCAGATCCGTAGACGGACGACGCCCCGTCAAGCAGGATGTCGTAACGCTGAACCAGAGAACCGGGAATGAGATTCAGGTCAGCTGCTGCCGGGGCGCCTTCGACACCTGATGGCGCCAAACGGCGGCCGTTAACGAGTACCAGTGTTCGCTCCGCTCCCAACCCTCTGAGATCCAAAGTCGATGAGCCCGGCCCATTGGGGATAACGAATCCCTGGAACGTCAAGTCGATCTGGGTGCCTGATGCGGCTGTTGATTCCTGCAATATGGTCGCAGTATCGATCAAACCGATCTCACGAGAGACTTTTCCCGTGATGACCTGCAATGGCGAAATACTTGTAAATGTATCTCGCTTCAGGCGAGAACCTGTAGTGACTATCTCGTCAAATGCTTCTTCTTCATCAGCGACAATGGCGTCTTCTTCCTGCGCATAGGTTGTACTTGAAAAAGCAAATGCTAAAACGCCGACTGCAATAGCAAACAAGCTGAAAAGTCCCTTGCGACCTGCTCGATTTTCATCGACTCTCATGGATATCCCCTTATGCAGATATTCTTTTTAAGACAGGATTATTGCTCTCTCTGCCCGCTTCCGCCTTTAGCCTGGCACCTGTTCAGCCATCGAGTACGACCGGTGCTGCCAAGGCAGATTTGGTGGTTAGTATCGGTTATTATCACCTTTGTTGCAAAATGGTCACGATGTAAGTTGGTGCCACCATTTTTGTGCTTCCGGACTGTGGCTTAATATCCACAACTGTCAGTTCAACGACTTAGAACCAAGAGGAATATAAGGGATGGGGCAAAACAAAACCGTTTCTGCTATCACTCTAACCACGCTGGCTTTATTGGCATTTGCGGGCAATTCGATTCTCTGCAGAATGGCGCTGAAGGACGGTGAAATAGACGCCGCTGGCTTCACCAGTGTCCGCCTGATTTCCGGCGCGATCGCGCTGTTGCTGATAGTCGCCGTGAAATCGGGCGGCATGAACCTCAGGCAAAACGGCAGTTGGCTGTCTGCGTCAATGTTGTTTCTCTATGCGCTGGGGTTTTCCTATGCCTATGTGGATTTGGGCGCCGGCACTGGTGCGTTAATCCTGTTCGGCCTGGTTCAGGCGACAATGATCATCGCCGCGTTGATCAATGGAGACAGACCAACAGCTGTCGAAATTCTGGGTTGGGTATTCGCGACTGCTGGCCTGATTTACCTGGTTTTGCCGGGTGTTGAGGCTCCTTCTGCCGCTGGAAGTGTCCTGATGGGCATTGCCGGCATCGCCTGGGGCATCTACTCCATTCGCGGACGATCAGAAACCGACCCGGCCGCGTCGACCGCATCCAATTTTCTCCGATCGGTCGCCTTTATTCCGTTTGTACTCGCCGCGAGTCTCCAGTCTCTTCACTGGACAACGACTGGCGTAACGCTCGCTGTGCTTTCTGGTGCAATTACATCGGGGATTGGCTACGTACTCTGGTACTCAGCACTCCGACATCTGAAGACAATCCAGGCAGCATTGGTGCAACTCTCTGTACCGGCCATCGCAGCACTGGGTGGTGTCGCTTTGCTCAGCGAACCACTAAGTCGTCGTCTGATTGTCTCATCCGGACTGATTCTGGGCGGCATCATGATCGCGCTGGTCTGGAAATCGAGGAGCAAAGCACCAGCTGGATAATTGGACTTTATAGTTTGCCCGGGTTCGGTATTATGTGAACTGGCGCAAGGACATCGCGCTTCGTTTCACACAGAGTAAAATGATGCTGATAACGCCGAACAGGGACAATCTCAACAAAATAGTCGTCCTCAATCCCAAGGGCGGCTGCGGCAAGACGACGTTGTCGACCAATCTCGCTGCCTACTACGCCAAACGCGGCCCTGTTCCGGCGATCATGGATTGCGACCCTCAAGGTTCCACAATGAGTTGGCTCGAAAGACGACCTACAACAAGTGCACCGGTTCATGGCATCGCAGCGTTCAAGAAAACCATGCAAGCGACCCGCAGCTGACAGCTGCGAGTACCGAATGAAACCAGCAACCTGATTGTGGATTCGCCCGCCAGTCTCACGCACGACGATCTGCGTGAAGTCACTCGCGATGCCACCAGCATCCTGGTGCCGGTCATGCCTTCAGCGATCGACATTCATGCCGCATCCCGCTGTATCGCCGATTTATTATTAGTAGCGAAGATCGACCGTCGCGACCGGAAGCTGGCCGTCGTTGCGAACCGAACCCGGAAAAACACAAAAAGCTTTGAAAAACTCATGCGCTTTTTAGACTCGCTCGGCATTCCGATCATCGCGATTCTTCGCGACAGTCAGAATTTTTTGCATGCCGCCGAAGCGGGCATTGGCATTTGTGAGATGCCACCGTACAAAGTTCGCAAAGACCTCGAGCAGCTGGATCAAGTTGTGCAATGGCTTGATGGCTGGGCGGAACGACGTCGTGACCCTGCTGAAAAACGTCGTATTGAGCAGGCTTCGAATGTGACTTTATTTCGAAAACCCGGAACCGGTTCTATCTGAATCTGATTTAAGTTATTCGCTTTGAATTTCAGCGAATAAGTCGGCATCCACGTTTCCACCACTCAAAACCGCGACAGTTGTTTTTCCCTTCGTATCGATCTTGCCACTCAATATCGCTGCGAGCGCAACGGCCCCACCTGGTTCAACAACCAATTTCAGATGCTTGAACGCAAATCGCATCGCCTCTCTTACTTCGTCGTCGGTTACCGTCAGCCCGCCCTCAAGCAATTTTCGATTGATATCAAACGTTATGTTGCCCGGCGATTCAGTCTGCAACGCATCGCAAATTGAACGGGCATCGGGATTGTTCTTTTCCCGCACGCCGCTTATCAGTGATCTGACCGTATCGTCGAAATCGATTGGCTCAACCGGATAGACCCGTGTTGATGCATCTGCCGACTTGATCGCGACGGCCGAGCCTGAAATCAATCCGCCGCCACCACAGGGAAACAGTACCTGGTCAACGTGCAGATCCATTTCACTTGCCTGGGACATAATTTCCAATCCGACCGTTCCCTGCCCGGCAATTGTATGTTCGTGGTCATACGACGGTACGGTAGTAGCGTTGCGTTCCGCTGCAAGCGCTTTGGCAATCGCTTCACGATTTCCTGTATATCGATCGTAGAGAATGACCTCACCGCCAAGTCGTCGTGTATTTTCAATTTTCGCGGTCGGCGCGTTTTCGGGCATCACAATTGCTGTCTCTATTCCCAATATCGAGCCTGCCGCTGCCACCCCCTGGGCGTGATTACCGGATGACCAGGCGACCACGCCATTTGCCGCCTGCGCGTTTGTTAGCTGGCTTAGAAAATTGTATGCGCCGCGAATCTTGAACGAGCCAGTGCGCTGCAGACATTCGGGCTTAAGGAAGACACTCCCATCGACGACATCATTCAGGTGCGGCGAATACAATAGTGGCGTTTTGACCGCGATCGATTCAATTCGGGCTGCCGCCGCTTCTATGTCGGAGACGTTAATCACGCAGCAAGCTGATCGATCTTGGCTGCGCAGATAAAGTCGTTGTCGGACAGGCCGTCTATTGAGTGGGTGCGATACATCACCAGGCAGGAACCGTAGTTAATCGTCATTTCGGGGTGGTGGCCTTCAACAGTGGCTATCCAGGCCACCGCGTTGGTAAATGCGATGGTCCGTGAGAACGATGGAAACTCGAATAACCGTGAAATACTTGATGCAGACTCATCGTATTTCCAGTTCTCATTGAGCGCTCCCAGTAACTCCGTTGCCGCCGCAACATCAAGCGGGCTGACGCCACCTTCACAGGGCTTACATTTTCGTTCTGTCAGAGTTTTGCTCATGTACGCACTATATTACGATTCGCCACCAGTCGAAACAAAAAAGCCGGCCCTCACGGGCCGGCCAGGCGGAGACTCACGATGAGTCCGGGGGGTAAACAGGATTAATGCGACGTCGGGTTAGAAGCGAATGACGGTGCGTCTTCCAGATAGAGCGTCATGCTGACTTTTCGCTCCAGGGCGTAACTGTCAACGTTGGTGTCTACGGCTTGTGACTCACCGTGCGCCAGCGTTGTAATACGAGACTCTGCAACACCGTTGTCCAGCAGAAACTGCCGTACGTGCTCCACTCGCCGCTGCGACAATTCCTGGTTATAGGTCGCATCGCCACGCTCGTCCGTAAAGCCGTCAAGCTGCACATAAATATCCGGCATGGAAGCGAGGCTCGTCGCCAGGTTTTGCAGGCGGCTGCCAGTGGTATCAACCAATACGTGCTCATCCGTGCGGAACAGCAAGTCCATTTCTATGCCCACTTGCATCAGGTCGACAAGTTCAGGTCGTGCCGTCGCCTGCAGCTGTAGCATTTCACCGCCGAGTTCGTCGATGTCATTGTTCAAAGCATCAATATTCTGCTCGAGGTCGGCAATTCGCTGCCGCGTTCCGGCCAGTGAGTCGTTCAGGGAATCGACGTGGTCATTTCGCTGGTTGAACTCGTCGCCTACTTTCGCGCCGAGCGCGGCGCCAACCATGAATCCAACAGGTCCAGCCACGATCGCACCGATGACAGCACCGGTGCCAACACCAACCGCTTCTTCTTTGGATGCACCCTGACCGGCCATTGCTGGCGCTGCAATCAAGGCTAGAACGATTCCGATCAAGATATGTTTGTTACGCATTGTTACTTCCTCCGAGTTTATGAAAGCCAACGTTGTGGCCTTTGTCGGAATCCATTAAATGCGCCAAAGCCGCTCGTGAACGGTCACCGGTATGGCGGAGCGGGGATCAATTGTGGCGAAAAATGACGACACCGAACTTGAATCGCCCGCTGGGCGTAGTCATTTCGCCCGCTGGGCGGGCTCCTACAAATCGATGTAGGAGCCCGCCCAGCGGGCGATGCCCGTGCCGGCGATCAGCGAGACTCGGTCAAGCCAACAAACGTTCCGCCATTGCGCTGGCACAATGCTCGCATCAAGCCGGCAAATCGTTGTGAGCTCGGCGGAATATTGGAGCCGCCAAACGAATATGGAAATCCAATAGCATGAATGCGAACCCTGCGATCGCCATTTTCGTCTTCTACATTGATGCCATCGATCATACGTAGAACGCCTTCCATGGAATTGCCCTGAAATTCGTCGCCCAGAACATAAATACTTATTTTCTTGTCTGGCGCCCAGAACGTTCGAATGGCATAGGCAATGCCATCGGACGGGTCACTGTCGCTGAAGGGTGCCCATACGCGCATCTGGTTCTTGATGGCCTGCCTGACCTCAGGCGTGTCGGCGATCCAGGTACCTGCGTTTTGCTGGAACATGTAGCTGCCGTTGTCATTCATGATCTGCAAACCCTTGACGCGCGGGTAAACGTTCAATACCTCGCTCAACTTTCGTTCAACCAGGCCCCATTTCGACTGCATACTTCCGGACGTATCAATGACGAAAATAATGTACTCGCTGTCTACGGGAATTCCACCGATCGCGTCATCCGGCGCTCGATTAAACTTGCGCAATCGCTGCATTTCTTCCGACAGTCGTTGTCGAGCTGCCTTCAATTCTCCCTCGTCCGCATTGAGGATAGGGTCGTCCTGATTCAGCAACTCAAACTGACCTTGCACGGTATCGAGTTCCTTTTGCAGCTGCGACAAAGTCAACTTGGTTTCAGTCGTTTCGACGCGTACCACCGACAGTGCTCGAGTCATCACTGTTGTCTCTCCACGAATCTCAAACAACTCCTCCTGCAAGAGGGCGATCAGTTTTTGCAGATCCACTTGTGTTTTCTCATAGACGGCCGGTTCGTAAATTTTGCTGAGTACGAGCAACAAAATAATGGCGCCGAAGCCGCAGCAAATGCAGTCGAGAAAGGACAAGCTGAACGCTTCTATGTTTCTCTTCCTCCTGCTCATGGCCAGTCCTTGCTAATGCTCATGAAGGAACCGCCGGTACTCCATGCATGCACCCAGAATGAGATGGTGGCTTCGTAATCGCCTTCCATTGGAAACAGCAGAACATTGACCGGCACACCTCTGGGCAACTCCTGTTCAGCCTCCAGAAACAGTTTGAATCGCTCGCGCCCGGTAACCATGCCGCGATTGGTTTCAGGTGCGTTCATTGTCGGCAATCCATCGATAAGCAAGATGACATTGTCCGGCAGTGGATTCATCTTTCGCACGACACTGTAGGCACCCAGCATATTCGTGCCCTTTTCCGGAATCGTGCGGCGCAATTTTCGGATTGCTTCATCGAGTTGCTTGCCATCGCCGACATCAAGCCAGATTCCGTCGCTACCCTTTAGTACCGGCTTGGCCTCGGTGTTGAACGTGTATATCTGAAACTTGCTTTTCTCCGGAAACTGCGCCGACAACCAGTCAACAGTGGAAACAGCCTGGCGCCATTTCAAAGAGCGCAGCTTCACGGCATCCGACATATTTCGGCGACGGAGAATATTGATTATTTTGCGGTCGAGCATGCTCGCGGAGGTGTCGACCAAAACCAGGATGTGGTCACCGCCGACTTTGAGTCCGGTCAGATACTGGCGGTCACCGTCTCCGGTGAATCGCCGCACTTTTGCGCCCTCTTCCTTGCTGGCGTCTTCCAGCGCCAGCAACCGCTTCTTCTCTTTCTCGAGAGACTCGATATCTGACTGGAGTTTTTCCACTCGCTTGACCTTGGCCAGAGACTCCGAATCAAACTCCTTCAATTCCTCTTTAAGCTTCTTGAGCAAAGCGATGATGGCCGCAATTTGCTCCTCGGCAGTGAGCTTTTGATCTTCCAGGTCTTCCATTGAGTTTTTTGCCAACACAAGGTTTTTGCGCTGATTCAAAATCTCGTATTCAAGCCGGGACGTTTCTCCGCTGAGATCGTCGGGCGGCTTGTCGGTGGATTGGCGGACTTGTGAATTTATTATCATGAAGAACAAAATCACGGCGCCGAAGCCGCAACTCATGCAGTCCAGAAACGACATGCTGAAAACTTCCATTGGCCGCCGCTTTCTAGCCACTTTCTTCATCCGTTGTGATCAAACGAAACTCAAAGCCCGGCGAGCCGATGCGAACTGAATCCCCAATGCGCAGCACTGTTGAACCGTCAATTCGATGGCCGTTCAGGAACGTACCGTAACGACTGAAGTCCTCAATGACGCATTGACCATTGACTCGTTTGATTGAGCAATGGCGACGCGATACGCCCGGCATTTCCGTGTCGAGCACGACGACCCGGTCGGTGTCGGAGGGCTCGGATCCGAGACTGAGTGCGGAGCCACTGATCTCGTGTGCGGTGTTTCCGAAAAGCAGATGCGTTGGCACACCTGTTTGCGTACTCTCCGATACATCATCGGCAATACTCGCGGACGATTGATCCCAGGGTAGTTGCCGGATCAGACTGACGCCGGCTCCCGTGCCACTGTTATCTCGAACTCGCGCCAGTGCACCGCGCGCCGTGGCGCCGGGTTCCAGGACAAAGACTTCTCCGCCGACCCTGGCCTTCAGCATGTCGGCCAAGCCTGGCAATCGTGCCACTCTGTCAGTCAGTTGCAACGCCGGCACTTCGTCCGCACGGAAAAGTGACCTGAGCTTGCTGGTGATTTGCTGATACACGGACGCTGCCGCACCAATGAAGGCCAATGACTCAATATCGGCTTCGTAACTGCCGCTGGCCGTTTCGATTTCCAGGTGCACACGGCTGCTGCGAGCTGCCTCGGACAACCACGCATCCATGTTGTTTACCAACATCTGCTCGGTTTCCGCTGTATGCAGTGGATCAAATCGCGACTGTTGAACGAATGCATTGGACACCATATGTAGCCACGAGTCGGTCAACGACGAAATGCCACAATTATCCAATACACTTGTTTTTTCGACTTTAACCTGACCAGGCTGAGACAGTCGCGCCAGTGTCGTCGAGTGCAGGCTGATGTCGATGTGAACCGGCACAGCACCTTTGTACTCACGCCGGGTCGCCGCCGCCGCCGCGTCAACCATCGCAGTAATTGGCAAATTCAATTCACCGGCAATGCCCAACAGCAAGCCCAAATGCTGCGACGACATGTAAGCCGGAATAACAACGACAAGCTCACTGCTGGTGCCAGCAGCCATTAACTGCTCTAACTGCTGGCTCACCAGATCAGCGGCGCTTAAGTGCGACTTCTTTTGGTCGGGAAGCTGTTCTGTCGTCAGGTCTGACCAGAACCGATTCTGAATTCGACGCGGTTTAATTCTTGCCTGTCGGAAGGCATCACTACCGGTAACAAGATGGTTGTCTTCAAGCAACGCATAACCGGGCTCGCGATACAGTATTTTCGACCCGTCCAGCAATGTAATGCCGGCGTCGTTGATATGTACTGCAGTGCGCATGACTTGAGCCTCGTTCCTCAGTCGGACTTCATGTGACGAATAAGCTTGTCGTCCAGGTAATTCTCGCTGTCAAATACCAGCCGCTCCTGCAAAAGCTGCAGCTGATAAACCAGGAACATGAGAAAAATACTGATCAACAACGCGATGAACGTCGAGTTAAACGCGACACCCAGGCTTTGTGTTACTCCGGCAATATCGCCTTGCACTGCCTTGTCAGCCTGTGCGAGTGCTTCACCGATGCCTCGAACGGTGCCGATAAATCCGATAGAAGGAATAGCCCAGGAGATATATCGAATCATGGATAACTCTGACTCGAGTCGATCGGCCTCCGATTCGAAAATAGTGTGTGTGCTGCTCGATACATCCTGAATGCTGCGCGTGGTGCTGAAGCGTCTCAGCGAATGCAATAACGCGCGGGGCAACACCATCCTCTTCTGATCATCTGGCAATGCCTCAACCTGCCGCGAAAATTCGCGCGTATCTTCCGGAAGTATTCGCATCCCCTCCGCGATTTCGACCAGGTCGACATCCAGCAACTGGCGTTCATGCAGAATTTCCCTGGCCTTGTATCCCATGATCGCGAGCGCCCAGAACATCAATATGAAACAGGCTTCCTGCTCCATATCCTTGACGAGAACCCACGTGGAACGCTCTCGCACAAAATCCGGGTTCTGCGCAGCCTGCAAGGCCTGCTCGGCAACAATTTGTTCCGCGTTCGGCCGTACCACCGACACATAAAATGCGTGTACGACAATGATGGCAATAATCAACGCGAACAGCTGGAATACAAATTCGACTGGAATCGTATTTTTTTTCATAGTTTGAGACTCAAAATTCTAAAATTAGATATTTGTCGGAAACGGAATGGGTTCATCCGCTGGTATCTCTTCAGTCGGAATAAAATCATCTTCGTCTTCCTCGTAGGTCTGATCGTCGAGATCCGCATCATCCACGTCCTCTTCGTCCACCTGTTCCTGCTCGGCAACCTCCGTGTCTTCAGCCGATTCGGATTCGTCGGCGGGTGTTGAATCTTGTGCTGGTGCATTCAGGGTTAAAATGAACACGACAATAAACGCTGTAAGATATTTGATCATCACTTGTTACTCATGCGGCATACATTGTTGGACCGCTCGATCAGCATAAAAATCCCGTGTTACCTGGCGTTTCTGGCGATCCGGAAGCCGACATCCACGCGTCCGCCTGTGCCGTAGTCCCGGTAACCCCACCGTAGCTCTGTGATTCCGGCGTGCCTCCAACTAGACCCGCGAATGACCCGATTATTACCGCGCTCCGCACCCACGGGGTCGACTGCAGGCTCTGTTTGGCCCGGATTTGCCACAGAATAATAATCCTGGACCCATTCAGCAACGTTTCCGCCGCCATCGTACAGGCCCAATGCATTCGCCGGGAACGAGCCGATCGGGGAGGTTGATGCGTAGCCATCGTTATACGTCGGCAAAATAGACGGCACCAGCTCAATAGCAGACCTGTCCGCAAAGTTGCCGCTTTCCTTGCGTGGCGGGAGCTTGCTGCCCCAGGGAAATACAGGCGCTTTGGAACGACCCTGGTAGCGTATAGCCCAGACCCACTCCGCTTCGGTTGGCAATCTATAGCCATCCGGTGTTGGTGAAATCACCTGCCATTTCTGGATTTCTTTTCATACGCAGGCGGCAATCCCTCTTGAGCGCTTAGCCAGTTGCAGTACTCCACTGCATCTTTCCAGGCAACGTTGACCACCGGATTCAGATCACCTGCGAGCGAGGCATGCAGTCCTTCTCCCGACACGTGATTTTTTCGAAATTTGAGAAATTCCCTGTTGGATACTTCCCTCGCTCCGATATAGAAAGGCTTTGTCAGCGTTACCGGCACCAGGACCTCGTTCGACCGGCGACCCTGCTCGCGCCGCGACACACCCATTGTGAATCCACCGGGCTCCACCCTGCGCAGTGCCTGTCCGGTATTGGTTTTAACGGTGTTTGCTGTGCCCCGGGCAATTACTTCTTCATCGGATAACAAGCGAACCTGCAACGACTGTGGATAGCCGGGTCGTGGCGTAATGCTGCGACTGAAGGTTTGATAACCCGTACGCTTTACTTCAATCCGGTGTGGCGCTGATGACAAGCTCAATTTCATCGAGCCCGTGCCGCGAGCAGATCCGTCAATGTAAACCGTTGCCTCCTCCGGCCAGATCTTGAGCGTGACTTCTCCGACGCGAGCCGACAAATCGACGGTGATTGCTTCAGAGGCTGCAGCTGCAAGCCTTACTCGCCTGACACTCGAGCCGTAGCCGGCTTTTGACAATCCGATTTGGTAATCGATATCAGGAGAAAGCGCCAACTTGATCGGCGACTGGCCACGATAACGACCGTTGACCGTTACATTTGCTCCGCGAGGAATTGAGTTGACCTGCAGTTGTGCATTTGCGGGTTCAAGCTGGATAAGCGGCAAGACCTGATTTTCGTTCGCCTCTGTTTCTATGCTGCCGTCCCATGCTTTGAAGCCGTCAGCGATAACACTTAGCGTGTGCTTGCCTTCCATAAGTTCAAGCGTGAGCGGAGTTTCACCGATTTTCTCAGTTCCTTTGTATACCGCAGCGCCACTGGGCTCGGACGATAAGTCGACCTCGGCCCAGCGCGGGACCAACTGCACGTGATACTCCTGGTACAAGCCGAGACCGGGAACAACCAGCCTGTCTGCAAACGGCAGATACCGGTCTGATGTGATGGCAATGGAATGCGTGCCGGGTTCGAGCTCCAGTGGGCCGAAGGGCGCTTGCCCTACTTTGGAATCGTCAACCTTAACGAGCGCGTCTGTTACGCCGTCTGTGTGAACCGTCAGTATTCCGGGCAACTTGCGCAGCTCAATGACCACGGTTCTACTCGGAGTGGCGTCGATCTGCAGCGCCTGGCTGATATCGTAATAGCCTTCCTTCTTTACATGGATATTGTAGGAGCCCTCGCGCATCAATATCCGGTCACCGAACGGAAACTTGAACCAGCCCCCGGATATTGAAAAGTCGTCGGGTTCACCCGGACGAATTTCAAACTGGATGGATCGTGCGCTGAACAGCATCCAGGAGATTACAACCAGGGCCAATACGCCTGCGCCAACGAAATATCGCCATCGATGTTCGTCTGCCGCCGATTCAACTGTTCTCCTGCCGCAGGTGATGGTGTCGGTGATGAGACGATTGCACCAACAGCGTTTCAACGTGCCGGCGACAGGAGAACAGTTGAATCGGCGGCAGACGAACATCGATGGCGATATTTCGTTGGCGCAGGCGTATTGGCCCTGGTTGTAATCTCCTGGATGCTGTTCAGCGCACGATCCATCCAGTTTG
>PVMS01063698.1_pt1 | contig 16767 bp, 14 predicted proteins | sample 1853461 | NCBI WGS metagenome assembly PVMS01 (sample SAMN08582032, study PRJNA380276) | Marine sediment metagenome, whole genome shotgun sequencing project. | isolation source: ocean sediment barecode stripped | collected 2017 | reverse complement strand
TCGGCAAATCTTGCTCAGGCAGAGGAAGCCGGTGAATTGCAGCGCCTTCAGTCGTTGCAAGAGGTCCAAGAAACAATCTTCAAGGAGATGGAAAGGCAAGCCCCACCAGAAATCAGATTGATCAACCAGTTGGTGCGGGCTGAAACCGAAGTGCAGCGAATTCAATTATTGAACGAAAACCAGGAGCTTATCAGGCCGGAACTTCTCCAATTAACGAAAAGTATCGAAACTCAGGCAGAAGAACAGGGCGATGTTGATTTACAAGCGAGTCTCGCGGAAATTCGTTCAATGATCGCCACGGAATTGCTGACTTAAACAGGATTATCGTTCAGGCGAAATCCATGACCGCGTACGGTCACGACAAATTCGTGGTCGTCCAGTTCTGAAAGTCGATCTCGCAATCGACGTACTAATGCGTCGATCGCCTGTTCAGTGACACCAAGTCCATCTGTACCTGGCCAGACAACATCGACGATGGCATCACGGTCAACGACAGCACCGTTGGCATCGTAAAGTGCTTGTAACAGTCGAAACTGGGCCAGCGAAAGCGGCGGAGCTAATTCCTGATCCCTGATTCGAACCGTTCGACGGTCCGGATCTAGTTCAAGAGCACCGGCGGGCCTCTCTTTTTCGACAATTAGGGGAACTGTCGCATCGGTGCCAATAAATAGCAGCTTTACACGCAAGGCAATTTGTATTTCGTCTCCATCACGGAGCGGTATGGAGCCTCTGACTCTATTCCCATTCATATGAGTGCCGTTTTTACTGCCTAGATCTTGTAAGACATATTGTCCGGACTCACTCAAGATCTTGGCATGGTGGCGCGACACCTGTCTTTCAGGGAGTGCAATGTGACAATCACTACCGCGACCGATCAAGAATTCATCGCTCTCTATTGTCCAGCGCTCTCCTGTCAATTGACCTTCGCGTGCTATAATAATTGGTTTGTCGTTCATTGTCCTGAGACCTCTCAAACCTAGTCGAATCGATCAAAGAGTTAGATAGGCCATGAAAAATCTGTAACGCAATATCGAACAATTAGATTATAATTGATATTAGAACTGAGGATCGTCAACACGTCAATATGCAAATTGATTTAAATAAAATCATCGTTCTTCGAGAACGATATAAGCTAAGAGAAATCGTGGGCCGAGGTGGGATGGGCAAGGTATACCTTGCCGAAGATCTGAGGCTGCCCGGCCGACTTTGTGCGATCAAAGAGGTTCGCCCTGAACCCAATGCATCTCCTGCGGAACGCCAGCAGGAGCAGGCTCAATTCTTAAGAGAAGCCAGTCTGTTGGCTCAGTTAGACCATCCCAACCTTCCAAAGGTGTCTGATTTCTTTTCTGATAGAGGACTCGATTATTTGGTGATGGATTATGTCCCTGGTAAGAATCTAAAAGAGTTGATTGATGATAGTCGTCTGCGTGGTAGATATTTGGATGTTGATGCTGTGGCTGACTGGTCAGAGCAGATTATGGATGCTGTCGCATATCTTCATCGACAAGCTCCACCTGTATTACACCGGGACATTAAACCTGCCAATATTAAATTGACCCCTGATGAAAGAATCAAGCTCGTTGATTTTGGCCTGGCCAAAATAATGTATGGTGACGACTCCAGTACAATCACGGTCATTCAGGGGCGGGGAACAGCTTATTACACGCCCCTTGAACAATACGGAGCGGATAGTGAACATACGGATGCAAGATCTGACATCTATGCACTGGGTGCGACTCTGTTCCATCTCTACGCCGGACAGGCTCCCCCTGAAGCAAAGCTACGGTTTCTAAATCCGGCCACTCTTAAACCACTAATAACAATCAATGGAAAAGTGAGCCAGGATGTTAGCGATGGTGTAAATTGGGCGCTGGAAATGCACCCGGACAATCGGCCGTCCACGGTTCAAAGATTCAAGCAGGCACTGAGTGGAGAGTTGCCGGCTGAAAATGCGATGACGCATCGTGATAGAAGAGTCGGCCTTGGTGAGGCATTGGCCATGAACCTCGGCATTATTCTCCTATTTAGTGCGTTCTTATTGCTTGCGGTATTGTTAACCTTGCTCTAAGATTTAGCTTGACTCTTTTGGTTGGCAAAGATATATTTTATACAAGATATTTCTTGCTGAGTAAGGAAGAGTGTCGCGGTTCCGAAATTTTAAGCCTTGAAGGAGGTGGCCGGGTGGCAAGTGTAACATTTCAAAATGTTTTCAAACGTTTCGGCGATTTCATTGCAGTTAATGATCTCAGTGTTGAGGTCGAAGACAAGGAATTTGTTGTCTTTGTAGGACCTTCGGGCTGCGGCAAGTCGACTAGCCTGCGCATGTTGGCCGGGTTGGAGGAGATTTCAGAAGGCCAAATAATGATTGGCGATAGGGTAGTTAACGATGTGCCCCCGAAGGACCGAGATATCGCCATGGTGTTTCAATCATATGCCTTATATCCTCATATGTCAGTTTACGACAATATGGCTTTTGGGTTAAAACTACGCAAAACACCAAAAGCTGATATCGAGAGACGGGTGAATGACGCAGCCGAGATTTTGGGACTGACCACGCTTCTCGATCGAAAGCCAAAAGCTCTCTCAGGCGGCCAGCGCCAGCGGGTTGCTGTTGGTCGAGCAATTGTTCGAGAGCCGGCCGTGTTCCTGATGGATGAGCCACTTTCAAATCTCGATGCGAAGCTGCGCGTTTCCGCCCGGGCTGAAATCTCGAAGCTGCATAAACGACTTGGAACGACTTTCATCTATGTGACCCATGATCAGGTCGAAGCAATGACGATGGGCGATCGTATCATGGTGATCGACGATGGTTTATTGCAGCAGATCGATTCGCCACGTCGCTTATACGATCGTCCCAACAATATCTTTGTCGCGGGTTTTATCGGCAGCCCAAGTATGAATTTCTTCGAATCAACCCTTATATCTGAGGAGAATAATTTGTTCGTCGACACAGGGGATTTTCGAATTCATGTCCCTGAGGATCGTATCGCTGCCATTACTGATTATATTGGCAAGAAAATTCTTCTCGGTATCCGACCGGAGAACATCCACGGCTTGCCCTACGTGCCACCGGATATCAATAGCGCGCCTTTAACGGCTAAGGTGGAAGTGGTGGAGTTGCTGGGTCACGAGCTGCATATGTTTATGAGTTCCGGCCAGAATAGTTTCGTGTCAATCGTGGATACGCGATTAGCGCCTGCAATTGGCGCCGATGTCGATCTTGTGGTTGATGTAGATCGATTACACCTTTTTGATCGCGATACAGAGCAGGCAATTCGCTAAGAATTGAATTGATCATCAAAGCAGGGCCACTGCCAAAGGTGCAGTGGCCCTGCTTTCTTTTTGTTCCCACCCCTCATCAGAAGTTGGAATTTCAAAATAGCCCCGAACGCAATGACGGATAAACATTTTAACGTTGGTGAATTCTTTCGCACACAATTTATCTGGCGTATTCCTTCGGGTGACTTTTTGAGAGCCATTTTTGAAGTCGAAGTGATGCTCATCGATGAGATATCAGACAAATATGTTGTCAGGCTCGAAAAATTCCTGGCCGGACGACAGGAAACGTCGGAAGGAGAAAATCGATCGATTGAGAAAGCAAGCAAGGAATATTGGGCCCTCGTCAATGCATTGACGGGAAATAAGATCTCACTCGCATTTGAAGTTGATGATGGCCGGCCCTTATGGCTCAGGTTTGAGACGTTAACAGGGGAGCACAACTTTTTCCACCGTTTGAACGAACTGCCACCAACGTTGGCTGAATGGCCTGCCAAGAATTAACCCAAGTCAGCTGCTGCTTGTTTTAATTGCCAAACAAGCGGCGCCACATATTCGTCTGCAAGATATTTTCTGGATCGTTTTGCTTCTTTAACTCACGGAAACGATCTAGAGCACTATCGCCCAGAAAGGCTGCAACAGTTTCTGGCTGCAAGGTGCTGTCTTTGGCGAAGTAAAATCGTCCCCCAGAATTCAGAACAATGTCATCTAACTCATTAGTTAATGCTTGCACACGGGCTCTACGCTTTGGAGTGATCCGGAAGTCCATGGCCAAACTATAACCATCAACGCCATGGCTAATGAGAAAATCATCTGGTTTGTGACGTTTGAGGACAGTCAGGTAATTTATCAATTTTCTCTTTTGACAGTGTCTAATTATTTCAGTAAAGGCGTCGAAAGCGTCATCTTTTGGAATGAAGCATTGATATTGGATCAAGCCGCCATCACCATAAGAACGCTTCCAATTTGGTACGTAATCCAAGAGGAAATGAAATGCTACATGCGGTTGCCTAAAGCGCGAATCATGGGTATATACAGAGGACAGATACTTGCCCCAATTGATGAAACGGGCGCCAACATCACTGAAAAATGGCCGCATGAATCGCCACATTATTGATCGAGGAACAAGACCGAACAGGGTATCAGCCAGATGCTGATTTTCTAATCGCAATGTCTGACTGGGTTGGAGATCTTGCTCCGTCGTTAAATAGTTTGCGCGATGAATCTGCCCCCGGCCAAGCGAATTGCCTTTGGCAAATCCATCAATCCAACCCACCAGATAATCCGATTGATCCAGGTACTCATCAAACTGTTGCATCATCTCCTCGAGATTGTGACTGGCCAGCGCGTGGATCTCCAGAAGACCTGATTGGATTTTTTTAAGTTGCAGCGTTATCGCTGTGAAAGTGCCCAACATACCGAAGCCGCCAATGGCTGCAAAGAATAGTTCTCGGTTTTCCTCCCGGTTACAGAAAAGTAATTCGCCACTCGGTAACATTAATTCAAATGAGCAAACTTGGTCTCCAATTGTCCCAACCTTCCAGGCATTCTTTCCGTGAACGTTCATTGCAGCACATCCGCCGATGGTTGGTTTTGCGGTGCCTGGAACCACTGCAGGCCACCACCCATCTTCCAGAGCAAATTCCCATAGCTTAGCAATCGTTACGCCGGGTTCGACACGAATTTGACCTGAATCTGGATTCCAATCGAGAATCCGATTCATACGCCGCATATCGAGAATTATGTTTTCGTTGTTTAGGGTTGCATCTCCGTAGCTATTGCCGGCGCCACGTAGACCAATCGACCGACCACTCACTCTCGCCAGGTCGAATACTTGCCGAAGACCGGCCACGGTACTCGGTCGATATACGTACGCCATAGAGGTCGTCGCTTTACCCCAAGAATCAACAGGCTCTAAATGATCTTGTGGCAGTGCAACGTCCCGTCGAATGGAACTCCCATTCTGAGCAATTACTATGGGCTGGGTTTGCTGATCCTGTTTTATCATCAATATCTGTATGTCAGCCGCCCTCGTCAATTTCGTTAATAGCTAAGATGAGATAGCTATTGAATGACAATGGTCAATATTGGTAGAAACAAACAACTAAATGTTCAGACGACGAAATATTAAGGAGGGTATGTGTTGGACAGTTAAGCCGACGAATCGCCAGCGTCCTGGCACATAGGTGGTTTGTTTGTTCTTGCGAATTGCATTGGATATTTGCTCAGCCGCCTTATCTGCTGAAATTACCCAGAAAGTTTTTGGCGAATTTTTCAGCAGTCTGGTGTCAACAAAACCCGGTTTGATGGTAGTAACTGACACCCCTAGACGGGTTAGCCGGTTTCTCAAGCCTTCCAGGTAAGTTTCAAACCCAGCTTTGCTACCATTGTATCCCGGATTAAGCCTTCTTCCTCGATCAGCTGCAATAGAAGAGATACCGACAATGTGCACTGCGTGGCCTCGTTCAAATCGTGTTGCAGCCTGGCCCAGCCATGCCATTGCACCAAGCAAGTTTACCTGCACCATGCTCTTGTCTTTGGCAAAATTGTACTCATCCGCTGACATTGGTGGTTGGTGGCCTGCTGAATAAACAATCAGGTCTCGCCCACCGAGATCCGCCGCAATTTTCTGGAACAGTCCTGGCACCTCGTCAAAATCCGTCACATCATGGACATAATAGTTGGCCGCCGCACCCTCTGGTGAATCGGCGTTGATCTTGGCGCATAGATCGGCCAGTTCTGGTTCACGACGAGCAACGGCCGCCACATTGTATCCTTCCCGAACAAGGACCTTTACAAGTGCTGCGCCCATGCCCGATGAACTCCCAACGACAATTGCCGATCTTCGAGCTTCCAATGGATATAAGGGGTTAAATGGTTCGTTTGACATAATTATCGATCCGTTAAATGATTCGGTATTCTATCACATCTGGACTGAGCCAAAAGTTTGGAGATTGTCGTAAGAGGCAAGGTCAAGGGTTGTTTATCGGTTCAGATTAAATAAATTGGATTGCTGAATATCCAGCCCCGTTCTTTTCCAAGATATCTGATATAACACTCCACCCGATAGGTGCCAGCTTCGACCGGGAGATGTGTCATATTATCATCCCGATCACATTCGGCCACAGTAGCCCCATCTCTCACCAGGCGGATGCGACACTTTTTCGGTGTTTTAACTTGGAGGGTAGCTCCCGCACCTAAACGAATTTGATCTCCCATTATGCCTTTGGTTTTGCTTTGACCACTAAAGCGAAATTGGCCCGTGTTTTGAGGCAAATCATAGCCAACCCAACAATTTCCTTTTCCTATTGCTTCAAGAATAATTTGCTTATCGTGTACCAGGCTGCCATTAAGTTCTTCTTTGACTAATATGTGAGTGTTTACAGTCCGAAACAAATATTGATAGGGAAAGATGATTCGCCTGATTGGACCTAAATTATAGGTCAAGCCATGGGCATCACTGCTGCCAATCGCCACCAGCTGCTTACCCTGGCTTAGTAATTCGTCCCACCTGGCTAAGGTCTTGGGATCAGGACCTGAGATATATTTTCCAGGATTTAAGGCAACTTTCAAGTTACGGAGTTTATTGCCCAGCAGGCCTTTGAATTCAGACATGTAGTTCCAGATTTCCAGGCCGGAGTAACCTTCAATTTCCCAATCTTGCCATTCAAGAGACCCTTCACCTATGCCCGGGGCAGCAGGATCAAATGGATGGGCTAGAAAACCATGCCCCCCATTTTCCCGGGTCTCCCGGAAAAGAGCAGGAAGACTGTTTGCGTAGATCGAAAGTTCTTTTTCTGCACCATAAGCTAAAAAGTGGTTAGCCTGAGGAGTCCGGCGTGGATCGTGTATTTCTTCACCGACTAATAGGAGAATTCGACCCAGCTCGCTTTCGTAGTAACCCTCCAGGCCATCAACCCAGATATTGTGATCTGTGACGATAATGAAATCAAGGCCGGCCGAGATGGCATCATTGGCAATCTCATGGTGCCATTTAGCGCCATCAGAATAAGGGGTGTGCATATGCAGGTTACCAGAATATTCGTACATGAAAAATCACCAAATAAACTTTGTTGCCGTCTAGATGCAATGCCCGGCGGAAAATTACGGCCGAGCAGATTATATTTGAGCGAGTGATTTGAGCAACAACCAAACATTATTGCCGCTTGCCCGATCGGTTGTCCTGGTTATAATGCCGAAGATGAAGCTAACGATTTGGAACTTAAGGGCGCTGGGTTATCCATTATTGTTCTTTTGGCTCTGCCTATTCATGATCGCATGTCGCGAATCGCCCCAACTAAATGAGTCAAACTCTGTGGAGACCGGCACGCCACTTTCCATTGGCAACCCTGGTGCTGTACTGACTGAGATGCCTAGAATACCGGCAAGGCGGGACGTGGGAAATCCCCTTACCCAAGTTCTTGATTTGGACATGGTAAGATCGAGCAATGAGCCGACCAGTTTGCAGATGCCGGCGTTGATTGAGGCCATTGTTGCCGGTCGGAATATTAACAGCATCGTTGTCGTGGCCGGCCGTCATGAAGCTGATGGCAGTAGGCGCCTGGTAACATTCGAACCAGTTGCACCAGGATCCACAGAACAGGTTTGGCCAATTCAATGGTCTGATGGCATACACGATCTATCATATGTCTGGTATACGGAAGGGGACTATTTGAGCGACGGCACTACGGGCGAATTTGTTTTGTTATGGCAGATTGAGCCTGGGAACAATCTAAAAACTATTAATGGTCGTTTCCGCCGGTCGGGAGATTCGGATTTTAACGATGCGGTGTTGATGGTTGATACCTCTACCGGCCTGGCTTCGGAGTTGATGGATGCAAAGACAGGCGAAGTAATTGTTCCTGAACCAGGAGATCAATTTCAATTGATAGACCTGCTCCTTGATGATAGCGGCACCACAATAACCGCTCCCGGCGCGAACCTGACTTTTGGGGAATTGGCCCAGTTAAAATATGAACGAAGAACTTTGCCACAAGGAGATTATTTCCTGGGTTTCACGACAGAAGGCGGAGCCGGAAATGGCGATTCCGTATTTGCGAATTTCACGGTAAGCAATGAAAATTTGCTGCCAGATCTCCGAGCCTACCTACAACCTGAGTATGGTTATCAGTTTCTCTACCCACTCGATTGGGATGAATTTTTTGTATCAGGACTAGAAGCCATTGTTGGCGACAATTCGGAAACGATTAAGTTGCAAATCGTCAATGACTCGAATCTAGATCGGATTAGCACGTCGATGATTAAGGAAGAAGTGCTGAGTTCTTTCGGGGACATTCAGGTATTGTATGAGGATCAGGTCCAGATCGGTTCGTCGGGGGGGCTGCGGACGGCATACGGTTATGAATCGCCAGCCGGTCCGCACACAGGGTTATTTGTAAGTTTTGGACACGACGGCCGGGAATACATCATCGATGTGGACGGACCATCTGCTGAAGAAGCTACTATCCTAAAAGTTATGGAGACACTTGTTGATAGTTGGATATGGCGCCCCATATTGGAAGATAACCAGGTAACCGAATGGAAGAGCTTTGATATCGATGGTAATCAGGTCGACATACCAACGGATCTCCAGCACAATCTACTAAAAAATGGATGGCACCGGTTTTCCGATAATAAGGAAGATAGCTTCTTTGCAATCCGGATTGAACCGCAGGAAGGTGGGGATTTAGATGCCCGTGTGGCACGCTGGTTGGAGGTTGCCGGTCGCGATTTAGACAGTTTTATTAACAGCGATGTTTATGAGCATCAATTCTCTGGAAAGGGGTGGCAGCGAGTTGATTTTCAATATAACGATGATGAATCAGGCGAAATTTGGGGCGCTATTTTGGCTACCGAGTCGGGTGGAGACCATCTAGTTGCCTGGTTCGAAGCGCCGAAGGCTGACTATATTCAAATGGAAGAGAATTTCGTTATGCTGAGTTTGGCCGATTTGCTCAGGGAATAATTGGCCCTGCGAAGTTGATCTTTCCCAGTAGCATTGCCTCAATGTACGACTACTTTTGCGCCGCCTCGCCGATTGTCACCAGCAGCAACAAGATGGCCTGAATGCGTACGCGAGACGCTGTGAGCGCCGCCAAAATAAATGCTTCTGCGATCCCAGCGATTGACAGAGTACCCCAGTTTTTCCAACGTATCAACGGCCTGCGAATCATAGCCAAGCTCACATTGAAGCGCACCGCTTTCCAGATGGTAACGGGATATGTTTACGGCATCGACCAGCCGCATTTCATAGTCTAGTAGATTGGTTAAGACCTGCAAAATGGCACTACGGATACGAATGCTGCCACCACTGCCAACCACCAGGCGGATTTTGCCATTGTGGAGAACGATTGCCGGAGTCATCATGGTTGGAATACGACTTCCTGCCGGACGCCTGTGGAATCCGTCTGGGTGAAGGTCTGCCTCCCCGAGAATGTTGTTGGGGATATAGCCCGTGCCAGGAACGACATAACCGGCCGATTCGCCAGCTGTTGTAGTCAGACTAACTGCCATCCCCTGCCCATCTATGACGCTAATGTGGCTTGTGTCAGGGTGAGGGGATGACTCAGAAAGTGTAGGATAGTGGACCTCTCCCGCCATTCCCTCCTGGACTTCGATCTTATAGTGCTCAATGAAACTGTCAGCCAGGAAGTAATTGATTGCTTCTTTGTCTGACAATTCTTCAGAGACTTTATCCCAGATAGGACGAGCTCTGGAGGTCGCCGCCATTACTTCGAATAACAATCGTAAATAATCGGCCGATCCGTGATCATAATACCCAAGGTTGAAATGACACAACAACTTGAGTGAGAACGCAGTAAGAACACCGCCGCTAGAACTGGGCGGGGGAAGCAAGATTTCGAAACCTCGGTAGTTGAGCCGAATAGGCGGATTCTGTCTAACGCGAAAGGTCTCAAGATCTTCCTTGGTCATCAGTCCACCGTGCATCTTCTGGTCGTATATTATTGCTTGGGCCAACTGACCGCTGTAAGCAAAAGTCGCACCATGTTTGGCTAAAGATTGCAGAGTTTCGGCTAGATAAGGGATAAATAATCCCTCGTCGGATCGAATGGTGTGGCCCTTGGCGGCAAAAATCTGGCTCATCTCCTGTGTATGAGTGTAAATTGGCCTGAGCAATTCACATGTCTCTGCTTGAAACGGCGCAATAGGATGGGATTTGCTCGCTAATTCAATTGCCGGTCCAAGGATGGTTGAAAAGGGGAGATGTCCGAATTCTTCCGCCAACTTGCAAAGACCGGCAATATTTCCGGGAACGGCGACAGATCCGCGCCCAAGGTAAAAGTCTTGAGTTGTTGGCCCGAAGTCAATGACTACTCTCTCGAAGTCTAAATCTCTTGAAGCCGGCTGGTTCCCAAGACCTGGCATTGTGCTGAAGAAGTCGAGGGTCGTGCAGTCGTATGATTGATTTCCGTTTGCCGGCCGAAATACTTGGGCCATGCCACTTCCACCGAGATGCACGACACCAACCTCGGCGATAAATGAAGCAAAAGCAGCGGCCACAGACGCATCTACGGCATTTCCGCCTGCTCTCAGCATCTCTGCGCCGGCAGCGGCTGTATGCTGATCACCAGCAGATATTACACCAGGCATTTAACACTCTCTTATAACTTTTCGCGTTGTGTATATTTACTTTCCAACAATGATGCGAACGCCTCGATTTCATCATGGAAGCCCCACGGATCATTTCCTAAGTAGGGTTGAAAAACCACCCTCACATTAACGAACGCACAAGTTTACCGTGTTCTTGACAGGTGGGCGAAGGCGATTACAATTATCACAAATGATAACGTTCCTAATAATAAGAACAGCTTAAAAGGGGTGATGTTATTTTGAGCGGTAGCAGAGCAGATCTCGTCATACACCCGGTCCGTTTCAGGATTTTGCAGACATTGATGGTTGAGGAACAGAGCACCAAAGATATTGCCCTACGCCTTAAAGACGTACCGGCATCATCCTTGTATCGTCATCTTAAGATTCTTCTTGAAGCCGGGTATATCAATGTTGCCGAAACAAGATTGGTGCAGGGGATTCAAGAAAAAATCTACCGTCTGGTACGCTCTCCACGGTTGGGGCAGGCTGATTTGATGGAAGTGACGCATGAAGACCATCTTCGATACTTTACAATCTATGTGATGACCCTACTGCAGGGATTCGCCGATTATCTTGATGCCTCTCCGGAATTGGACTTTCTTGCGGACAATAGCGGCTATACAGAGGCTGTTATTTGGGCATCACCTCAGGAGTTTGCAGATTTTTCTGGAAACATCAACCGGGCGCTTGTACCACTCTTACATAATCAAGCAGGTAGTCAGAGAGCGAAACAGAAGATAGCTATTGTAACCCATCCGATTCGAGAACTGAGGCAAGATAATGAGTGAAGATGTATTACAAGAATTAAAAGATTACTTACCCCTATTGATACCGATCATGCTGATTCAACTTGGTCTCATGATTGCCGCATTAATTGATCTGATAAAGCGGTCTAAGGTAAAAGGTCCGAAGTGGATGTGGGTCCTAATCATAATGTTTGTCAATTTCATAGGACCGATTATCTATTTTGTTGTGGGACGTGAGGAGGCTTGATGGAAGCAATCAGATGCCAAGGATTGAGCCGCCGCTATGGACAGGTGGATGCCCTTGTAGATCTTGATCTCACTGTTGGCCAAGGGGTAGTTTTTGGATTTCTTGGGAAGAATGGGGCCGGCAAGACGACTACCATTCGATTGCTAACTGGCCTGGCGAGACCAACGGCCGGCCAGGCCTGGGTCAATGGTGTTCAAATATTAGATGGTTCTGGCAGTGCTCGCCGCCATTTTGGTTATCTGCCCGAAGAACCAGCATTTTACACCTGGATGACACCCAGGGAGTTCCTTGATTATGTAGGCAAACTCTATGGTATGGAAGCGGTTGACCGCAGGGATCGAATATCAGAGTTGCTTGACCTTACCGATTTGAAGGATGCTGAAAAGCGAAGAATCGGTGGGTTTTCTCGCGGAATGCGCCAACGACTTGGAATTGCACAATCGCTTATCCATCGCCCACCAATCTTATTTCTTGACGAACCAACCAGCGCCCTCGATCCGTCTGGTCGTCGAGCAGTCCTTGATCTGATAGACCAGCTTCGTGGAGAGACGACGATCTTTTTATCCAGTCATATCCTTGATGATGTCGAGCGAGTTTGTGAACAGATTGGCATCATTCATGAGGGAAAACTTATCTTGGTTGCTGATAGGGACGAGTTGCTTGAGCGCTATACTTCGAATATCGTTCTTCTCACATTTGATCAAGCCAGTATGCCTTTGCCCAGGTCATTTTTGGGCAAGTTGGAAAGAACAGATTGGGTAGAGTCGATCAGCCATGAAGCAGCTCTTGTCCGTCTTAGCGTTAATGATATACAAACGTCCAAAAGAGAGTTGATCAAAGTGGTTGGGGATTCTGGGCTTATTCTGAATCGATATGAGTGGGTTAAGCCCAGCCTTGAGGAAGTTTTCCTTAGAATTAGTATGTGATTATCTGGATATCATCATGATGGCTCCCTGGCTTATTGCAACATCAATATTATTTATCTTGATCTTGCCTGTATTGTTGGCAATTAGATTGCGGCGGCGGTATACCGTTCCCTGGCTCTATTTTTGCGTTGGCATTTTAACGTTTTTAGGAGCCCAGCTAGTCCATGTCCCACTGAATAAGTTGTTATCGAGCATCGGTCTTCTCCCTGAAGATGCGACTCAGGGTGTAGACCTTATTCAGTTAGCCTTGGTTGCTGGTCTTACAGCAGGTCTTACGGAAGAATTAGCCAGAGCAGCCGGTTATGCCATTGTACGTCGGGCTCGAAAATATGAAGATGCCATTATGATGGGCCTGGGTCATGGTGGCATCGAGGCAATGGTGATTGGTGTTTTAATTGCTGCAAGTACTAGTGCACTTTGGGCAGTTGGCAATTCGAGCTCACTCGTTGCCGAATTGTCGTCAGAGCAGCTGGCCTTCCTAGAGCAGCAAATGGAACTGTTGGAAGGTAGTCAACTGCTAGGGCTGGCAGCGATAATTGAACGGTTGATAGCTCTGGGAATTCAAGTCGGCTTATCTGTGTTAGTCTTGCAAACGTTTGTCCGCCGAAATTGGATATATGTCGCGTTGGCGGTGTTATATCATGCGGCTTTCGATTTTGTTGCCGTTATTGGTGCGAGCCAGATAGAAAACATATGGTTGCTCGAATGTATGTTGGCTCTAATGGCCGTGCCTTTGATAATATGGGTATGGCGATTACGACCAAGAGACTTGGCGGAAAATAATAAGCCGATCGGGTCGTTGATACCAGAAATTCATTTATTTGTCATTAGCCTGAGCAAAGAGATGCTTTTCCAATGGCGGTCTCGTCGGATAATCATTATCGGGGTTATATTCATACTGTTTGGCATGGTATCACCATTAGTGGCCAAGTTTACACCCGCGCTGCTAGGAAGCCTCGAAGGAGCTGAGCAGCTGGCTGACATCATCCCTGAACCCACGGCCGAAGAAGCTATTGGACAATACATCAAGAATCTGACCCAATTCGGGTTTATTTTGGCGATCTTAATGAGTATGGGCTCAATCGTTGGCGAAAAGGAGAAAGGTACGGCGGCAATGATTCTAAGCAAACCAATGCCTCGATGGGCCTTTGTTACCAGTAAGTTTGTTTCTCAGGCCTTCGTGTATTGTTTAGGTTTTATTCTGGCAATGATTGCAGCTTATTACTACACCGTTTTTCTGTTTGGTCCTGTCGACTTCTTCGCATTCTCTGTGGTGAATATTCTGTTGTTAATCTGGTTGCTGGTATTTGTCGCCATCACGATTTTCGCGAGTACAGTCGCCCGGACGATTGGGGCCGCTGCTGGGGTTGCTTTGGTTGGTTCGGTGCTGATACTTTTGGCCAGTACTATTCCCCGCTATGGGGCTTTGGCTCCCGGAGGCCTTGTCACCTGGGCCGGCCAAATGCTGGTTGGTAATGAGACGATTCCAAACGGGGGCTCGGTTGCTCTGAGCCTAGTTTTGATCATCGTGGCCCTCGTTGCTTCCCTGGCTGTTTTCGAAGAACAAGAGTTATAATGGCGTCCTAATTGGTATTGATGGAGCGCCATATACATTTTGAAAAGAGGCGGCGATGGACTTTCCGGATTATGATGATCTTGCAATTCTGGATTTTGCCGAGTCGATTTGGTCCCATTTTTTCACGGTTTCGCCGTTGGTGCTTTTTGGCACGCGAGATGTCCGTCGCACTGAAATCAGGTGGTAATATCGAGGCAGTCAGATTGGACGCATCGCTTGCACATACCATTCTAGACACTATTTCATCAAAGCAGGACGAGATGATCGTCTTGTTGAAACGACTGGTCCTCGCCGAGTCTCCATCCAATAATCCTGGCTCCCAGGCTCAGGTGTTGACATTACTTCTAGAAGAGTTGCAGCAGTTGGACTATGATGCTTGGCATATTCCTGGAATATCGACCGGTGGCCACTTGATTGGCCAAGTATCTAAAGCCCATGCTGCTCAACCAGCTCAACTATTACTAGGGCATTGTGATACTGTTTGGCCTATCGGCACACTGACAACGATGCCCTTCACTATTGAGGACAACATCATCCGAGGACCTGGTGTATTCGATATGAAGGGCGGTCTCGTGCAAATGGTTTTTGCCCTGAAGAGTTTGTCAGAACTGCAACTGAAGCCAATATTGGCCCCGATCGTGCTCATAAATTCTGACGAGGAGATTGGTAGTAGCGAATCAGAGCCACACATCATAGATCTGGCTAAAGTCGTAGAGAGAGTTTTTGTACTAGAACCAGCCCTTGGTCTATCCGGGAGGTTGAAGACAGCTCGAAAAGGCGTGGGGCAGTATGAGATTAGGGTCTTTGGGCGGGCGGCTCATGCGGGCCTGGATCCGGAAAAAGGCATTAGTGCTGTTTTGGAACTCTCTCATATTATCCAGAAGCTATTCGCGATGAATGATTTTGAGAAGGGTATTAGCGTCAATGTTGGTCTGGTGGAGGGTGGGCTCCGGCCGAATGTTGTGGCGCCGACTAGCCGTGCAATGGTGGATGTTCGAGTTCCTTCTGCAGAATATGCGGATGAAGTGGAGCAGAAGATCTTAGGCCTGGAACCGTCTTTGCCGGGAGTGAATATTGCTATTGAGGGGAAATTCGATCGACCCCCCCTGAAACCGACACCTGCCAACCGGCTTCTCTGGAATAAGGCGCGAAATTTGGGAAAGGGACTCAATCTGGATTTGGAGGAAGGAGTGGCCGGCGGTGCATCAGATGGCAATTTGACCAGTCAACACGTAGCAACTCTGGATGGTCTCGGGGCCGTTGGCGATGGCGCCCATGCGGCTCATGAGTTCATTTTCCTAAATAAAATGGTTGAGCGATCAGCCCTCTTGGCACTGTTATTGCTGGAGCCAGCTCATTAGCAACTTTTTTCGTTTGCATGAAGGATAAAATGATAAAGAGGAATCTGGAAAACTATTTTGAACGCAAGCTTGGCGCGTACCTCGATTTGCTAAAACAAATGGTGGACATTAATAGCTTCACAGGTAATGCCGATGGCATAAATCGATTGGGGGAGTTAACGATCGCAACCTTTTCTGAACTTGGGTTTTCAGCGATGCGATATCCCTCAGGAAACCCTTCCTTCGGTGACCATATCGTATTGAGCAAGGCTGCACGGACAGGGAAAAGGCGGCCGAGTATCGGTCTGGTTTCGCATTTAGATACGGTCTTTTCCCAAGACGAGGAGAAACGAAATAACTTTTCCTGGGAAATTGAGGGAGACAAGATTTTCGGCCCAGGAACTATAGATATTAAGGGTGGGACGGTTCTAATGTTCATGGTATTGGATGCGCTCCGTGAATTCAAGCCACTTTTGTTTAATGACATTAATTGGCATTTATTGCTGAATGCTGCAGAGGAAACATTGGAACGTGAGTTTGGCGAGATCTGTCGCAACCATTTGCCAAAGAGCACTTTGGCATGTTTGGTATTTGAGGGTGGGCGAATAGTTGATAATCGCTTCTCAATAGTATCAGCTAGAAAAGGGATGGCGACTTATCGAATAATGGTCGAAGGCAAGGCATCTCATGCGGGATCGGCGCACCAATATGGTTCAAACGCCATTGTCAGGCTGGCCCAGGTGGTTACTGAAATAGCGAGCATGACCGATTACGACCGTAGATTAACCTTTAATGTTGGTACCGTTGCCGGTGGTACTGTCATCAATCGCGTACCACACCGGGCGGTAGCCAGCGGGGAATTGCGAGCTTTTGATCCAGAGATACTAGATACCGGGTTGACTGGCTTAAAAGCTTTGGAACAGATCGGTCCGGATCCGAGTATGAACGGGGAGTTTCCTAGCCAGGTACGTATCGAGATAATAAATAGATGGCGTCCCTGGTCGCCAAACCAGAATACCGAAAAGCTCCTGTCGATTTGGTCTGA
>PVMS01019852.1_pt1 | contig 16768 bp, 14 predicted proteins | sample 1853461 | NCBI WGS metagenome assembly PVMS01 (sample SAMN08582032, study PRJNA380276) | Marine sediment metagenome, whole genome shotgun sequencing project. | isolation source: ocean sediment barecode stripped | collected 2017 | reverse complement strand
ATGTGAAAAGTGCGTGGCAGACATGTAATTCTCCTTAATATTTCGTTGAACTATCGCTCTCTTTCGGTTTTGGCCTACCGAAGGAAAACACCGAAAGAGAGCAATAGTTCAACGAAATATTAAGGAGAATTACATGTCTGCCACGCACTTTTCACATTTATTTTCAGAAGGACAAATTGGAAATTTTAAAGCAAAAAATCGTATCGTCATGCTGCCGATGGCAAGGCAGTTTCAGGGTATTGATGGGGAAGTTACTCAAAAAACCATAGATTATTATGTAGAGAGGGCCCGAGGTGGTGTGGGCTTAATCACTGTGGGTTCAACGCGTGTATTTCCTCCCGGGCATAAGTTCTATACACCCGCATCGCTCAATATTGGCGATGATCGCTATCTTCCCGGGCATTGCGACCTGGTTCAAGCCATACATGCCTGGGGCACTAAGGTCGCCATTCAATTCGGGCATATCGGTGGACAAACCGTTCATCAAAGCGTCGCTGCATCAGACGTTCAGCAATTCTTCTGTGATGGGACAGCTTATTGCAAACCGAGGCCGATCACAAAAAGTGAGATTTACGATATGATCGAGCTGTTCGGCCAAGGCTCGGTTAGGGCAAAAAAAGCCGGCTATGATATGGTCGAAATACATGCAGCCCACGGATATCTTTTAAGCGGCTTTTTATCCCCCAAACTTAATCTAAGAACAGACGAATTCGGCGGCATCCTTGAAAACCGCGCGAGAATTATAGTGGAGCTAATTCGACAGATCAAGCACACGGCCGGAACCGACTTTCCGGTGTGTGTGCGTATTAGTGCCAATGATTTTATTGAAGGGAGTATCGGTATAGAGGAATCTCCCAACGTGGCCAAGATACTGGAGCAGGCCGGCGCAGATGTGATCAGTGTTTCTGCCGGAAATCACGAGACCCAGCACCTGTCCAACGATATCATGCGATTGGATGAAGACTTCAAGCGCCCCCTGTTTGAGGCGGTGAAAAAAGAAATAAATATTCCCATTATTGTCGGCGGCGGCTACCGCAATCCGGACAAGGCTGAGAAAATCGTTGCGGACGGTGTCGCAGATTTTTTGGGGATGGCCCGGTCCTTTCTAGCAGATCCAAAATGGCCTCAAAAGGCTCAGGAAGGCCGTGTCGAAGATATTCGGCGGTGTGTATCGTGCGGCGAATGTCTTTACCAAATCGGGGGAAAATTTACCTATCCGCAGGGATGCTCGGTAAATGCTGTTTTCGCCAGGGAGAGAGAGTGGAGCACGATTAAACCAGCCGGCGTTAAGAAAAAAGTTGCGGTTGTCGGTGGAGGGCCGGCCGGAATGGAGGCTGCCAGACTCGCTTCTTTGCGCGGGCACGCGGTTACCTTGTATGAAAAAGGCATGGCGCTTGGGGGGCAGCTTTTGCTCGCAGCTGCTCCCCCCGGAAAGAGAAGACTTCTGTGGGTTAGGGATTACCTTGCCACACAGCTCAAAAAACTGGGGGTGAAGGTAAATTTTGGCGTTGAGGTTACACCGGAACTGATTAGGAAAGAAAACGTGGAAGTTGTCATTATAGCCACCGGAGCAACGCCGGTGGAGCCTGATTTTATCGATACTGACGATGACCGGGTAGTCAATGCATGGGATATTCTCGGGGGCCTAATTGAACCGCAGAATCAGAAGGTGGTCGTTCTCGGTGGCAACATGCTCGGCTGCGAGGTGGCTGAATTTATTGCCGAAAAAGGCAATCTTGTGTCCGTGATCAAGATGCGTCCCGGATCTGCAATGGCCGAGGACTGCGAGCCTACCAACAGAAGAGGATTATTAGACTCCTTGCAGACCTGCACCGTGAACCTTTTGAGCAACTACAAAGTAGAGGGGCTTACAGACGATGGCGTCAAGGTTGTCAAAAGAGATTCCGGAGAGGAACTGACCCTTGAAGCAGAGACAATCGTTTTGGCCCTGGGTTCAAAGCCAGATCAGGGCCTGGTTAACGCGCTGCAAAAAGAGGATACATCCTTTTATCATATCGGTGATTGCCGGGAGCCGAAAAACATAAGACAAGCTATTTATGAGGGTGCCCTCATTGGGCGTCAAATTTAGGGAGCAAATTAATGGCCATCTTGCCACTTGAAGGATACCGACTAATAGACTTTGGTTGGGCAGCCGCGGCACCCCGCGCAACATGCCTTTTGGCGGACATGGGGGCAGAGGTGATAAAGGTTGAAACTCGAAAACGCCTTGATCCTGTTCGATTCGGCCCCGACAATCTGTCAAGGGATCCTGAGATGGATCCCCTTTTTCACAGTATCAATCGCAATAAATTGGGTATCCTTTTGGACCTGACCCATTCCGAGAGTATTGAGCTGATAAAGCGGCTGATCCGGATCAGTGATGTGGTGGTCGAAAACTTTTCCCCCGGTGTAATGAAACGGTTTACCTTGGATTATGATGAATTAAAAAAGGACAAACCAGACATCATCATGATTTCTTTCCCCGGTGTCGGCAGCGAGGGACCTTTAGCTGATGCGGTAACCTATGGCCCTTCACTCGCGGGATTAGCGGGGTTGGACAGCATGATCGGGTATGAAGGTGAACGGGTTTTGGGGATGCAGCAGGCCTATGCTGACATCAATGCCGCGCTGTTTGGTGCATTTGCCATTCAGACAGCTTTGTACCATCGTGAAAAGTATGGAGAGGGCCAACACGTCGAGGTGGCCCAGATTGAGTCGCTCCTCAGTACGATGCCGGAACCGGTCATGGAGGCCAGCTTAAATCTGCGGACCCTGAGCACCTTGGGTAATGCGAACAACATGATGGCGGTGCACAACAATTATCCTTGCAAAGGAGATGATAAATGGGTGTCTATAGCGATTTCTTCTGAAGAGGAGTGGGCGGGATTCTGCAAAGCACTGGGCTATCCATCCTGGACCAAAAGAGAAGATTTTGCCGATGGCTATAAAAGATCATTAAACCGCCAAGAGCTCGATAGATTAATTGCAAAGTGGACCATAGAAAAAACGCCCGCTGAAGCGATGCAGATTCTCCAAAAAAACGGTGTTGCGGCGGCTCCCTGTGCTGATACAGAAGACCGCTACTTTGATCCGCACTTTCAGGAACGAAATATTATCGTTAATGTTGAACATCCGGTAACCGGCGTAGACTTTGTCCACAAGGTTGTTTGTGCTTTAAGTGATACCCCGGGGACAATCCGGCGTCCGGCTCCGACTCTGGGGGAACACAATGATTATGTTTTTGGAGAACTGTTGGGTTTGCCCAAAGATGAAATCGAGGGGCTCATCCAAAAAAAGATAATCTATTGATATGGGTATAGGGAGAATTCAATGCCGGTTGATACCATAATAACCAATTGTAAAATTGTCAGACACGACGGGATTTTAGATGCCGGAATAGCCATTGACAAGGGAAAAATAGTAGCTGTGGCCAGAGATGCGGCTCTGCCACCAGCCGAAACAACGATCGATGGTAGAGGTAACTATGTCATTCCCGGTGTTGTTGATGCGCATGTGCATCTCGAATATCCCCCTGGTGTTGATCCTGAGTCAAATATTAAAAAAGAGACCCAGGCCTGTGCAGCAGCCGGCTGCACCACGATCATACATTTATTGGCGCCGGCCGACGACATACAGGCCAAAGCCGAAGAATTTGTCCGGTTATATGAAAAGAATGCATTTGTCGATCTTGGCCTGAGTGCGCGCATTTATACCAGGAAAAATATAAAACAAATCCGCAGCCTGTATGATTTTGGGATCATTAATGTTAAGCTTTTGCTGCCGTATAAAGGGAGTGAGGCGGTTTGGCAGGGGCGTGTTGGCGGGATAGATGATGGTATCATATATCTTACTTTCAAAGAAGTCGGACAACTTGCGAAACAGGGCTGTAAGATGTTTGTCAGGGTTCACTGTGAGAACGCGGAAATATTCTTTAAGATAAAAGAGGAGTTTTTGGAGAAAGGAATTGAACCTTCATCCTGGAATGAGGTCAGACCTGGTATTTGCGAAGAAGAGGCCATGGGAAAGTGTCTGTATCTGGCGGGTGTTACAGGATGCCCGATATATGTGGTCCACATGACGATTAAAGAAGGGGTGGCCCTGGTGAAGAAGGCACGTGCAGCAGGTGTGAACGTGGTTGTTGAAACATGTGTTCAATATCTGATGCTGAATACAGATAACACTGACCGGGTTCTTTCCAAAGTCAATCCGCCGATTCGTGAACCTGAAGACAATCAAGCGCTGTGGGAAGCCCTGAAAGATGGCACCATTGATGTTGTTGCAACAGACCATGCTCCGGTCCCGAGGGAACTCAAGAAAAATCTTTGGGACGCAACGCCCGGCATTCCCGGGGCCGAAATGTTTTTACCCCTCATGCTAAGCGAAGGGGTGAATAAGGGAAGAATTTCCATAGAACAACTCGTTGAGGTTTGCTGTTACAATCCGGCAAAACAATTTGGTCTGTTGCCCCGGAAAGGAACCCTGGCGATCGGATCTGATGCGGACCTTGTTCTCATTGATTTGGATAAAGAGGCCGAGGCCCCGCCAAAACCGATTTACTCAAATGCCGACTATTTGGTTATTGCAGAGCGTAAAATTAAAGGATGGCCGATACTGACCCTATTGAGGGGACGCACTGTGGCACAGGATGGAAAAGTCACCGTTCAAACCGGTGACGGTCGGTTTATGCCGGGCCGATAGTGGTAAATATACAACCTCAATTGAGCGAAAAAAGGCTCAACCGGGGTGTTATGAGTAAATGTTAATGGTTATTTATTTTAACCCCTTTCGCGAAACTATATTCCTTGTATAGATGAGATACAATTTTGATTAAAATTTTGTCAAAACCAATAACTGATAACTGGTAACGAATAACATCTAATCGAGTTTTGACTCGATTAAGGTACAATTTAGGAGGGAGATGATGGGGACAGAAACACTGATTTACGAAAAAAAAGACTATGAGGAGGGTTCAGTTGTTACCCTTACCATGAATAAGCCCGAAAGCTTAAATGCGCTGAATGTTGAATTTAGTCGTGAAATCGACGATGCGTTAACCCGGGTAGAGGAGGACGATGATGTAAAAGTTGTTGTTCTGAAGGGCGCCGGCAAAGCATTTTCAGCCGGATATGATCTTGGGCGTGCTTATTTTGTATATGGCGCCGGCAAAGGTAAACCGGAAGATAAGACCCGGCGGCCCAGCCAGAGGTCACGGTTGGCATACGATCGATGGCGCTCAGAAAGTCTGCGCAATATATTCAATTTGAATAAAATAACAATCGCTCAAGTACATGGATATTGTATAGGAGGCGGATTATATATGTCCCTTTGCTGCGACCTTACAATCGCAGCGGAAGATGCGAAGATAGGGCATTCTGAGCAGCGGCTCGGTTTTTCCGGGGCCATGTATGTATTTCCGATCGAGATTATGTTGATCGGCCAGAAGAGGGCCAGGGAACTTCTTTTAACCGGAAAATTGATAGATGGAACGGAAGCCGAGCGAATTGGGTTGATAAATCAGGTTGTTCCGCCGGATCAGCTGGAAGAGGAAACCCAAAAACTGGCTCAATCCATGACACTGCTTCCACGGGATGGAATTGCCATCGGTAAGGCATGTGCCCGGCTGGCCTACGATTCAATGGGGCTTAGCTCGGCTTTTGGGCAAGGCTACCTCGGTCATACAATGTTTACGAATGTAAGATATGAACCAGAGGAGTTCAATTTTGTAAAGCGTCGACGGGATGCGGGCCTCAAAAATGCGATAAAGGAAAGAGATGCAAGATATAAAGGACTTATCGATTAGGATTGTTATCATTATTCGAATATCGAAATTCGGGCCAGGAGACAATTTATGAAAAACTTCGATTACATCAGGCCGGTCAATATGGATAATGCCGTTGAAGCCCTAAAGAAAAATGATGCCGCGTATTTACTGGCCGGCGGAACGGATCTGCTGATCGGCATGAAGAATAATACCGTACAGCCAAAATGCCTAATCGATTTAAAAAGTATTCCCGATATAGATTCCATTGAATACCAGAACGGTTTCAAACTGGGACCGCTCACCACCATAAGAGATATTGAAGTTTCACGCCTAATCCGCAAAAAAATTCCGGCGCTGAGCCAGGCAGCAGGTACGCTGGGTTCAATTCAAATACGAAACAGAGCGACGATCGGGGGCAATTTATGTCATGCCTCTCCGGCCGCAGATATGGCAACCGTTCTTCTGGCAATGGATTGCCAAGTAAAAATTGCCTCCTATAAAAGTGAAAAAACAATTGGACTCGATCAGTTTTATACCGGACCGAATCGGACTGTAATCGGCCGAGGAGAGATGCTGTCGGAAATCATCATCCCAAAGGATATGGAGCGGTTTAAGGGCGTGTACCTAAAATACGGCCCCAGAAAAGCAATGGATATCGGCATTGTAAACATTGCTCTCCTTTTGGATGCCGATTATGAGCACGGTTTGTGTAATCAGATTATGATTGCCCTGGGGGCGGTTGCACCCACACCCATCAGAGCAAAAAGCGCTGAAGCACTGTTAAACGGAAATCGGTTGAAGGCCGGTTCAATCGGCAAAGTCGCCCAGGCGGCGACCGATGAAGCTCGGCCCATTTCCGATTTTCGGGCTTCAGCCGGTTATCGCAGAGATTTGGTAAGGAGTTTAGTCACCAAAGGAATTAATCAAATATTAAAAGACAACAACCCTTCATAGCCGTGGTTCACCTGATTTCTTCCGGGGCGTTGTTCGGGATTAAAGGGGAAGACAATTGAGTGATCAAAATCAAGGGGGTAATATGGGGAGAAAGTATCAAATTCAAATCACCGTGAACGGAGAAGCACACGATCTTCTGGTTCATCCGAACAAAACTCTGCTGGATCTCTTAAGGTATGATCTCGGTTTAACCGGTACGAAAAAAGGCTGCGATGAAGGAGATTGTGGGGCCTGCACGGTTATTGCCGATGGCAAGGTGGTAACATCATGTCTTGTCTTGGCAGTAGAAATGGATGGTGCAACCCTGATAACCATTGAAGGCTTGCACAAAGGAGACGAACTGCATCCGATCCAGCAGGCTTTTGTTGACAGCGGTGCTGTTCAATGTGGGTTTTGTACACCGGGAATGATTCTCACCACAAAAGCGTTGTTAGATGAAACTCCCGATCCTTCAGAAGAAGAGATTAAACACTACCTGGAGGGTAATTTATGTAGATGCACCGGGTACACTAAAATTCTGGATGCCGTCAACAATGCCATCAAGCAAATGAAATGAAGCTATGAAGAAGGGAATATGAAAATGGATAATTATTCCATCGTCGGAAAACCTATCCCTCACCTTGATGCAGTTGAAAAGGTGAAGGGCAACGCTGTTTTCACTTCTGACATAAAGTTAAACGGAATGCTTTCCGGCAAAATTTTAAGAAGTTCAGTACCCCATGCGAAAATTCGTAATATCGACATTTCCAAAGCTGTAAAGCTCAAAGGTATAAAAGCCGTTATCACATCTAAAGATACACCGCTGGTCAGATACAGCATTTCACCAACCTGGGCGGACAAGCTGGTGTTAGCAGATCAAAAGGTCAGGTACATCGGTGACGAAATAGCGGCGGTGGCAGCCGTGGATGAAGAAAGTGCCGAGGAGGCGCTATCTTTAATCCGGGTGGATCTGGAAGAACTGCCGGGTGTCTATGACCCGCTCGAGGCAATGCAATCAAAAGCCCCTCTGCTCCATGATGGGATTGTGAGTAATATTTCCAAAACGTTGAGAATGGAATGCGGGAGTGTGGCGGAAGGATTTGCCCGGTCGGATATTATAATGGAAGATACATTTAAAACCCATGCGCAATCACATTGCAGTATAGAAACCCACTGCTGTGTTGCCACCTGCAGCGCAACGGATGAAGTTAACTTATGGGTAACCACCCAGGCCCCGCATCCATTGCGACAGAGAATCGCTATGGTCCTAAAAATCGATGTGGCCAAAATTCACATTATGACGCCGTTTATCGGCGGAGGTTTCGGGAGTAAAATCGATTTGGAACCTGCCCAGGCGATATCTGTTCTTTTAGCCAAAAAGACAGGCAAACCGGTCAAAATCGAACACTCGCGTAAGGAGCAGTTTATTGCGACCCGGATGCGACATCCGACCGTAACTCATCTGAAATTTGGCGTGAAACACGATGGAACCATAATTGCCAAACAGGCTAAAGTGGTTATGGATAACGGTGCTTACAACAGTCACGGTCCTGCAGTGCTAGCATACAATAACGTCATGTTTTCAACTCTTTATCGCGTAAATAACATAAAATACGAAGGTCGGCTGGTGTATACCAATAAAAATTGGGGGGGTGCCTGCCGCGGATATGGCGATCCCCAGGCCTCTTTTGCCCAGGAAGTAATGATGGATATGATAGCCGAAAGGATCAATATGGATCCGATTGACCTGCGGCTAAAAAACGCCAATATTCCCAACCAGGTAACGGCCAATGCGGTAAAAATTACGAGCTGTGGGCTTAAAGAATGTTTAACCGAGGCCAGGAAAGTTTCAGGGTGGAGCGCCAAAAAAGCTGCTGGGAAAAAATACAGGGGGCTGGGAATTGCATCAATGATTTATACGGGCGGCGCAAGCATCGGGTCCGGTTTTAATTATTCAGGGGCAACCATGAAGATGAACCCGGACGGTACCATGCAGCTCTTAGTGGGTGCACTCGATATTGGTCAAGGATCAAATACAATACTAACCCAGATGGCCGCTGAAGTTATGGCTGTTGAACCGGAGACGATCAGGCTGACCACAGCCGACACCGATACCACCTTTCCCTGTATGGGCACATTTGGATCAAGGGTTACCTATTGCGGGGGCAAAGCCGTGGAGGAAGCCGCCAATGGTTTAAAAAAGAAGGTGCTGGAAAACGCAGCCGAAATGTTGGAGGCAAATCCGGACGATCTGGAAATGAAAAATAAATCAATTTTTGTAATGGGAACACAGGAAAAAGCCGTTACCTACACCGAAATCGGCGCCTACTCCTTTTATAAAAAGAAAGAGCCCCTGGTTGCCCATGGATATTATAACGGTCCGGAGGTATCCCCTGATTTTGATCCTGTAACCTATAAAGGATATCCCGCACCGGCCCTGGTTTTTGGTACTCATCTGGCGGAAGTCGAAGTTGACCCGACAACGGGTAAAGTTGAAGTACTGAATTTTGTAGCCGCACATGATTTGGGGCGTGCCATCAACCCCCTTCTGGTGGAAGGACAGATTGAAGGTGGGACAGTGCAGGGAATCGGTTGGTCCTTAATGGAGGATATTAAGTTTGAAAACGGAGAGATCCTTAACCCCAATTTTCACGATTATAAAATGCCGACCATAAAAGATATCCCCAAAATTACTCCGCTGATGATCGAAACGATTGATCCCAACGGCCCCTTCGGCGCCAAGGGGATTGGGGAGTGTGCCATGGTACCGACAGCGCCAGCTATTATAAATGCGATTTATGATGCAGTGGGTGTTAGAATCAAAGAGCTGCCGGCCACATCAGAGAAAATTTTAAAGGGCCTAAAAGAAAAAAGATCGAAATAGGAAAAAACAGCATGAACAGGACGTTAGGTGGAATTAGAATCATAGAACTGGCTCAATATATTTCAGGTCCTTATTGCGGAATGCTTCTTGCCGGTTTTGGTGCTGATGTGACCAAAATTGAAGAACCCGGGACCGGCGATCTGTCGAGGAGGTGTGGCCCGTTTCCGGGGGATATCCCCCATCCCGACAGGAGTGGACTGTTCCACTACTTGAACCGGAATAAGCGGGGAATTACGCTCGATATAAAAAAAGCCACCGGGCGTAAAATACTCTTGGAACTCCTAAAAGACGCCGATGTCCTAGTGGAGGATATGCGGCCGAAATTGGCAAAAAAGCTGAAACTTGATTTTGATCATCTAAAAGAAGTGAATCCAAAACTTATCGTTGCTTCAATCACGCCCTTTGGCCAGACAGGGCCCTATAAAGATTATAAAGCCTACGCCATCAATACCAGTGCAATTGGTGGGATGAGCAACATCGTTGGAGAACCGCAGCGGGAGCCCCTGACACCGCCTTTTGCACTCGGTCATTTCCAAACCGGTATCATTGCCGCCAATGCCGTTATGTTCGCTTTGATGGCAAAACGAAAAAGCGACAAGGGGCAGCACATCGATATCTCAGAGGCTGAATCATGGGCTATTTTCCATACCGGGAACGTGGTTTCGGCTTTCATTTACAGCGGACGCAAACGAAACAGAAGCGGCCACAGAACATTCGCCCCATATCCCTATACCCTGTTGCCGTGTAAAGATGGATACATTTCCATGATCGCGCTGCGCGGATCGGAATGGAAGCGTTTTCTTGAGATCATCGGTGATGGGGAAGTGCCAAAATGGTATGCATCGGACGATCGATTTAAGGATCGATTAAAAGCAGGCATTGAATACGCCGATGTCCTCGATAGCCTATTGTCACCGTGGTTGATGTCCCATACGCGGGCGGAAATATTTAGCCGCTGTCGCGAAAAACATGTTCCTTTTACCCCGGTGAGGAACATGGACGAGGTTGTGAACTGCGAACATCTTAATAAAAGGGGGTATTTTAAAAAAATAAGTTTTCCCGGAATGAATCCTTTTAAATGTCCAGGAGCACCTGTTCGGTTTTCGAAAAGCCGGTGGGATCTAGATCATACAGCCCCCGCTCTGTCCGAACATAACGACGAAATTTACTGTGAACACCTTGAATATTCAAGGGCGCAGTTGGCACAATTACAAAGGACGCACATCATTTAAATGATTACCTGCTCCAAAAAAGAATCGGTTGCGACAATAACACTGAGCAGACCGGATGCAAAGAACGCCATCAACACACAAGTGGCTGCCGATCTAAAAGATATTCGGGATGAAATCTATCGGGATGAAACGATAAAAATCGTGATTATCACCGCCATGGGAAAAGAAGTCTTTTGTGTTGGAACAGATTTAGAGGAATTTTATGCCCTAGAAAATATAGCAAACCGCTTGGAGCTGTTTTCGGTTGCTTCCACTATCGATACATTTGACCGCCCGGTAATTGCAGCCATTGGTGGGGATACATTTGGGCAAGGCCTGGAATTGGCGTTGGCCTGTGATTTGAGGATTTGTTCGGAAAACGCAAGATTTGGAATGCATCAGGTAACCGATGGGCAGATGCCCTGGGATGGCGGTACCCAGCGGTTATCGCGTCTAGTGGGTAAAGGTAATGCCCTGGAGATGATCCTTTTGGGTGAAACCATCGATGCCGTTAAAGCGCATCGAATCGGTCTCGTACACCAGGTCGTCTCTCCTGCTGAACTGATGCAAGTTGCAGTGGATTTGGCGCACAAAATGGCGTGTATGAGCCCCATATCCCTGTCGTATGCAAAAGAAGCCGTCAAAAAAGGGATGGACCTGACGCTCGAGCAGGGACTGCGTCTTGAGGCCGATCTTTACTATTTAATGCACACCGCTCGGGATCGCACCGAGGGCATAAAGGCCTTTCAAGAAAAAAGGCGGCCGCAGTTTAAAGGGGAGTGAAGAGGAAATTGTGGGGAGAGTCCATGGGTGCTTTTGAAACCCTGATATATGAAAAGGAGGGCGCCATCGGTTGCGTTACCCTTAATCGGCCGCAATCCCTCAACGCATATAACATTCAGATGCGAGATGATCTATCTATGGTCCTGAGGGCTGTCAGGGATGACGATGAAGTAAGGGTTGTCCTGTTCAAAGGAGCCGGAGAAAAGGCCTTTTGTGCCGGCGCAGACTTGACAGAGTTCCTGACCGCCCCTCCCCCGGTGTCCGCTCGACGGATTCGGTTTGATCGCGATGTGTGGGGACTGTTTTTGAGCATTCCCCAACCATTGATTGCCGTGCTTCACGGCTACGTATTGGGTTCAGGAATCGAAATGGCTTTGTGCTGCGACATGAGGATTGCCTCTGATGACGCGCACTTCGGCCTCCCGGAAGTTGAACTGGGGATTCTTCCGGCAGCAGGCGGGACCCAAACCCTTCCCCGTTTGGTAGGACAAGGCAAGGCCCTGGAGATGCTTATGAGCGGTCGCAGGATCAATGCGCAGGAAGCATGGGAGAGCGGGCTGGTTAACCGCGTAGTGCTAAAATCGCGACTCCTAGAGATTGCAAAGAAAACAGCCGAAAAAATTGCCGCATATGATCCCGATGTAATGCGGTGTGTTAAACAGGCAGTTAGACGGGGAATCGACTTACCTCTGGCCGAGGGTCTTAATTTGGAAAAGAGGCTTGCCCATCAGTTGTTGAGAACTAACGGGTAAAACCATGAACACACTTGAATTTTTATATATTGCAACCGCCATCTGTCCGGACAGGCAATTTATTGTTTTTGAGGGGAATAGATGGTCATTTGCACAATTTAATGGGCGGGTAAATAGGCTGGCCAACGCCTTTAGGGAATTTGGTTTTAGGAAAGGCGATCGCATCGGTATGCTGCACGTAAACTGTCCCCAATATGTAGAGGCCTATTTTGCTGCAGCAAAAATAGGAGCAATATTTGTTCCGCTGAATTTCAGGGCCAAATCGGATGAATTGTCCTATATGATCGGTAATGCCGGCGCAAATTCCCTGCTGGTCGGCGCCCGGTATTTTAATATAGTTAAGGAGATGCTGCCGGCGTTGCCTTCGGTCAAAACATGTATTTGTGTTGATGAGCGACAAAACGGCGCCTATTTTTATGAGGATTTGATCGATTCCGCGAGCTCCGGTGAGATGAGCGGTGATATTGATGATGAGGACATTACAATTTTAATTTATACTGCCGGGACCACGGGACGACCCAAAGGCGTTCCCTTGAGACACAGCGGTTTTGTTTCGTATATCCTGGAAAATGTGGAACCGGCCAGTCCGGAGATAGAGGAACGGAACCTGTTGACCGTACCGCTCTACCATGTGGCCGGGATGCAGGCCATTTTGGGCGCGGTTTACGGGGGTCGCACATTGATCCTGATGCGCCAGTTTGAGGTTAAAGCCTGGCTGCAGACGGTGCAGGACGAGCAGGCCACCCGGGCAATGCTGGTGCCGACCATGTTGAAATGGGTGATTGATGATCCTGACTTTCACGATTTTGATTTGTCGAGTCTGAGCGTCATTACTTATGGGGCGGCTCCGATGCCGTTTCATGTCATCCGCAAAGCCATCGCCGAGATGCCCGGGGTCCGGTTTATCAACGCCTTTGGTCAGACCGAGACCGCATCGACCATAACGACTTTAGGGCCCGAAGACCACATCATCGAAGGAACAGATGCGGAAAAAGAGAAGAAACTGAAACGGCTCACCTCATCGATCGGCAGGCCGTTGGCGGATGTGGAAGTAAAGATTGTCGATGATAAAGGCGACGCTTTGCATCCAAATCAGATTGGAGAAATCTATGCCAAAGGACCTAGAATCATGAAGGGATACTGGGGGGATGAGGAGAAGAGCGCCCAGGTGATAACCGGAGACGGTTGGTTAAAAACAGGTGACAAGGGTTGGGTGGATGAGGATGGGTATATCTATTTGGCTGGACGGAGTGATGATATGATCATTCGCGGAGGGGAAAATATTTCACCCGAGGAGGTGGAGAATGCCCTCCATTCACACCCAAAAATAGATGAGGCCGCGGTCATAGGCGTCCCGGATCCGGACTGGGGCCAGGAACCCCGCGCTATTGTGGTTGTTAAAAATGGAGAGGAGGCCTCGGAAGAAGAGATTATGGCGTACTGTCGATCCAAGTTGGCTAGCTTTAAAAGGCCACGGTCTGTTCTTTTCATCGATTCATTGCCGCGAAATCCGATGGGAAAGGTTTTGAAAAAGGAGCTTAGGAAAAATTATGGACAACCCTAGTTTTTGTAATAAATACAAAAAGGAGATAATTATAACATGGCCAATGAAGTTGGAAAAAGATATATCTGCACGGTGTGCGGTGCTGAATTTATTGTAACCCGTGGCGGAAAAGGGGAGCTGAATTGCTGCGGCAAGAAGATGGAAATTAAAAAATAAATATGATCATATACAATTGTAAGGTTTTAAACCGTTCAAAATAAAACGTACGGAGAAAAAATCATGGTACAGCTCGGCAAAAGATATAAATGCGAAGAATGCGGAACGGAAATGCTCTGCACCAAGCCCGCTGAGGGGCAACCAAAGTGCTGCGATAAAGAAATGGGAATCCAAGAACCTCGCCCATTGCCCTCGTCAGATTGATACCGTTCATAAATTGTCCTCTAAAATCACTTTGTTCAATCGCTCAAAATGAAGGTTCAACAGACCAAAAACAAACTCCTTGGCGGGATACAAATACTCGATCTATCGGACGAGAAGGCCAGCTTCTGCACAAAACTTTTGGCGGATATCGGCGCTCGCGTTATTAAGATAGAGAGACCGGGCGGGGATCCTTCACGCAAACATCGACCTTTTTGGGGAAAAGCTTCTCACCCAGAAAACAGCCTGTCCTTTTGTTATAACAATACCAACAAGCTGGGCATTACTTTAAACCTGGAACACGATGACGGCAAACTGCTTTTTAGCAGACTAGTAGAAAGAACCGACATCGTGGTTGAGTCCTTTTACCCGGGTGATTTGGAGAAGCTTGGCCTGGGGTTTGAAGTTCTTAAAAAAATAAATCCAGCACTTATTTTGGTTTCAATAACCGGATTTGGACAGGAGGGCCCGCGGAAAGGATTTAAATCGTCTGATCTGGTTGCGTCTGCCTTTGGCGGCCAAATGTATGTTACAGGCATATCCAGCGCAAAGCCGCTTAAGCTTTACGGACAACAACCGTCATTGATTGCTTCACTTTTTGGCGCAACCGGCATTCTCCTGGCACTTCGTAAAAGGCGTCGAAGCGGAAAGGGAGAACATATCGATATTTCGATTCAAGAAGCGGTGACCGCATCTTTAGAGCATGTCATGGTTCGCTTTTTCCATGAGAATATCATACCCGCAAGACAGGGGAATCTTCATTGGAATCATCTCTTTCACATTTTTCCCTGTAAAGATGGTTTTATCCAGATAACCCTTTTTGAAGGATGGGAGACCCTTGTGGAGTGGATGGATAGCGAAGGGATGGCTGAAAATCTAAAAGATGAAAAGTGGAGAGATGAGCAGTATCGGCGAAAGCATATCGATCATATAATCAAAGTGCTCGGGAAATGGACTAAAACACACACCAATAATGAGCTTTTTGAGTTGGGACAGCTCATGCGATTTTCATGGGCACCGGTTCAGACCCCTGAGCAAATCACCAGGTGTCCTCAGCTTGAGGCCAGAGAATTCTTCGTTAATGTCGAGCACCCTGAGGAAGGCGACATCCTTAAATACCCCTGGTTTCCCTATAAATTCCGCCCGCCAATTACGACTCCATATAAACGGGCTCCCCGAATCGGTGAGGATAATGTCCAAATTTATAATAAAGAATTGGGCGTTTCTAAAAATAAATTAAATATGCTTTCAGCCAGCGGTGTGATTTAGAAAAATATCATAACTGTTCACGGATTCGAAGGTTTAGGATTCACCGAAAATCTAAAGCGTTGACGTGTGCACTCTGAACTTCCTGACCCTGAACCTGTGAACGCCGACGGGATATCGAATGAATACCGAGATACTTAAAGGAATAAGGATTTTAGATTTTTCGAGAATACTGGCCGGACCTTATGCGACCAGAATACTTGCCGATTTTGGAGCAGAGGTGATTAAAGTACAAACCCGGAAGACCGCGAACGGTGCCGAATCCAACACCAGCGGCTATTTTAGCACCTGGAATCGAAACAAAAGAAGTATCACATTGGACATGGGCCGGCCCGGGGCGAAGGAACTGGCTTTACGACTTGTAGCCATATGCGATGTAGTGGTAGAAAATTTTTCCCCGCGTGTGATGTCGAATTGGGGGCTAACCTTCGACAGATTCAAACAAGAGAAGCCGGATATCGTTATGCTCAGCATGTCGGGCATGGGGCAAACAGGTCCCTGGAAGGATTTCGTTGCTTATGGACCCACCCTGCAGGCTTTGGGAGGCCTGACTTATCTTACAGGCCTTGAGGAGGGTTGTCCTGTGGGCCCTGGTTATGCCTATGCAGACTCAGTAGCCGGTATCTATGGCGCGTTTGCGGTTTTAGTTGCGCTGGATTATCGGGAAAGCACGGGCCTGGGCCAGTATATAGACTTTTCCGAATACGAAGCGGTATGCACGCTGGTTGGGCCTGCCCTGTTGAACATGGCTGCCAATGGTGCCGAAACCTCCCCCCCCGACAGCAACCAGTCTGACGATGAAAGGGCTGCTCCCCATGGGTGTTATAAATGCCTGGGCAAAGACAAATGGTGTGTAATTGACGTTTTTACTGAAACCGAATGGCAAGCACTTACCGATGTACTGGGTAACCCAGTCTGGAGCAAAGCGAAAAGATTTTCCACGCTTTCAAAACGGAGAGAACATGCAAAAGAATTGGATGAAAGATTGGGTATATGGACATCCAAGCAGCTCGTGGAAGAGGTGGTCGAACTTCTCCAAAAGGCTGGGGTTCCGGCAGGTATTGTTCAGAACGCTCAAGATCTTGCCAATGATCCCCAGCTTCTAAAAAGAGATTATTTTATCCATCTACAACACCCCATTCTTGGGGATACCATTTCAGATAGATCTCCCATAAGATTTAACCAAAGTTCATCATCGAATTGGAAGTCTTCCCCCCTATTGGGTGAGGACAATCGATATGTTTATATGGATTTGCT
>PVMS01004856.1_pt1 | contig 16768 bp, 10 predicted proteins | sample 1853461 | NCBI WGS metagenome assembly PVMS01 (sample SAMN08582032, study PRJNA380276) | Marine sediment metagenome, whole genome shotgun sequencing project. | isolation source: ocean sediment barecode stripped | collected 2017 | reverse complement strand
CCTGAATCGTCCGATTCCCGAGACAGGTATCGTGTTCGACATACCCCTCATCAAGGAGATGGCTCTTGACAGAAACCGTGGCATCGGGCTGGGTGAACCGGTTGATGAGAACGATCCTGAGAGTGTCTCCAGCCTTCTTCCGTTGGGGCGTCTCGTTGCTGGTCTTGACCCATCAGCCCGAGGCGTACAGGCAGCATTCCTGTGGCACTACCGAGATGACACTCTCTCAATGGTCGATATCGAAACGCAGGAGGCCGGGGGCTTCGCAGGTGCTCATCGTATCATGGAAAAGTGGCACGAGGAGTACGGGCTCACAGCGTGGTTCTACGAGGCCAATGCCCAGCAGGTCGAGTTCTTCAACGACCCGCGGACCAAGAAACTGGCACTCGACCTCGGGCTGACCATCAAGCCCTACTACACGGGCAGGAACAAGCAGGACCCAGAACTCGGTATCTCGTCCATGGCTCCGTGGTACCACTCCGGTAGGATCAGGCTCCCCTTCGGTACATCCGAGGCCCGACAGAAGGTGAACATGCTCCTGAGACAGCTCGAACTGTGGACAACCGATGGTGTCAAGAGCAAGAGGAGTCTCACAGACATCAAGATGGCATCGTGGTTCCCATTCCCATCCATTGTAAAGTGGGGGAATCAGGACCGAGATGTGGATATACAAATCTCTGAGGAGTCGTCATACCCCGGCTACGGACAGGTATCGACCGCTCCTTGGGGCCATACCGGCTATCCGGGGTACTAAAATGTCACAACAGCTGTTCATTCCAGAGAAACGCCATAAGAATGCCGGAACCTATTTCGACGACCTTCTGGGCAAGAAACCCCCAACTGCCGAGGAGCTCAACTCCCTGAAGATCAGAAGTGAAATCAATGCCCGTCCGGGGTCCCATGTGTATGTTTCACGTGGAACCCTCAAACAGGCCCAGTCAATTGTTGCGCTTTGGCAGAGATATGAGCAGGTAAGCCCGGACCTACGTGTGTTGGTGGATGACAGCCTCGAACCCGGAAAGATAGAAGTGAGGTACGCAGATGCATGAGATGTTGGACGTACAGGAGGTTATGGACCGTTCCAAGATTCTCAAGGGGTTGCACTCCGCTGACGACCGAAGCCGCATCCGTGCGGTGATGAACGGTGGCGCTGAGGGTGTACAGGCCGTTCTGGCACGCGGAGGCCCCGGAGCTCCCATCCGCACACAGGGCAGGGGAACCGGCAAGGGTTCGGACACCTCACTCGGGATAGACCTCCCCACAGCCAACATCATGTTCTCAGGCCTTGAGCGCCTCGCACAGAAGATCGGTCGTCCACCTGTCATCAAGACCGACATGATTCCCACCAAGGACACGGACAAGGCACGCAAGAAGGCAGAGAAGCGTGCTCGCATCGTGAACGCGTGGGACGACATCTCCCGTATAGAGATGCAGTACCCCCAGATCGGACGCTGGCTCCCCGGCTACGGATTCACCCTCCACATCATCAAGGAACGCAAGTTCGGGGACACCCTGTATCCGGTTGCCGAATTGCGTGACCCCTACGACGTGTACCCCGGCCAGTGGGGTGTTGACCAGCAACCGAGCGAGGTTGCGGTATTTCGTCACGTTTCACAGAGGGAATTGGCCTACGTCTATCCGAGTGCCAAAGAGGCAATCATGGACCGTATGAACACGGCCAATTCCGGTGTACCCATCATTGGCGAGACATCAAGTTGGGAGGGGAATCCTCACAACCCCGTCACCCTGATCGAGTATTACAACCATCACGGTTGCTACGTCGTGTGCCCTGAAATCCAGAAGATGGTCAGCTTCATCCCGAACCCACTGGAATCAGGTCCGGCGTTCGTGATGACGAAGAGGTTCTCCTTCGACAAGCTCCAGAGCCAGTACCACCATGTGTTCGGACTCATGGCCATGATGGCCAAGCTGAACATCCTCGGACTCATCGGTGTCGAGGACTCCACCTTCCGTGAGACCAACATCGTTGGTGAGATGGTGGGTAAGACCTACCAGAGGGGGCGCTTTGCCGTCAACAAGTTCGAGCCCGGAACAACAATCGACAAGCCCATCTCTGACCAACTCCAACAGGTGTGGCAGGCAGTTGGCGTCATCGAGCGACAGTTCCGAGTTGTGGCTGGATACGACGTTGCTCAGGACGGACAATCCCCGAACTCCTTTGCCACTGGGCAGGGCATCAGAGAACTGGGACAGTCCGCCAACGAGAATGTAAAGGAATACCAGACCGCCATCAAGCACTCCATGGAGCTCATCGACCGCAAGCGGTTGGAGTGGGAGGAGAAGATGCACCCCACCTCACGCAAGAAGGTGTACTGGTTCGAGGGTGGCACACAATTTGAGGAACACTATGTACCGAAGAAGGACATCGCGAAGGACTACCGGACCAAGCGCATATACGGAGCGATGGCTACGTTCGATGAGAGCTCCAAGATTGTGGCGGGACTCCAGCTGGTTCAGGCGAGGATTATGGATCGACGTACCATGAGGGAGAACATGGACGGATTCGAGAATGCCAGCCTCATGGAGGAACGCATAGATCAGGACATGGCCAAAGAGATGCTGATGCAGGGATTGGGCCAACGGTTCGGGGAGAGGGACCAAGCTGCCGGGATGGCGTTGGTTGAGATATACGACACACCATCAGAGACAGGGGACACCCTCAAGAAGATGTTCACTGCTCAGGACCCACAGATGTCACCAGAAGAAATGGCGATGGCACAGGGCGGTGGTCAGGGAATGGAGGGTGGACCTCCCCCAGCCGTCCAGACGATACTCGCCCAGATGGAAGCTGAGGGTGGGGGTGTACAGAGTGTTGGGCAGATGGGGTAGAACTCATGCAACTCGGTTAGCGACGCTAATCGGATAGACAGAAAAGGAAGAAACAATGGCAGCAGGAGAAATCGCACCAACCATCCCGTTCTGCGGGTCATGTGGCTACGACCATGAGGCACGCAACATCAACGGTGACCAGCTTTGTGATGCGTGTGGGGCACAGGTGTCCTACTACGGGTTCTCGACAGTGGCCACGGCAGGTATCCCCGGATCATTCGATGGTGGTACCCCATCAGACCTTGCAGGACTCATCACCACAGGAGTCATAGCTTCACCCCTCACTGCGTGGACGACCGGCCAGTCAGTTGATCTTGGTGACGCTTCCGAAGCACATTGGGATGACTCGGCTTGGATCGTCGGCGCAGCCGCCTAAGGAGATGACATGGCAAACGGACATGGCGGGCGACGACAGCCTGCCAACCCAGCAGCAGTTTCCACTCCCGGCTCAGGGAGGCGTACCGATGGAGGAGCAGGTAGTTCGCGCCAACCGCTTCGTGTCCCAACTGGGGGCTCCTACGGTGATGCCAAAGCCGCCACAGAACAGCAGCAAGGTGCGCCACTTGCGGCTGGCTCGACAGCGGGTGCTCCATCTCCGCAGTCTGCTGGACTCGGCGGAGGTGCTGCTGGCCAAGCTCCAGCAGGAGTATTCGGGCCAACGCAGCGACCCAACGAGTCAAACAGTGCAGGAATACAAGGGCCAGCGGGGAACCCGTTAGCAACGAACCCTCAAGCGGTTCTGCGTGTCATGTACGCCCAGTTTCCGCATCCCGCGATTGCTCGCCTGATAGATTGGAGTGCTGGTAAGCCGGTATGAACGATCCTGCACAGGACCTATATCTTGCGCTCAGACGTGACCAAGGTGATGCGGTTCAGAAGGCTGCATTGTCTTTTGCCACACCATGGAATGCTCAGAACCTCGTTGATTACTCCAATGCCTATCCCCTCGGTTCGTCCGAGCTTGGCCTCGGACTCACGATAGCTGGCATCCCGGGAAACAGTCGGGACATCAACCCCCTCGTACAACAGGAGATGGAGGAGTCCCCTGTCCTCGGGCCGATCAAGAACGCTGGCGGTGGTTGGTGGGATGATCTTGCGGGCATCTGGGACGAATGGGTGGACAATCCCCTCAAAGGCACCACACGCTGGGGCTTCTCTGCGTGGGATGCTGCATACAACATGATTGCCGGTGGTGCCCCCATCCGTGCGTGGCAACAGGCAGAGACCGAGGGCACAGATTTCAACACGGCATGGCAGGAACAGGACCCGTATTTCTTCGAGGCTCTCGGTGGTCTCTTTGCGGGCGAGAAGGTCAACCTTGGCTCTGGTTGGCTCCCCTCCTCTGATGTGGCCACTGATGTTCGTCAGAATGTCAATGAGGGAATGATGGGTGTCGAGCGTGCTACTGAGCACCTCGATTCCAACGAGAAGTATTCACAGAGGCTCGAAGCTGCTCCCGGTGTGTGGAAGAATGCTGTGGCCGGTTCCTTGGAGCAGGCCGAGATGGGAAGGCCCCTCACCGAACTCGCACACGTCGCAGCTGAGTCCGTCATGTTCAATGTGACGGGTATGGCGGGGAGCGTAAAGACACCGTGGTCACCGGGGCGTATTGCAGCAGCCCACATCCTTGAGCCCGGAACCGAGCCCTTCTCCAAGGTGTCAGGCTTCGGGGACTTTGCCGCCCAGATATTCCTCGACCCTGCCGATTGGATCGGTATTGCGTGGATGAAGGCAGGCATCAAGGGGCGCACCGTCCTCGCTCAAGCCGACAAGGTTGCTAGGCAGATGGGCCCGATTGGTCCTACACGTAGGTTCGATATTGACGAACCTGCTTATGGGTTCAGGACGATTGAGCAACTCGATCTACCGATGGACCCCAGCCTGACACAGATGGAACAGATCAAGATTGCCACAGGAGATGCTCCGTTGCATCCATACGAGTCAGCATCCACTGCTGATGGTCTCCCTGTGTGGACAGACCCCGATCAGGGCAAGGTGCTGGGTCCCGGTGATCCACCAGAGTTCTATGTGGATCACATTCAGCAACAACTGGAGGAAGCACGCCGTGCCAAGGCCACGCAGAAGGTCACGAAAGTCGAAGCTGGGTTCTACACGATGGCTGATGAGGTCGGGAACCCGATTCACATCCAGAAGGTGGATGGCAAATGGCTCGTCACAGACGAAACAGGTCAGGTCATATCCGAGGGTCACAAGACCCTGAAAGCAGCAACAGCCTCCGTGGCTGCCGACTTTGATGCCGCCAAGGTAGGTGCAGAGTTCAACGGTATGTCGATTGACGAGCTCTCCCGAACGGGTGAGGACTTGGTTCTCGATGACGGGGTTGGTGTCCTCCCGACACAGGTGGACGAGTACAACGGTCGCTCAACCGAATCGCCCATACATACTGCGTCACCTGAAGCACCACAAACTACTAGTCCTGCGTATGTAGATGGACCTGTGCTGTATCACGGTTCGTCTGGAGTGATAGATGCTGGCCCGATGGGTCCCGCGGGAGAATCTTCACGCAACATATACGGCCCGGGATTCTACACAACTGACGACATAGGTATTGCCGGAACGTATGCCACGCGTGGAGCAGCCGAACAGGTCACCTCCGTTCGATGGACGGGTATCGGAGAACCAAAGATTCTTGATATGGAAGTCCCACTCCCGGCCCGAGAGCGTGCCGTTTTCAGGAATCTTGGTGATAGCTCGCTGTTGGACGACATGGCTACGGAACATTGGGACGAGTTCATACGGATAGTGGACAATAAGTCCTCGACTGGTGACGATATCTACAGAGCGTTTCGCGACCTACAGGAAAAGTCTGGACTCAGCAAAGGTTCTGCTGATGAGCTACACGACATGGTGAACTTCAACATCAGTCAGAACTGGGATGTGCTCCGACACTTAGGTGGCAAGAGAACTGGGGGTAAGGCCCACAACGTACATGTTTGGCTCGACCCTGAAAGTTTGATTAACGCTGGCAAAGTTGATGATGTCAGCGCAACAACGAGAAGGCTCGATGAGTTGGTAGATGAAATAGGCACCCAGCGCAGCAAGTATGCGGAAGAAAGTGTCAAGGAAGGTTACTTCGGCACTCCCGAAGCCAAAGCAGCGACAAAAGCGAGCGCCGCACTCAGGGGAGAACAATCAAAGCTCATCTCTCGATACATCAGTGAGTCACGCAAGGCTGGTACCCCTATAGATTCGCGGCGTATAAATAGCGCTTCCAAATGGGATGAAGTGGCTGATGACGACATCATCACTGTGTATCACGCCACCGACCCTGAGACAGCTGCCCGGATTCGGAACGAAGGCTTGTCAGCATCTGATAAGAAGGTGACTCCAGAACTGCAACAAGGATATGAGGCAGGACAAACGCCCGAGGGTCTCTATGTGAGTTCGGACCCGAATGTGGGCGGCATGTACGGTGGGCCCAATCGTGAAATTGTCGAGTTACAGATTCGTAAGGGTGACCTGTCAACCCCACGAGAGTTGAACCGACAGGGTGTATACACCGATAAGCCCGAGTCAGAACGAGTGTTCATAGGATTGTCAACTGATAGGTGGGGCGCGGTCCTAAAGGGTGACATTCCTGCACAGAAAGCGGGTGTTGTCACAGATGGCCCCGCCCATACGGTGTCACAGAGGGGTACGGGCAACACCAAGGTGCGTGTCTTTGGCCACACCGCTGACGGCACCGGACAAGCCAGCAAACTCGATGAGGGCCTACAGGCTGCACTTCGTAAGGACAGAAAGATACGCAACGGATTCGTGGTCGGCTTCGGGAACCCGGATGTCGAGAAGTGGGCTGCCACCAAGGCGTGGATGCGTGAGAACGGATACGGGAAACTCAAGCTCGACAACGACCGCTACCTCATCCTTGATGAGTACATCGGTGGCAACAAGGCTGACCCCTATGGACGAAGTTGGCAGACTGACGGCTCGCAACCCATATCCACCCTCTCCGCGGGGGATGGAGTTATGGGCTCTCGTGTGACGGCAGACGAGGTGAACAAGATCATTGACTGGGTTATCGAGAACGGTGCCACGAAAACCAGACGACAGGTACAGGAGGCTGTTCAGGTCGGTGACGTGTCTGTTGCCGAGGCGGAGAAGATCATGGATGCAGTGCGCCAAAGTGAAGAGGCACGTACAGTGCTCCAAGGCGTGCGCCCTGATTTCGATGAATTGGCCACAACCAATTCGTTGAGTGGCAAGCGGTCAGGGATGCTCATAGACCGCATCACCTCCGCAACCAAGAAGGGTGGACAGTCCAGCCCTCGTATTCTCGATGACCTTCTCAAGGTGTTCGAGCGTAAAGGCGTGATTGTCCCCATCTCCCTGCGCCGCTCCCTGTACGATGCCGGTTCGCGCGAGGAGGTTCAGGTCCTACTGGCCAAATGGCTCGCCAGTGAGGGTGGGGGCTCGGTCCTGCTCCGTGGTGGAGGTGGCAAGAGTGGCTTTGGAAGGCTTACTCGTCTCACCGATGTTGCAGATGAGACGCTCAGCATGAAGATCACATCACAGATAGGTAAGACCATCGGGTCACCACTGAGGACGGCAGCTGCTGTGACCCCCGGTATCACCCCACGCAAGCCAAGGGTGTCCCTGTCAGACAAGCCGTGGTTCGCGAGAAGGATTACCTACGGACTTCCCTCTGAGCCCATCAATATGGTCGATGAACCTGATAAGGCATATCAGGTCCTCAACAACATCCTCCCCAATTTCAACCTTAACCGTGGTTCTGTGGTCGAGTTGTTCGATGATGCCGGGGAACTTTCTGGTAGGACGGTATCGGTCGAGTCCCTGTTCGAGAGGTTGCGTCAGGGTGCTGGCAGAAAGGATGTGGCCTATGACCTGATGGGCGACTTCTCAGAGGTGTTCTTCTCGCAGCTTGTGGCTGACGGTGTTGACGCGAAGCTGGCGAAGCACGCCAAGAAGTGGTGGAACGAGGTGAAGACGGAGGCCATATACGAGGCAGAGCGTCTCGGGATGACAGGCGTTTCACCGGGACAGGGAGACCTTGCCCTCGTGGGCGAACATCAGATTCATGGCCTCGGGCCACAAAACACGGCACAGGCGTGGGATGGTACGATGCATTTTCCAGATTCCAAGACGATGCGCCTCATCTCGAACGAGTCCGACATGCTTGGCCAACTCGCCAACAAGTTCACCTCCAAGGTCGAAGCGGACGAGATGTGGGGTGGTGCAACATTGCAGTCCCGCACATGGAAACGGTATGCCGACTTCACCATGAACTCGGTGTGGAAGCCCCTCGTCCTTCTCCGGTTTGCTTGGACCATCCGTATCGCCATTGACGACCAACTGCGTATCGCTGGTGACGGGTACGGTTTGTTCCGTCACCCTTGGCGTCTGATCCAGTACGGCACCACAATGCCCAAGAGTTGGTGGGACCTGTTCAAGAAGGGACAGATGGACATCAACGGGGAAATGATGTCCATCCAGAACATCTCGAACATGATGCATGAGGACTTCCTTCGCAAGGCGGTGTTCGAGAACGGTGGGGATGTCGGGCTCGGTCCCGGCTCCAACGGGTTCCGTCACACCGTATCGGTGGGCCGTGGAGGTGGGGGAACGCCACCAGCAAAGTACATCAACGGGCTCACAACGGATATCAAGCAGCTTCGCGCCTCGACCATCACCAAGGTACTGGCTGGCTCGACATCCGACGATGCTGTTGGTGAGGCTGTGGAGTTCCTACTGGGGCGTGGCCCGGAGAGTACACGGGCATCGGGTGTCAGGGCTCGTGAGGAATTGGCCCACATCCACTCCCGTATGTCTGACCCCAAGGACCCGAACAGTGTCAAGGCCCGACTTCTTGCAGGCAGCGATGAACAGCTGTTGCGTGAGGTGGTCGAAAAGCAGTGGGCAACCCTTCACCAGAAAACAGGTGGCGTGGTGTACCTCGATAATGGTGACGGCGTAGCCCTCAACTTCGGAAACCTTGAAATAAGGCCGGGAATGGAACAAGGTACCAAGGAAGGACGTGCCGTATGGGTGGTCGAAACTCCCGGTGATAAGGACCTTCTCTCAGTCATTGCTGGTAAGAATCTGTACGGGGACCTCAACACGGAGGAATCCATGAGGGTGCTCGAAAAGGCATTGGGCTCCAAGGTCAAGGCCAACCCCGATACATTCCCCAAGATCGTCAGGGTTACCGACGAGACACGTGCCATGTACCCCGACGACCTTCAACAGACCTATGGCAAGGCTCTGCGTATGTTCTTCGATTGGTTCATGGCCAAGCCGTCCGACATGCTTTCACGTCAACCGTTGTTCCGTCGTGCATATCACAAACGTATGGGCGACATGTACCCGTACATGGACGATGCTCTCCAGAGGGCGTACCGCAAGAATGCCTCCAAGGCTGACATCAAGTACGCAGAGGCTCAGGTCAAGGTAACTGGCAAGCTCGATATCGGTGGACAACTCACAAGTCTTGAACAGGCCGATGGGCTTGCAAAGGCATACGGACTGTCTCAGGTGGAGACGACCTTGTTCCGTGTCCTCGACTCGAAGCGCAATATCTCCGAAGCCCTCAACCTCATCTTCCCATTCGTGGAGGCATGGGGAGAGTTCATGTCACGTTGGGGACGCATCATGGTCACTGGCGACAAGTCAATGGCCAACGCCCGTAGGTTCCAGCAAGGTATCGAGGGAGCCCGTGACTCCGGTTTCTTCTATGAGAATGAGTTCGGGCAGGAGGTTTTCAACTATCCCGCCTTCCTGACCAAGGCACAGATCAAGGTTCACAACATGCTCAACGACATACCCATTGCGGGGAATCTGTTGGGCGAGAACATCGACCCAGCTGTTGAGGAGGCCGTGACACAGGGTTCAATGTTCAAGCCTGCCGATGCTGGTGTGAAGCAACAGTCGTCCGTGACGGGCAGCGTCGAGGGTATGAACTTCGCATCCTCTGTGATTCCGGGCTTCGGCCCAGTGTTCCAACTCGGTGCCAAGCAAATCCTCCCTGATGACCCGGCGTGGGACAATGTGCGAGAGATGATTTCTCCGTTCGGCACAGAGGGCTCGGTTGCCGGGTCGCTGATGCCAGCATGGCTCAAGCGTGTCAGCGCCTCCCTTGGCGGTGGGAACGACCCACAGCTGTCCTATCAGTACACCTCGACGGTGCAGGACATCATCAACACGCAGATCAACTCTGGCCAGTGGGAGAACATCACCAGTCAGGCTGAGGTCACTGCAAAGGTCAAGGAGGCAGAGGATCAGGCTCGTGCCTTGCTGATGGTGCGTGCAGCTGCCACCTACTGGACCCCGACATCCCCACAGTACAAGTTTCAGGCTCAGGACAAGGATGGGATGGTGTGGTCCTACACCAATCTCGGCAATGAGTTCTACAAGATCAAGGAGGAGGCCGGTGGCAACGAGGGCGTAGCCTTCGAGGAGTTCCATCGTCGGTTCGGTTTGCTCCCGTCTGCATTCTCTGGCCCCGGACGAACCTATGCCATTGAGCCTCGCTCACAACAGGAGTTGGGCTACAAGTTCGAGCGTTCCAACTCTGCGCTGTTCGATGCATACCCCGGCACTGCCATGTACCTCGACCCGAACGTGGATGTTGACAGCGAGTACGACCACGATGCCACCCTTAGACAACTCAAGCTTGGGCTGCGTGAGTCATGGTCCGGTGAGCAACTCATCTACCTCAAACAGGACCAACTCGGAAGCATCATGTGGGAGAACGTGACCAAGGCAGCACAGAATGACAAGGCAGCTGGTATCAAGGGTGATGTGATAGATGCACGTCGTTCGGCTTCGAGGGAAGAAATAAAGAGCCTGTACCCACACTGGGGAGAGAAGGTTCCGGGCACGGTGCAGCGATTCACTTCTGAACAGAAGATGGCTGAGGTGATGGAATGGATGAACAACCCCGGTATTGCAGGTACCCCGGTTGCTCGTGCAGCACGCCGGTACCTGTGGTTGAGGGATGAGGCGCTTCGTGTGATTGCCGATCTTGGTGGTAAGAGCCTCGGTTCAACGTCCTCCACATCAGATCAGGGCAAGGCATCCATCGAGTTACGTAAGATGCTCAGGGATGCAGCAGTTACCATCGAAGGCGAAACGCCTCAGTTCGGCCCACTGTTCAAGGCTGTGTTTGCGTATGAGGTACGAAGCGATTTAGACGGACCGACAATAATCGAAAAGCCGTTGTTCGGTGACTCCAAGACCATATTCGATGACCATTTGGGAGAGGCCATATGACGCCACGAAATCCAGCCGAGTTCGAGCTGTCTGGGCAACAAGACGAACGTTGGTACATGCTGCTGCCTCTTGTGCATGCTCAGGTCATCAGCATGGACGAGCTCCACAAGATCATGAATTGGTCGAATGTTGATGATGGTCCCGATGTCCTGTTCGGCTATGTGGCTGGTGAGTTCAACAAGACTCCCAACGAGATTGCAGCAGGACTCGAAGGTTCGGAATACTCCAACTACGACACGGCTGACATCGAGGTCATGGAGCGTGGTTACTACGCTGCATATGGCGACTTCATGCGGGGAGTCGTAAACCTGTCCGATCAGGTGGACAGAGGGCTGGCACGTATGCCGGGAGCCATCACTGATTTCTGGGGTCGCAACCTTCTTGACCCGGAGGAGAAGCAAGAAAACCTCACACGCCTCGATGGCATCAAGCGTGACCAGCCGAGGATGCACGAATGGCTGGATCAGGTAATTGCCGATGGCGACCTTAGGCCGGAAGACATCAAGGAATACCGGAATGCCATTGATGAATGGAGCGCCTTCGACAGTGTGAAGGGTGAAAGCTCCACCACATACGACAACCCCGTGTTCGAGATGATCGAGAAGTTCGAGGACATGGGGTATGTGGTTCCCCCCGGCATTGAGACCACGGCCCTACAGGACATCTTGGATGAGCGAAATGAAGCATCTAAGGCCGAGGCAGGGGATGCAGAGAGGAATCTGACACCACAACAGGTGCAGGCAATGGCCGACAGGTACGGAAGTGGGTTCGAGTCCACGGGCAAGACACCCGACTTCGACTACAGCTCCTATTCGTTCTCTGAAGTCATGACCATGCTCGGGCTCAGTGTTGCCACAATCAAGGCGACCATAGCTGAGGGTGAGGAGGAGGCCTTCGATTTGCTAGCCGAGGGCTACGACTTCACTGATGAGGGTGTGATATTCGACAGGGCCACAGGCGTTGGATTGACGAGGGACATCCTTGAGGTTCTCAAGCACGACGCTGCGGCACGGGAGGCATACTCAGCCACAGCCCCCCATTCATCTGAAGTTGATCGGTTGTTCGAGTCCGGCTACATCAACATGGGCAAGGTGCCCAGATACGACTCTGAAGGCAATGTGGTCAGGAACTCCGAAGGCGACATCGTGTACGAATACTTCGAGAAAGCCACTGGTGGCTACTTCCTTGCTGAGGACTTTGCGATTCCCACTGCTGTTGCTGACGACCCATGGGAACGTGATCTATACATGTACGGGTCCCCTCAGGATCAGGACTTCGAGTGGTTTGGCATGTCACCACGCTCACAGAACCTCTGGATGGACCAGATGGTCAACAACGGGCTCATACATGAGAACCAAGCCAACCTCCCATACGACGATGGCGTGGTGGCGCTATGGCGTGATATCTCCAGTGTTTCCGAGTACCGACAGCTGCCACGAGACTTGGTGATGAACCAATTCGGTGACACACTTGCAGCCGAGAGGGCGAGGGCACCAAGGGGTCCTAGTGGCAGTGGACGCATCGCCCCCAAGTATTCCGTGCCTGCCAGCCTCAGGGAGATACCCGACTACAAAACGTTGGCCACACAGTCACGAGCCCTGTTCTCACAGGAAGTGGGACGTGAGATGGAGGATTGGGAGCTTGCCATTCTGGCCGACGAACTGAAAGAAAAGTACGAGGATGAGCAGACATCCAAGATCGGCATCCACAAGGAGGCGTGGGATGAGGGTCTTGCCGGTGGCTCCGTCAACGTGGACTTCAGTGAGGTGACGAACCCATTGCAGGCCCAGCAGTACGATACGAGAGAGACGTATGCAGACGAGATTGACCGTCAGGCACGGGTCGAGGACAGGGCCAACAACAACAGGCTTCTGATGAACAGCATTACGGTCGGATCGAGAATGATATGAACACTGTTGAAGATGCACTGAGTGCCATCCGAACCGTTGAATCCGATTCTGACTACAAGCGTCAACAGAGCGTGAAGGTTGGTGAGAAGAGGGACCGCAAGCTCGGTGCCTACGGAATCCTCGAATCCAAGTGGGGAGGGTTCGCTGCTTCGATGGGATACACGGGAGCCGATTGGCGTGACCCCACCATGCAGGACAAGATGGCTCGTGCAAAGCTTGAGCGTGACTATGACGAGTTGGGCGACTGGACGTTGGCTGTTGTCTCGTTCCGCTTCGGCCTTGGTGCTGCACGTGCCATGAAGGAAGCCAACTATTTCCGTGCTGCCGATGTCGAGATGGCTGGTGAGAAGCAGATAGGCCGGTACATGCGTGATATCGACAAGACTCTCCCCAAGACTGACCGCCCTGTCATGCCTACCCCTCCATCATCCAAGCCTGCTCCACAGGACCCCACGTTGCGAAGGTCAGAGGACGTTGTGAGGCGTCACCTGTACGGCATGCGGAATCAGCAACGTCTCGACAAGCCAGTCGAAGAAGAAAGTCCCGACGTAGTTGAGGAGCCGGTATGAATTGGCAATGGGCTGTCGATCAGGGTCTGCTCCCCGGTACCGAGGCAAACTATTACGCCTCCGGTCAGGCCAAGCCTGAGGAGTACAGCAACGCTGTCAAGGTTGCATATGAGAACGCCAATGATGAGCAGCGCAAGCAACTCATAGACATGCTCTGGAGCACAGGTAACTTTGAGGGCAAGAAGGAACATTGGTACACATTCCGCCCCGATGAGATAAGTGATCTTACCTCAGCAGCAGCAGACATGGGGAGCAGTGCGCTCGCTGGAACTGGTGGCAGTGGTACGGGCGCACGCTTCGGGATAGCTGGTGGTGCAGAACTCTGGAAGAACACCACGACAGGGAAGTCCTACATCGTCTACATGGTCCCCGGCACCGAGGACGACCCCGTATACATGCGCTGGACCGTCGAGAACGATGCCGATGTCCAGTCCTTCTTCGGTCCCGGGCAGGCCGTCATCTGGAACAAACAGATTGATGGCAGTGACCCGTTGTGGGCTGATGCCGTGGACTTCGGTGGCTCTGATGATCTTGCCAACCAGTCGGAGAACCCGTTTGCTTCGTGGGCATCGACAATGGCTGTCCAAGCCGAGATACAACCGTGGATACTGGACGATGACTACCAGAAGATGTTTGCACAGGCGCTGGTCGAGGGGCGTGAGGTCACCGAAGCAGAGTTGAAAACCACGACATGGTGGAAGGAACACAACGACCAGCAGCGTAAATGGATGGAGTTGTACCACGGTGACCCGTCCTCGGCAGAGCAGTACCGTGACTCACAGAAGATTGCATACTCCCAGTACATGCGTGACAACGGCCTCGACAACCTTGACCCAAAGCTCTCTAATTGGATGGCTGACAAGGTGACGATGGGAGAGTGGTCGGTGCAGGAGTTCGAGCAGCAGGTCCAAAGGATGTCCGATCCGTTCTTTGCCGACCAACCCTTGCGCGACGACCTACAGGCGTACATAGACGACACTGGTGCTGCTTGGGAGGCCACCAACGACAAGGAGAACGAGGTACGCAACCTTGTGACCCGTTGGCTTGGCTCCAACTTCGGTAACTGGGATGACAGCACTGTGAGTGAGTGGGCAGGCAGACTTCGCAACGAGACCGATGGTGCTGAGGCCCTGACCGAGATTCTCAAGGACCAGCGACAAGCCCTGTTCCCAAGCTACGACCGTGAGGCTGATTACGAGACCATTGCAGCACCGTGGCGCAACATGATACGTAACGTGTGGGGTGAGGTTCCGAACGATTCCGACACCATGCTCCATGACATCATCCGTATGAACGATTCCGGTGAGGCTGGCAAGTTCTTGACACGTGAAGGTTTGGCTCGTGGGAATACCTCGGTCATAAACTCAGTACAGAGCGCCCTACTCGGTGCGTTCGGAGGGGTGGCACGATAATGTTACCGATGGCAACAGTCGGAAACGATCAGGTCGTAAAGCCTGCTTGGCTGCCCGAAGGTCTCTATCAATTCTGGTTTGATACATTCGTTGAGGCCGGTGGAGTAGCCGTACAGGGTTCTGCTGAATATGCCACCGAGTTCGTGAGGAACTCAGCGGAATACGATGTCTACTTCCCCGGCATCAGACGAGATGATGGTTCGTTGCGTTACAGCACCAACCCTGAGGCCACCTATTTCAACAATATTCAATCCTTCCGCAACACCATTGAGGGAGTCGGGCTGAACCCTGACTTGTTCGAGGAGGAGTACATCGACGTTATTCGTGGGGACAAGTCACCATTGGAGTTCTCACAGAACGTCAACACCATGTATAGCCGCATCCTCTCACAGGGTTCGGCAATCAGGGATGAGTATTCAAGACTCACAGGCATAGAGATGACCAACGAAGCCATCCTTGCTTCCATCATGGTCAAGCGTATAGAGAATGCTGTTCTCAACAGGGACATCACGATGGCTGAAATTGGTGGCGAAGCAGCCATGAAAGATTTCGACATCACTACACAATTCGTTGAAATGCTTGAGCAGCAGGGTATGGATCGTTCTGAGGCGCAGCGGTTCTTCGGTACAGCCGAAGCCATTCTTCCCGTACTCAACTCACTGGCACAGAGGCATGGCGACCCTGATGACGATTTCGACCTCATGGAACTGGCACAGGCAAGCGTGTTCCTTGATGCAGGACAGCAGAAACGGATAAGCCAATTGGTGTCTCAGGAAGAGGCCATGTTCACTGGTGGAGCACAGGTTGAGTTGATGCGTACAGAGGCGGGTGGACTAGGTGGACTCGAAGCTGTATAGTACAAATCACCAGATGGGTTACCGCCCTACCTCATCTGCGTAATAGGGCAGAAAACAGAAGAGGTTTCGAGCTGAGGCTCCCTCCTGTTTCTCTGTTCCCAAAGTCTCAGCCCGCCAGAGGTGTGTACCCACGCTCCCTCTGAGAACGGACACCCGTGGAGTAGGAGACAACATGAGTGAAGAGACAACCACCGAGGCAGTCGAGGAAGAGGCAGAGAAGGAGACTGGGAAGGGATTGAGGGCTCAGCTGGAAGCTTCCATCAAACGGGAGAAGAAGCTCAAGTCAACGATTCTGGACTCAGCCTACGAAGCCATAGGACTCGACACATCGACAGGACTCGGCAAGGCAATCTCCAAGGAGTACGAAGGTGAAGCTTCAGAGGAAGCACTCACCGAGTACGCCAAGGATGAATATGGATGGGTGGCTCCCGAAGCATCGGAAGTCGTACATCCAGAAGCCGTAGCCATCGCTCAGGCGACCGAGCAGCTTGAAAAGATAGGACAGACTGCCGGTTCCGTCAGCACTCCAACGGAAGGCGACGACCTCGCAAAGGCCGAAGCCGAAGGTGATTACGCAACGACCATGGCCATCAAAGGTCAGCAGGTTGTTGACATGTTCAATCAATAAGGAGATAGAAAGTGGCGGACTACACAGTTCCCTCAACGCCGGTGTCAACAGCACCAGCGACAACCTTCGAGCTACCCAACTTCGTTGGTGAGTTGTTCTCCCTCGTTCCTGACCAGACCCCGTTGCTCTCTATGAGCGGTGGTCTAACAGGCGGGGAAGCAGTCGCCACCAAGGAGTTCGTGTGGCAAGTGGAGGACAACGCAGCTGCGGCTGTCAATGCCTCTGTCCTTGAAGGTGCAGACCCGACCCCCGAGACCATCCTCAGGCAGGATGTCAAGAACGTTTTTTTTTTTTC
>PVMS01143421.1_pt1 | contig 16780 bp, 19 predicted proteins | sample 1853461 | NCBI WGS metagenome assembly PVMS01 (sample SAMN08582032, study PRJNA380276) | Marine sediment metagenome, whole genome shotgun sequencing project. | isolation source: ocean sediment barecode stripped | collected 2017 | reverse complement strand
TAAATTACATTCGGAAGGTGGAACGAAAGGTTACTTTGACGATGGAACACAAATCGAAGTTGAAAGGGGCGAATTGTTTGCGGTAGTAATGAAACACCACCACCAGCAACATTAAGATCCGAAAGTTCATTAATCATTCCAGTTGAATTACGATTTACTACCGCAAACAATTCGCCCCTTTCAACTTCGATTTGTGTTCCATCGTCAAAGTAACCTTTCGTTCCACCTTCCGAATGTAATTTACCACCAAAAACACCACCTTTCGCAGCCTTTGGAACGGGTGTACTTCTTATTTTATTAACATTTATTAAGGCTGTCGCACCAATTGCAGCCGCAGTAATACCCTTAACAATTGAACCCGCTGGTTCGGGTATCGTAGATTTTGCGGCCAGTACTGCCGTTACTCCCTGGAAGCCATTTATAATAGATTGAGCAATCGCAATCGCTTTCGCTGCTTCGGCATTTCCTGCCGCTAATCCTGCAATCGCATCAAACGCTGCTAGTGCTTCCCCGACTTGTGCTTTCCTTGTGTCCTTCTCTAATTTCTTATTGAACAACGCGAACTTTTCTTCGATCAATTGTTTATCCGCACCCGTAGTTTCTGCGTTCAATAATTCTTGTTCCTTTTGTCTGTCGAGATCAATTTGCCTTTGTTCAAAAACGCTTTCCCTTTGCAGATCGTCAATCTCTTTTTGTAATTCTAAATCCTCGAGCTGCTTTTCTTTTTCCGCTTCTTCTCTCTCAGTTTCTAAATCTTTATTCGCCAGGAAATTTTCTTCGTTAATCTGGTTAATTGCATCGTTAAATTCTTGTTCACTTATTACACCTTGCTCCAATCTTAAAGCCTGGAATTCAAGTTCCGCTTCTAAGTTTTGCGCAAGTCGTTCTTGTTCCTGAAGAAATAATTCATCGTTTAAAATTTGATTCGCTTCTAATTTCGATGCGTTTCCTTCTCTGAAAATTTCAAGTTCACGTTCAGCGTTTTCAATAACCGCTTCAGATTGTTGTAATAATTGTTCGTTTTGAATTTCTAATGTAGCCAGTTGAAATTGCTCTTCGGAAATTAATTTTGCATCCAGTTGATTTTGTAAAATCTCTAATTCTTTTGCCGCAACTTGTTCAGAAAGTTTCAATTGTTCGTCCAATGTTTTTGCACGAACTCCTTGTGATTCAATAAATATCTGTAATTGTAATTTTTGCGAATCAATTTCCTTTTTTAAAGCATCTTGCGAAGCCTTTACCGCTGCCGCATTTGCCTTTGATATTTCCGCATTTACTTTTTTACGGTCAGATAATAAACCTTTTTGAAGGTTCGCCCGTTTAGTTTGGATATTAATTAACTCCGCTTCCGCTTCCGCTTCAGCTTCTAACGCATCTTTATTTGAATTGGTTAAACCATTTTCAAGCTGCAAAGCCTTAAATCTTAATCGTGCTGCCGATTCTTCTTTCGCTGCCAGTTCATCCGTAAGCCTTGCCGCTTCTTCTAAGGCTTTTTTTCTATCCGCTGCAGAAACATTTTCAATATCATTTACTTGACCTCTCGCTTCAGCTATCGCCCTTTGTGCTTTCGCATTTTCTACAATTAAACCCCTTTCAATTTTATCCGATTTTGCTCTCGCATCAGCAATCAAAGCGGCAGCCCTTGCCGTTTGTTCTAACTCATTTCGATAACCCTTCAAACCCTCTGCCGCTTCTCCAAATCCAAAAAATTCAAGCCCCGCTTCAATCGCCTTCGCTGCTTTTTCAACTTCTCCGACTATAAAATTAAATGCTTTGCCTAATGTATCAAATATAAACGATGCTAAAGGTTCTAAGATATTAAACAATTTTTCGAAAACAGTTGAAAAAACTGCCGTTACTTTTGCTAATTTATTTTCGCCTTCCTCGGTAGATTTAAAAGCCTCAAACAAAGCCTTTAACGCCAACACTATTGCCGTAACAATTAATCCAATTGGATTCGCAAGAAACGCAGCCCCCATCGATTTAATACCACCAATAAAAGAACCGAAAGGAGTACCCCCCAACGCCTTTCCGTAGTCCCCAACACTTCGCCTATTGTCCCCGATTCCTTCCTCGTTCTCCTTTAATGTATCTGTCGTTTGATTTATTTGTGCGTTTAACTCTTTTCCTCTCGCACCGTTCTTCCTTTCCGCTTCAGATAATCCGTTATACTCTTTTGTCAATATAGATAATTGAGCGCGTAATTGCTCGTTACTTCCCGCAGTTGATTTGTTTGCCTGGTTTAATTGGTCAATAGTTTTGTTCGTTTCTCTTAACTCTTTTTTGTTTGCCCTTAACGCCTCTGAATTTTTTTGAAATTGAATCGAACCTTCCTCGCCATTCTTTTTCAATTGTTTTTGCGTTTCGTTTAATTCCGAAATAACTTTGTTAGTTTTTGCAGCCTCTTTCGTTAAATCGCTTGTGTCGAAATCCAGTTCAATTATTATCGTTTCTTTTTTTGCCATCTTATAACCTTATTAAATCAACTTTAGTCGGTGCGTTTTCCTTAAAATTGGATATTTTATTTATGTAAAAATAACCGTTTGCTTGGAAACCTGGCGTATGAACATCTAAAAAAATTGGAATTGTGAAATCTATGTTTTGAACATCCACTTCACGAAGAATAAAATTCGCACTAATGAATTTAATTTTATCCGTCATTCCCTGAAGTATCGTATAATTATCGTCAAGTAAACTTTGAAAATCTAAACTATCAACTTTGCCGCCCTTCTTAAAATAACAAAAAGGAATATCCGTTGAAGTACTTCCCGTATCTACCGTATCCGTATTCTTTAAATTTAAAGTAAAGTTTTCAGGATCTAACAATAAATGTCGAGTTAATTTCTTTTCAAAGAAGTTGCCCGGACCAGTACAAAACGGAATTAATGGCGTATGATGGTCAACAACACGGAAGCCACTTACAGCCGCAGCCGAATTAAGTGTTATAATATCCTTTTCAGCTTCTAAACTTGTATCGTTAATATCGAATGATCCTTGACCGAAATCTTCTTCGACATCGTCATCTTCTTTATAATTAAAATAATTAGTTTGTCCGTATCCTGATAATTTATATTTAACATTTGGTTCTTTTCTTAAATCTATTTTTTGGCTCCAATCTTTAGCTTTTAATAAATTTATCGCAAGGTCGTCCAATGGAGTTAAAAAAACTTGTTTCGTTATTTCATTTGTTTGTATTGTTAAAGAATATTGATTTAAAACATCCTTCAATAATTTGTCTTGACCCCAATCGAACAACGCTGCAAAATCTATTTTCGCACCATAAGGAATTCGAGAAGTTGCCGTAAATGAAAACGAACTTGTATCTAAATCAAAGTCGATCGGGTATGTAATAGTTTCGTCTTTAATTGCTGAAGTAAAAAAGCAAACAGAATATTCCGAACCAGTATTAACAATAATATTTCCCGTATTTATAGTTCTATCATAAGGCGGATTAACTGGATTGTTTCTTGTTACATCTAGTGAATAAATCGCAATTCCGTTTTCCTTTATTTGCATTGTATGGGTAACACTTAAAGCATTTTTTAAAGGATTCAAATACGCAACCCTTGTTGTTGGATCATCCGCAGGATTTTGATTATCAAATAAAAGCCTATCGTTATTTAGTGCCTTTTCAAAAGTAACATTTTGAACAATATCAGTAATCGCAGTAAAAAAACTCGCTCCGTTTATATCGTAGTATTTTATTTCATCTAATGAACCAGCAACCAAATAAAATATAACATCCGATTTTCCGACCTTAATTTTTTGTTTTTGATCTAATGTCGCATCGATTGTTGTAACAGCACCAACACCAACTAAATTATAATATCTAACATCATTAAAACTATTAGCAATATAACTAATGTAAGTATCGGACATATCAATTCGGTCCTCGCCAACTTCTCCGTTAACTTCTATTGTAACAACGATCGTATCAGTTAGTAAATCGTACCAATACAATTGACCACCCGTAACAATCCAGGACAATTTCGTTAATGTTCTCGCACTTCCGTCAACAATATCAGATCCGTGATTTATTACAGTAACTAAAGATGACGTACTAATTTTAAAAGATTGAAAATCGTCTGTTATATTGTTGAAATATGTTGCATAATCTCCAAAAACTTTTAATGTTTCTATATCTCCACCGCCTGGGGTGTTTTCAATAACCGAGTTAGTTCCTAGTACATAATTAAAAATACTTGTATCCTTCGTTGTAAAGTCGTGCCAAACTAAGTCGTCACCGTTATGATCTATTTCGGAAGCGAGAATATTTAAAGAAGTTGAAACAGTTTTCGTTACTGTCGATGTAATATCGTACATAAACAATCCGCCCGTAACATCAATATCTCGCCAAGATATACGATTATTCCAAATCTTTAAGTTTTCAACTGGCGAAGGAGTCCCGCCAAGATTATTAGAATAAATCGTTGTTGTTGTTGCCGTAGATATTTCGTATAATTTAACCTCTCTGAATGTTGCCGTAGTAACAGAATACGCAACATATCCTTCGTTAGTTTCAGTCATTGAAACCTTCCAATTAATAGAACCATTAACGGTTGCAATAACTATCGAAATACCAGTTGAAAAATTATGAAGTATTAAATCGTTAACAGTATTTTTGTCGCTTGTATAACAACAATGCGTATCGTTAATTTGACCATTACCCCAAATCGCATTGTCGGGAACTTGATCGTCATCGATTTGATTATAACCACCTATCGGAATATAATTCGTAAAAGATCCTACATTGTTGAAAATAAATGTTCCAAAATAATTATTATCAAAAACCGCTTTATCTATTAAGAACGATTCCCACGCGATCGTTTGATAGTCTAAAGGATTATCTTCGAGAAAAGGTAAAGGATCAATACAAGTACTTAAAACTTGCTTTGTTTCAGATATTGGAACAACATCATTAGCCGTTCCAGTTGCATTATTTACTTCCGATTCTGAGAATCCAAATTTATTCGGTGCCGTTAAATGTCGTGAATATTGATCCGTATCTTTAAAAGTACCTTTCAATTCGTAGCCAACATTCGAAATCATTTTTTCTAATATAACTGAAGTCCTCGCACAAGGTAAAAGAGAATTCGAATTTTGCGTATCTGTATTATCTAACAATTCAACACCGTTTCCCCAATCAACGATCGGATAAATATAATCTGAATTATTAGTAAACGAAGCAATTATTGTAGGAATATCATAATCGTGGCAAGAATCCAACCAATCCAAATCGGAAATATTGCGGCCCTTAATTAAATCAAAGAACGAAACATTACCTGAATAAACAGTAATTGAATAATCTCGCCCCGCTGATTCTATAATCGCTAATCCGTCAGGAAATAATTCGATTCCGTTTTGTACTATCCTTCCCGAATTCCTTTTATATGGAATATCCGTTCCCGAATTTATATTCGAAATATGTTCTAAGATCTTAGTATTAATTTGAGTTTTAGGAACCGTAAATTTATTACTCAGATTTCCAGCCCTTCCGCTAAGATTTAAAATCGATCCTACCTGGTAAGTAAGTCCGATATTTATCTTCGGTTTTAACTCGATTAATTCCTCGTTTATGTAAACTTCTAAAGCCATTTATTCCTTTTGTGTGTTTCTCGTTGGTAACAACATCGTCAATTTAATATCAACAAAAGAAACATTCGATTCCGAGGTTAATAAAGAACCTGGTTTAATAATTACCCTTTGCCATTTTGCCCCGTCAGTTTGCCACGTTTCAGGATTCGTCAAATATAATACTTTAGGACTTCCAAACAATCCCGCCATTCCGTCCATATCTTCCGCCTGAACCCTTGCACCGAAATCGACTTGCGGTTGTATTGATTTTCCCGTAATATCAATATTACCGATTGAGGTTTCAAGATCTTCAATATTTTTTAAATGCTGGTTTTCTAGTTTCGTCCTTATTTTTACTTTATTAGTTTTAAAGAATAACCAAGAATCGTAACCACCTAAAGAATTAATCCAGGTTAAATAAATCGGAAAATCTTTACATTCGCTATCTACCTTAATACGTTTAGTTTCAATTACTTGCGTACCATTATCTTCGATATAAAATTCAGCGTAAGAAATAGCACTTTGCGCAATCAAAAGCCTATTAACAAAAGGTTTTTGCGTAACATCTAAAGGAACATTCCCGTTAAATAAAGGCGAATTATTAATATCAAATGTATCAATAAACAACCTAGTATTCGTCCCCGTTAATTCATCGCCCTGAATAAATGTTAAAGAGTGCGGGAAGTTTGGAAAGTGTGTCGGTACTTCAAAATCCGTCATAAATTTCGCAATCTCTCCGATTGTAAATTGTTCAAAAGGAACATACTCGCCCATATTAGAACCATATATATCGCCAATCTGTTTAGACGAATTGGTAAAATAATAATCGTTTGCATCTACCACAAACGAACCAATATTTCCGAACCACCTTTCCGCATACTCTATATTAAAGATCCCGCCTAAACTTAAATCCTTCACGTTTAAGGTACTGAAATCGTATTCATCTACATAGCCAACCAATGACTTTAGAAACGAACTAACATCTACTTCAATTGATCCGTCCGCTAATGGTTTATTAATGGATGTCGAAAGCAAAACATTTGATCCGCTGGATTTGTCGAATATTTTTGTTTCAATAAAAAAGTTTGAGCGTTCTAAATCATTAAAGAAACCCGAACCAGTTATCGTAACTAAATCAGGATTTTTCAAAAGTATCGTATCAGGATCAACAATCGAATCAATTTCAAAATTTCCGCTTCCAGGACTAGCGCCCAATATATCCAAATAAACAAATTTACCGACCGTGAATTCAACTGAAGGCAAACCAGCCAAACCAGCCGTTATCGTACATTCAATTAAGCCCGGTCCAGCCAAAGTAATTACATCCGTTTCGTAATCTCTACGCTGCAAACCGTATTTAATTGGATGGTGTACCGCGTTCCATTTACTAACCGTTAAAACATTTCCGTTAATAGTTGCTTCAGGTCTGCTCGTTATTGTTGTACTCATTTATTTAAAGTTAAATTCCTTTATTAAATTAGATTGAATCGCTAACGCTTCATTCGTAATTAGTGTTTCAGTTAATGAAGCAATTCTCGAAGCCGTAATTACACTTTTAAAAATGTTTCCTTTTCCTGGATAACCGTTTTTATGTATTGACCTTGAAATTAAAAACGCCAAAGTTTCTTGCGACATTGAACTTTCTCGGGGCTGGATACTTTTCGCTTTTATCCATTCTAAAATTTCATCCCGTAGCGTTGGGTTGCCTTTCTTCGCACCTTGCTTTGTCGGTTTCCTTCCGTCAATTATCGCCCCAATTTGTGCGCCCCCTCTAATAATAAAACCAGTTTTCGTAAACTCAATATTTAAAGAATCTCTCGTTTTACCAGTTGCCGAAGGTACTGCCGCCTTCATATCCTTTAAAAGGTTATTTCCAAACTGTTTAATTATATCTTTTGATTCTTCCGCCATCTTCTAAGGTGCTGGAATTGGTGGTACGCAAACGCCTTTATTTATTCTCGGCTTCAATTTAATCGACAATGTTTTGCCCGATACATTTACATCTAGTAAATTAATAAATTCTAGTGCCGTGGCATCCTGAACTTCATCGATTAGATCTGTACGGCTTTGACAAATAGAAATAAATTGTCTAATCGCATCGTTTGCGGGTTCAATACAAAATTCATCGTGTTCGGCTGGTGTATAATCTAATTCCGATTTAAACATAAAGAATAAAGTAATCGGATAAAATTCGCCAATGTAACCCCCTGCCGTTAATAAATAATCAGTTGTAATTGGTTGATCTAAATAAATTAATGCTTTAAATTCTCCGAAATCGAATTCATCTTCTAACAAGTTAGCCCAATACGTAGCACCGTGACCAAATCCAAAAGTAATACCGTTAGAATTAATTTGATTTACCAGGCTTTCAATAATCGATATAATCATTTTTTTTTATCTTTTTTTCTCTAAGATATTACGATAATTTTCCTGGTATTTTGTTTCCGTTTTGTTTATTAACAAATGAATGAAAACCGTATTATATTCTATTCGTAATACTTTGTCATAATTTAAAACATTATTATTCGCCAATGCTTTTACCGTGTTCATTACTCCAAACCTGGAAAACTTATCGATTCCCGCCATTTTCTGCTCGTAGGTTGTGGTAACTTTTAATTCCCTCGCCTCAGTTTCAATAATATTTTTTAACTGTTTAGAGTAAGCAATTGCAATCGAATACAAATCTACGAAAAAAACATTATCTAAAGAATTTTTTAATTGATCTAATCGATCAAGTTCAAATCTATCGTTATCGATGTAAGGTTGTGAATAAATTAATACCGATTCTTCCATTATTTTTTGCTCGTCCTGGCTATGTTCCATTAATAAATGTTGGAAATATATTTTTTGTCCGTACTCCTTTTCTTTTATATCCTGAACATACGGAATTTTTTTTTCGTTGGTTAATTTTAAATTCTTCAGGGGCTTTGTAATCTTCAATTTTTAAAGGTTTAGAAATAAAAGAAATCGCAACCGATAAATTAAATTGACTTTTTTCGCTTAATCTTTGTATTTTATCTTCAGGAAGTCCCGTTAATATTTCTAAGATCTTTAAATTATCTTTTGTTTTATTTAGTTGCTTCCATTCTCCAAATGTTATTTCGGACCAAGAAGTTTTACAAGTATATTTTAATCCTTCCGCTTTAAATTTTATCATCGCCTTTTTACAATTGTGGATTTCGGTGCCGTCCTTTTTGGTACTAAATAAAAATACTCGTTCATCATAAACGCATCCAGTAAATCGGGCGATTGTCCTTGCAAGTACTTTGCCGACATTTCCTTTTTCTGAATAAGTTTATACGGTTCTTCGTCTGTTCGTTTGGCTTTCTTAATTGCTTTCCTTTCAAATAAGAATCTTTGTCGCATTGTCATTTTATCATCGTACATCATATTCGCCACCCTTTCAGATACATAATATTCGCCCGAATTAACTTTGTCGCCTGAAATATAATAACATTGTGTTTTAAGATTTGCGAACTTTCTCAGATCCTTAGAAGTTGGAATTGCTTTTCCATTGTTTAAAAATCCAATTGCACCAGGAATAAACCCCGAAGATGTACCACCAATAAAAGCACCAACCCCGTTCGCATCATAAACAACCCTACTATTCGGAACCTTGTAATCCGCCTGGAATTTCTTTATTTTATTGATAATATCCGCCCCCGAACTTTTATCCATCATTATTAAATCCTCGAGCCGCCTTCCTTCAAAATAACAAATCATTAATTTATCATCGCCAAATATTGCAGCATCTACACTTATCGAACCCGCCCCCTTTTCAACAAATGTATTCGTAAATATATCTTTAAAATTTGTGTAATTATAAACATCGTCAGGATTTAAAGCGACCTTCCAATTACCTTCGAGAAGTTGCATTTTTGTCGTGTCATCTTGTGCCGCCAAATTTGCTAAATATCCTGGATCGACATTTAATAATTCTTTATTCTCGTAAACTGATCCACCGATAAAGGTTAATGATTTAATGAAACTCGCTGCATGTTGTCCCGACTTCTCGATTAATGGATTAATAAAATATCCAGCCAGTTCAATTACTTCATCGACTGTATCGCCCCAAATGAACGAATCGCCATCCTTTGCAAAGTATCTAATAACCCCCGACCGTTCAGGAATGGGAAAACCATCTTCGCCAATCCACCACGAAACCAATTCAGCAACCCAACTATCGGGGTCGGGGTTACACGTAGCCCGAACACAAGGTTTAACACCTGAAGTCGAACGGTTTCTACTCAGTAGATAAAAGAAACTAAACTTCGAAAAGTGTGTTAATTCGTCAAATCCTATGTACGCAATTTGTGATCCTTGCCAATCGTAAACATTTTTTTCGTATTCAAGATGTGAAAATTTAATTTTTGCCCCTGATTGAAACGACCAGGATAACGCACTCTTATTTGAGGTTGCACCAACAAACGGGTAAATCTTTGAAGCCTCGTCCCATAACGCACCAGGGTTCGTAATTTGTGGCGTAGTCCTTCTAAAGATAACCGCACCAAAGTCTTTATTTTGATTGTATCGTAATGGATCTAATAATAAACAAAAGGTTTTACCAGCACCAGCCGCACCCCCACCGATAACAATATCCGCCCCCGAACTTAACGCCTGGAGTTGATAACCAGGTTGCGGCCTTATAACTGTTTTTTTAATCATTATTTTTATTGGTATTTTATTTAATTAGCCTTGCAAAAACAATCAAAACCTAAATCGCTAATATCGTCCTCAATCAAATTGTTTTGTAAAAGTCTTAATTCGTGCAAATCAATAACAGTTCGAAAAGGTTTTTTTGACTTCTCTATTAAATCGTAAATACTCAAATTGTTTCTAAGATCAAAACGGGGCGTTGTTTCTGTTTTGTGTTCATTTTCCATATCTAACCACCATTTCGAAATAAAAGGATTTTCTTTAATTAAAGTTAATCTTTTCCTTTCCGACTTCTTAAAACACAAATCGCAATTGCCTTCATAATCTTTCAATTCCAAGTCAAACGATTGTTTATTCCACCACCTTCGAACCATTTCTTCGTTTACTTTAATTTCGTCAATTAAAGGATAAATTAATTTTTTTTCTTTTGCCGTGTTGCTTTTCCTATGTTTTTCGTCATATCTTATACCCATAGCAGTTATTACCTCTTTATAATTTAAGGATTTAATATATTTGTTCATCGGAATTAATTTTAACTCCCTGGTGCAATTTGATCCTAATATTGTCGGCATTGGATAAACATTTAACATATCGGAAAAAGGTTCCCCGTTCCTTGCTGCCGTTTCAAAAGTTACAACTTTAAAATCCGTTCCCTTTCCTTTTATTGGATTAATTACCGCCTCAATCCAAACAACATTTAAACCCCATTCTTTATCGCACTTATTAACGAACTCTAAAGTCTTTTCGTTCTCTTTACCAGTATTACAAAAAATAAACAGTTTATCAAAATCCTTGAATTTATTATATTCCAGTAAAAATCTACCCATAAAAGCCGAAGTACGACCACCGCTAAAAGTACAAACTAATAATTTATCGTTTTCCATAATATTAAATTAAGTTCATTTGTAATTTAAGTAATTCAACTTTCATCGCAGCACTTTTATAATTTTTAATTGCTTCGTCAAAATTAGGAAATTGTTTACCAAGTGTTTTAAATGGATTGTTCGTTTCCTTTCTTATTGAAACATAATTATTAAAACCTGAAGCAATAACAACTGAAAAAATAGTTTTTTTAATTTGGATCTTCTTTGTTTCGTAGTTCGTATTCATCTTTTTACATTTTAAGTTCGATGTAAAGATATACATTATTTTGATACTACAAAACTTTTTACGATTTATTTTCGATTTTTTTTAATCTCAGTATCTACGGGGCTTCAGTTAACATCGCCCACGGGTAAAACAAAACTATTTTGATCCTTTCCTTTTTTGAGTGTAAAAGAATATTAATCCGCCCATAATTGCACCAGCAAAAAAAGAAGGTAGTTCGATAAAAATTGTTGTTAATATCATATTATTTGTTTTCTTCGTCCTTTGATTCCCTACCATTTGCAGGAAGTTCGAAAATTGTTACTGAATTATTGACCTCGATATTTTCAGTTGCTCGACCGAATGTATAATCTCGGTAATCTTGCATAGCCTTCGCCCTGGTTCTTTTGTTGTTTAGTTCAGATATGATAATTTTAAATGCGTACGGGGTTTCCTTATCCTTTGCTAACTCGACAAGATCTTCTTCGCTTGAATTGAAAATAAGGGCGTACGCTTCCAGTAAATCGGACTTGCTTAGTTTCTCAACTCCTTTGCTTTTTAACTCCGCATTTATAGTTGAAAATGATTTTCTCGGCCTTCCGTTGGGGTTTCCGCTTTCTCCTTTCTTGAATGGTATTAAATTTTCTTCGTTCGCCATTTTTATTCTCTGTTAGTTCTCTGTTAAATTAACGCTTTTGACCAAACAATTTAATTACGGCCTTCTTTGTTAAGTATTTAGAAACTCCGATAACATCTTCGCTTTTAGAAACGTGCTGAAATATCCGCAGATTAACAACCCCCATCGATTTAATGTATTTTAAACGAATCAAATCCTTTTGGGTTTCAATAACAATTTCTTCGCCTGGTGCATCGCTAAAGCCTTGAATAATATTTTCATACAATCCGAAAAATTCTTCCTCGTTTAATTTGATTTCCTTTTTAACATCTATTTGAAAATATTTATTATCTGAGTATTCAATCCAGTATTCCGAACCAGCTTCAAAAACTTTTATTTGTGAAACCTTTCCGACTACTCTCTGAGAGAATAAAGAAGTTGATAATAAAACCAATGCAATTAATAGTAAATTTTTCATAATTTATTTTTTATGTTTCGGATCAAGTATAACGGGAACCGCATTCTTCCAGGTAATTTTATGATGTAATCTTTTTTGTTTGGATCCCATTTCGGCAACCTTCGCACAACTTGGCGAGAATAAAACAGTATAAAAACTTTTAACGAATGTTCCATTATCTAAATAAATATCCGTCATTCCGCCCGAATTGGATTGTGTCGCCTTTTGTTTTATCTCTAAGTTTGGAATGGTTAAAAATAACATTCCTTTCGATGCTGAATTCGTATAGGTGTTTACATCTTCATTAATACGGCCAATAAACTGAAAAGGTCTGTCCGTTGAGCAAATAAAAGTATTCATACATTTGCGTTTCATTTTTGGCTTCTTTGCCAAAGCTGAATTTTTACCGCCTATAAAATCGCCCCCTTGTGCCATAGCAATCGCCTTCGCATTTATAGTTTTGTAATAGTCTAATAAAATATCGAATATCTTATCCAGGTTTTTAATCTTTTTTTCAATATAGTTAAAATTATTATCGTACTTATAATTGAATGCCGTATAATCATCGTCCAACTGCATAAAATATTTAATACCTAAATCATTTGCAATTTCGAAACAAGCATTACGAGCGTAAACAATTGCCCGTCTATCATTAAAAATATCGGCTTCATCGAATGTTTTCGCAATGGCTTCTTTATCAAAAACGATAACCTGGTCGCCAAAAGTCTTTTTATATTCTGCAGCGGTTTTATCTTCATTATCAATTACAATGAAAATTTTACCAGTATAACCCAATTTTTTTAAGGTTTTGAAAGTATAAACATTCTTCGGCCTTCCGTGTGTAAGTATGAATACGCAAAAATCTTTATTCTTCATAATCCAATTTAAAAGAGTCCGCCACCTGGTCAGATAATTTAACGTAGCCTTTTTCAATAGCCTTATCGAAATCTATTATAACAAGTGCCGAAGATTCCATTAACGATTGTGCTTCAGTACTTGAATTCGCATAAAAATCCGCTATCTTTTGATAATTAAAAACAGTATGCCGGAACGCTGCTAATTTTAAAAAGTCCTTTTCTTTTTTATCTAAAGGGCTGGAATCAATTTCTTCGATCAGTTCGTTTGTTTTAGCATCACTATAAAGTTCCGATAAATTTGGTTTCTCGTCTTGTGGTTCGTAATGGGGCGATTCTATTTTTTGAGTATAATTATTTTCGTCCTCGGTCCCATCTTCAGAAGCGAAACCACTTGTATCGATTCCCCATTCTTCGAGGTTATCTAAATTCCAGGTCGATAAAATATCTTCGTCATTATCTCCGCCATCGTTATTCGCTACAATACAAGCCTTTTCGAATTGCAATTTATTAAATTCTACTTCTCTATACGCAAACCTTTCGCCATCGTGATTAATGAACCCGTATGCGATCGTTCCTTGTTTGTTGGGTTTCTTATATTCCTCGACAATTTCAATCGCTGAGGTATCGAATATATCGCTTCGTTGATTTCCTGAAACATAAGCCTCGTGCGTTCTACAATAAACAACCCCTGAAAGGTCGCCCAATTCTTCGATGTGTTCCCTTAATAGTTTTTGTTGTTTGTCTGAAATTTTACGGGGGTTTCCCTTAAATTTTAACTCTCTCGAGATTTCCTTTTTCGTTTTCATTTAGTAAAGATAATCAAATTTTTGAATTCTTTTTAAGATCTACAAAATAACGAACACCATCTACGATAAAATAATGACCTAATAATTTTAAACTAAAACAACATCGCACTTCGTTACTTCCTGGAAATATTACCGCATCATTCATACCCTAATAAATTTAGTTTCTTTTATTTCTTCGTTTTGTCTATCGGTTATAAAATCAATAGATTCTGTAATTGTTTTAAAATACTTATCCGATAAGCCTGGAAAGTTCGTATAATAACACCATCCGCAAAAAAACCCTTCGTAAATCTGCGGAAAATATCTCCTTTCATTATTCGAAATTTCAATTTTAATTCTATATTCTTTTTTCTTGTGTTTCATTTCTTTAATATTCAATTAAACTTATTTTTAAAATATCCTTGTATTTTTCGTAACCTTTTAACCATTGTTTCGCCTTCTCGAGTTCCCTTTCTTCCTGAAGAATAACTTGTTCGATTTCATTAGGAACAAATTCGTAAACGCTGCAAGTTGTTTTCCTGCCGTTTACTTCGCTCGAAATTGTATCAACTACCTTTATTAATCCGAAATCCATTAGCACCGTTAAACGGCTGGTTAATGTTTGATGCGGGTAAACTAATTCGTCCCTCAATTCAAACGTACTTTTTTGTACATTCTTTTTTATGTAGTCCAGGATCGCAACCGCATTTTGTTCTAGGTTCCCGTTATTTAATTGTTCTAAGTAATTTATTCGACTTGCTTTGCTCATATTTTTTGTTTTATAAAGTTTTAATGTAATCAGTTTTTAATTCGTTCAGTCTTAAAGATAAAGAATTAATACCGAACGTGTTTTCAAAGTTCCGAACCAAGTTTCCGATCGAAACAATATGGTTAAAATTATTTTTTGGGTTTAAAATTATAGACCTAATTCGATTATAATTTTCGTGTTTTAGATTTTTCATATTTAAAGTTTTAAAGAGGGGGTTTTTACACCCCCGTTTTATTTAGTGATTTTCTACTGTTAAAGTATTTAATTCGTTTTCAATTTCTTGTTTTAACTCAGTTAATAAAATATCTGAAAATCCTATCGGTTCGTTATTTTCCCAAATTGTTTCGATTTCAACTTCCATTGTATCAATAAAATAATCTAAGTTATCAGGATTCGTTAAACCTTGTTCCGAATCAAATACGATTTCGATTGTTCCTTCGATTGTAAACTCAGTATCGTTAACATTAATTTGAACATCTTCAAAAGTGTAATCGCTTTTTGATTGTTGTAAGTTTTCAGTAGTAAAGTTTAATAATTTCATCGTTTTAGTTTTTAAGTTCGATGTAAAGATATAAACTATTTTTATATATACAAGCGTTTTAATAAAAAAAATCGAAAAAACTTTTATAAAACACGAAAGCCCCTAATTAAAGAGGCTTTTCGCTGAACTTCAAAACGTGCGAAATATGAAAACGCAGGAGTGAACGACAAATATAACATTATTTTTATAATTCTTTAGATAATTGTTTTACGTTATTTCTAATTTCTTTTAATTCTTCGGGGTTCCAATGCTTGTTCGCTTGTTTATCCAGCCTCGCCAGTTCTTTTAATTCTTCCGTTGCTTCCTTTCCTATCCTTTCAGGTAAATTAATCAAATAGGCGGCTTCGTTTCCATTCTTCGGATGGTTACATTCATAACATTGTCCGTTAATATTATAAAGATGAAATTTAATTGATCTGTAATTGTTAGCACTAAATAAATGACCAGCTTCGAAATCTCGGTTCCAATTACACCCGCACGAAATACAAGGTTTGTAACGGTCCCTTTTATTAACGTATGAGTGAACAACATTTTTAGTATTTTCTAAAGCCCTGGTCGTTTCTGTTTTACTCTTTAGATTCTTTTCGGTATTCTCTAAACTCCTTCGACTTTCTGTCGCTTTATTAGTTGCCTTATTTAATTTCTCTTTTCCGTTTACTGAATTATACAACCAATTAGGATAACAACCACAACCAAACCCCAAACCGTAAACCCTTTTTAATTGAAGTTTACCGCAACCATAACCCGCAGCTTTTCCAGTTCCTTTACATTTCTTTGGTTTAATACTCATAATTTTCGCTTAACATATTACTCATTTCGTTGCACTTCATTCCGTCATACGTTCCATAACAGCCACGATATTTCATGCGAAAAGCACGAAAACATCGTTTGGTGTTAGCGCACAATTAAAAAATTGGCTAACACATAATAAAATCAATAAATTATTCCATTGGTTTTTGTGGTAGTGGCATCCAATGCGTAACTTCAAAATCAGCAAAAGGGTTTTCTTTGTCTTGGTGTCCGTGACTCCATCTTGTTGTTTTTCTAATAAACAAGTCACCTTTGAAATCCTTTTCGGTTTGTTCTTCATGCCATTCCATCCAACCTATGTCAATACAGCCTTTTCCCATACATAGTAAAACCCTTTTTTTTACTTCTGGCAATCTTTCATCTGTTTTAATCCATTCCATAATTTACTGTTTTTATTATCATTCGTTATAGGCACATACCAAGTACCTTCTTAATCAAACTTTCTGCGTGTTTTAATGCTTCTGCGTATAATTCTAATTCCTTTTCATCTGAACACCGCAGCATTCTAACTGCAAGTTCTTTTTTGTATTCCAATATGTGCTGTAAACTATCGGTTGTCTTTTCAATATCCATAAATGCTGCTATGTGCAAATCATTAAATGGCTCTATTCTAATCGTTGCCTTTTCAG
>PVMS01086845.1_pt1 | contig 16780 bp, 12 predicted proteins | sample 1853461 | NCBI WGS metagenome assembly PVMS01 (sample SAMN08582032, study PRJNA380276) | Marine sediment metagenome, whole genome shotgun sequencing project. | isolation source: ocean sediment barecode stripped | collected 2017 | reverse complement strand
ATACTGCCATCTTGAACAGGACGGTGAAATCAAACCTGAGGTATTACGCAAATTTCCTGTTAGATGAATAAAGTAATTTGGGATGAAAATTATGACTGATTATATTGAATTGCCGTTCAGCGGCCTTGAAGGCCCGCTATCTGAAATGGAACAAACCGTTCAAGACATGGCGCATCGTTTTGCCAAAGAGGTTTTACGCCCCGCGGGCCAGGAGATTGATGCCCTGACTGCGGAAGAGGCGCTCGCTCCGGATTCTCCATTGTGGAATGTTCTGGAGCAAGCAGGCGAATTGGGCTTAACTGTTTCTGCCATGGCTGAGCTTTCTCCTTCAGAGGGCGCAAGGCTGATGTTGATCGCCAGTGAAGAACTGGCCTGGGGGGACGCTGGGCTGGCTGGAATGATGTTAGTCAGCCAGATGCCGGCAGTTTTTAGCGTGGTCGCCGGCCGTCTGGACCTGGTTGAGTTTTGCGAAAGCAAAGTGGGCTGCTGGGGTATTACCGAACCGGACCACGGCAGTGACATGCTGGATGCCAACGGTGCACTGCAGGCTGCAGACGGCCACTACGGCCGGCCCAATTGCGTTGCCCGTATTGACGGCGACAAAGTAATTATCAACGGTCAGAAAGCAGCCTGGGTTTCCGGCGCGCTGACGGCCGAGTTGTGCGCTTTATACTGCCATCTTGAACAGGACGGTGAAATCAAACCTGGAATAACTGTGCTGGTGCCCCTGGATTTACCCGGTGTCAGCCGGGGCAAGCCGCTGGATAAAATTGGATTCCGAGCGCTGAACCAGGGTGAACTGTATTTCGATAATGTCGAAGTACCCATCGATTACATGCTGGCAGGGCCTGACACATACGCAGAGCAGGTTTATCACACGCTGGCGGAGGCTAATGTACATGTCGGAAACCTTGCTGTTGGCATAGCACGTGCAGCTTATGAGCACGCACTGGCTTATGCCCATGAGCGCAAGGCCGGCGGTCAGAAAATCATCTTGCACCAGAATGTCCGCTATCGCCTGTTCCACATGTTCCGCAAAATTGAGGCGGCCCGGGCGCTGGTCCGCCGTGCGGCTGAATACAATGCAACCGCGCCGTCTGCTGCCCTGCAAGGTTCCATTGCAGCCAAAGTGACCGCCACACAAACCGCCTTTGAAGTAAGCAGTGATGCACTGCAGATATTCGGCGGTAACGGTGTCACCAAGGAATATCCCATGGAGAAATTACTGCGTGATGCCAGAGCCAGCATGATTGCAGATGGCTGTAATGAAGTGCTTGCCATGAAGGGTGGATCCTTACTGATCAACCCCGATTTGCTCTGACTGATAAAAGAAAGAGTGATGATGAAAGCCTTGTTTATTTCCGCCGCCTGGTTCAACTGGATAGCGGCTGTTGTTTTTGTCTTCGCGAGTGATTGGGTCCTGCCGCTCCTGTCCCTTGAGTCGTCACCGACAGCCCTGCTGTTTCTACACCTTTTTTGTACGGTGGTGTTCTTGTTCGGTATTGCTTATTACCGGGCTGCAACAGACCTGGCAGCTCAGGCCGAGGTCATAAAATTGGGCGGGGCCGCTAAATTGGCCCTGGTGCTTGTTGCAACGCTGGATGTCGTACTGGGTGTTGTCAGTTGGCCGATTCTTGTTCCGCTTTCAGGAGACCTGGTTTATGGGCTGCTGTTTTTCCGGGTACTTTCCCGGTTGCCGGAACCGGCTGCCAACCACAGAATTTGATACTGGATATATGGGATGAGAAAATGACTGGAAGATTAAAATCAAAAGTTGCCCTGGTAACGGGTGGTGGTAATGGGATCGGTGAAGCGATCTGCAAACGCTTTGCCGAGGAAGGCGCAACCGTGGTTGTAACTGACATTGATCTGTTATCAGCACAACGCGTGGCAGCGGAAATTTGCGCCACTGCGGGAAAAGCCGAGGCCAGGGAGCAGGATGTAACAGACCCTGAACTGTGGAATTCGGTGCTGGACGGGGTAGTCAATGATTTCGGCAGCCTCGATGTGCTGGTAAATAATGCAGGGATTGCCGTAATAATGCCGGTCGAGCAGGAAACGCTCGAAGGCTGGCGCAGGGTGCAATCGGTGAACATGGAATCCGTATTCCTGGGGACACAGGCGGCCATCCGGGTTATGAAGGATCAGGGTGGTTCCATCGTTAACATTTCTTCGATCGAAGGCATTATCGGTGAGCCACTGGTGCCGGCATACAACGCTTCCAAAGGCGGGGTGCGTATCTTCACCAAGTCCGTTGCACTACATTGCGCCCAGCAGGAATACGGCATTCGGGTGAACTCCGTGCATCCGGGGTACGTCGGCACGGCAATGGTTGCGGACAGCATCGGCAGTTTGCCGCCGGAGCAGGCGCTGGCGCTACAGCAGGATTTGCTTGCACGCATACCCCTGGGACGCCTCGGTGAACCAGTGGAAATCGCCAACACGGTTTTGTTTCTCGCATCGAACGAGGCTAGTTATATGACCGGCGCAGAACTCGTGGTGGACGGCGGCTACACGGCTCGTTAGCCCGGCAGCACAAGGATACTCTTAATGAATACACAAGCTAATTCAACCCATCCGTCCGGCAAGCGTGAACCGGCCCCTCGGTGGGCCGTCGCCATGGACCGGTGGTTGCGCTACCTGACAGAAGACCTGGGCGGTGGGCCACGCGTGATCAGGATTGCGCAGTTGATCAACTTCCACAAGGTGATCACAGTTTTCCTTATCTATGGAATGATGGCGTACTACGATAACTATTCGACGGCCGCCTGGATATACCTGGCGCTGCACGGCACTTACGGCTACTGCTGGTTGATCAAGGATTTCGCCTTCCGTGCTTTTTATTTCGACAAGCAGGTCACATTTGGCGGTGTACTGGCAACTTACGCCGGCCTGGTTGGCTGGTACTGGTTGCTGCCCTTCCTGTTTATTTCGCGCAACGTTCAACCGTCAAACGAGATGCTTTGGTTCTGTATCTCGCTGCATACGCTCGGTTGCGTTCTGATGGTTGCAGCCGACTTGCAAAAGAACATTGTGCTGCGCCTGCGCAAAGGGCTGATTACGGATGGCGTATTTACTTACAGTCGCAACCCGAACTATCTCGGCGAGATCATGATCTACGGGTCCTACGCGTTGCTGGTCAGTCATTGGGCCGGCTGGGTCGTGGCATTGTGGTGCTGGATCGGAGTCTTTCTGCCGCGCATGCTGCTCAAGGATGCGTCCATATCCCAGCATGCCGGTTGGCAGGAGTACTAGGAACGAAGTGGCTTGCTGATACCCTGGCGAATACTCAACAGCCGTGCTGTTTTTGATCGGGTAAAAAGCAAACGGGCCTGAATGAGAAGCCATCTTTATTACTCCGTCCTCAGCGCTTGTCTGTCGCAACTCGGTTGCAAATGCAGCAAATCACATGACTTAGATCAATTGTCCGGAATACACACCAACTTTGACCTCTTCGGGCCTTTAAAGTAACGGAGTGATTTTTTAAAATTCTCGATCAGGGTTTAAGAAAGCACGCAGCAATCACGTCACTTTACATTGAGCTAAACCCGAATCGGGTCGACGTTTTGAATCGTCTAGAGGAGTTACCATGAAAATTGAGAAATTAGGTACAGAAAAAATGCGCTGGATTCCGCAATTGGCGATAGTCTCAGCCATTGCGCTTGCTTCACCTGCGCAGGCAGTCCAGTTCGATTGGGGAAACTGGTCGGGTAGTTGGGACAACACCATTACCTACGGAATTTCCTGGAGAGCAGAGGAGCAGGATCCTGCACTGATCGGTATCGGCAATGGTGGAACAGGCCCGGCCATCCTGACAGATGACGGCAACCTGAACTTTGAGCAGGGAGATATTTTCTCCAACATCATCAAGGGCACTTCCGAGCTAGGGGTGGACAATGGCCAGTTTGGTTTCTTCGGCCGTATCAAATACTGGTACGACTACGAATTGGAAAACGGAAGCAGGCCACACGGTAATTCGCTGAATAACTATGAAGCGGGTGCGGAACTGAGCGATGATGGTTTTGCCGACTACGCGAAGTTTTCCGGTCTCGAATTGCTGGATTTGTTTGTCTACGGCAACTTTGATCTGGGCGACTATCCACTGGATCTGCGCCTGGGTCGACAGGTAGTGAACTGGGGCGAGGCAACTTTCATTCAGGGCATCAACATCCTGAACCCGATTGATGTTTCCGCATTCCGGCGACCCGGCGCGGAGATCAAGGAAGGACTGCTGCCGGTTGCGCTGCTATACGGAAACTTCGGACTGGGGGCGGGTTGGAGTCTCGAAGCTTATTACCAGTTTAAATGGGAACAAACGGTCATTGATGGCTGCGGTACTTACTTCTCGACGGTGGATTTTGCCGCCCAGGGTTGCAACGAGTTAGCCGCTCCCGACGACGGTTTTCCCGATTTCATCCTTCAGAACATTAATAACGTATCTAAGGATCCATTTGTGGACGAGGCCAGCGACAGCGGGCAATTCGGCCTCGCCGTGCGCAACTATGTCGATAAAATCGATACTGAATTTGGCTTGTATTACCAGAGACTGCACAGCCGCACACCGGTTATTAACGTTCGGTACAACTTTGCGGGTGTAGCTGATGGTTCCATTCTTGGCGCAAACCCCGTGCCGGTCTATTACCAGGTTGCGTATCCGGAAGACATCGATGTCTGGGGCCTGAGCTTCGCCACCAATGTGGGTGTCGTCGCTTTGTCAGGTGAGGTTAGCTACAAGCAAGATCACCCTGTTGGCATCAACGGTACGACGGAACTCTTGGGCGGATTAGGCGTGCTTGCCACTCAGGGTGCAGCTTGTGCCACACCTGCCGCTTACGGACAGTTCGGCCCACGTGCCTGCGCTGCCTTTATTGACTTTGCCACGACGGGAGACGGCCTGGCACAAGGCTGGGACCGCTTTGATATCACCCAGGCGCAGACAACTGCTATTTACTTCTGGGACCAGGGCCTGGGCTCCGACCGGGTCACACTGGTTGGCGAAGTGGCCTGGATCGGCGTCAATGATCTGCCATCAATTGCTGAAATGCCCTACGGACGTAATCCCATTTTTGGCTCTCCGATAAATCTCGGTGGCACCAGTGACCGAGGGTTTGTTACATCCAGTTCCTGGGGTTATCGCATCCGCGCCGCAGCAACCTATCCCAACGCATTCGCCGGTATTACGCTGACACCCAGTGTCGCCTGGTCGCATGATGTCAATGGCACCTCGCCTACGCCCTTCTTCCTGGATGGCCGCAAGGCGTTCAGTCTTGCACTGGGCGGAAACTATCTGACCAAGTACCGGGCAAGCGTCTCTTACACCTGGTTCAACGGCGGCGCAGCAAATGCGACTGCAGACCGGGATTTCTTCTCATTGACCCTATCAATGGATTTCTGATCACGCATTCAGTTTAAGGAGTAATTTGATATGAAACATATTTACACAAAGGCTGCAATTTGCGCAGCGTTGGCACTGAGCGTGACCACCACGGTCGCCAAAGTGCCAGAATCTGAACTGGCGCGGCTGGACAATGATCTGACCCCCATGGGTTCGGAACGAGCTGGAAATGAAGACGGTACGATTCCCGAGTGGACGGGTGGATTCCATGATGTTCCAGATGGTTATGTTGAGGGCGGGCATCTGCTTGATCCTTTCCCGGACGAACAGCCGCTGTTTACCATCACCGCGGCCAACGTCGATCAATATGCCGACAAATTGTCACCGGGCCAGATCGCATTATTTAAAAAATACCCGGATACTTACAAAATGCCGGTTTATCCCACGCATCGAACGGCCAGGCTGCCAGATGATGTACTGGCCAAAGTACGTCAAAACGGCCTGACGGCGGAACTCGTAAATGATGGCAACGGAGTGGTGAACTTCGAGGTTGCACATGCTTTTCCGATTCCGCAGAATGCTCACGAAATCCTGTGGAACCACTTGACGCGTTATCGCGGTGGCACGGCCCAGCGAACCTATGTGCAGGTGCCGGTACAGCGCAATGGCGCATTCGTCCCGGTGCAGATCACCGATACCTTTACCTGGCCTGACTTCCTCGCAGACGGCAGGGATCCGGTAAAAGATGCAAATGTGCTTCTATATTTCACTTACGCCATCCATTCACCACCGCAGTTGACAGGCACCGTACTGCTGGTGCACGAGACCGTGGACCAGGTCAAGGATGCCCGCCGGGCATGGTTGTACAACGCCGGTCAGCGCCGTGTACGCCGCGCGCCTCAAGTTGCTTACGACGGTCCTGGCCAGGGCTCGGACGGAACGCGTACAGCGGACGACTTCGACATGTTTAACGGCGCACCGGATCGCTACAATTGGAAGCTCGTTGGCAAAAAAGAAATGTATGTGCCGTACAACAGCTATCGGATGCACTCGCCGGACCTGAGCTACAAGGATATCCATGACAAAGGCCATATGAACCAGGATTATGCGCGTTATGAATTGCACCGCGTTTACGAGATCGAGGCCACTCTGGCGGAAGGGTCGCGGCATATTTATGCCAAGCGTGTTCTGTTCATTGACGAGGATACCTGGCAGGCTGTGGTCAAGGATCAGTACGATGGTAAGGGACAGCTCTGGCGTGTCGGCGAAGCACACGTGATCCAGTATTACACTCTCGATATTCCATGGATCACCAACGAAACCCTGATGGATTTGAATGATGGCCGATACCTGACGCTCGGTCTGACCAACGAAGAGAAAATTCCATTCAGGTTTGGTCTTAAAATGAGGCACAAGGATTACGATACGGGAGCCCTGAGACGCCTCGGTAAACGCTAAGCATTGTTGTTACAAGCCAAGGGCCGGGCCGGTACACTACCGGCCCCTGGTATTTTTGTCTCGGCCTGCTGTAATTCTGTACTGGCGGCCACCGTAAGGAAGCTTTCATGATGTTTTCTATCAATTACAAACCATTGCGCTCGCTGCTGGTGGTTGCGGTGATGGTATTTGCTGCGCCGGCATTAGCCGTTGATCTTCTCGAACTGCCGGCCGTCATGAGTGGCGCGGCCACCAGGACGCTTCTGTTGGATGCGACAAGCCGTGGCGAACATTCGCTGGCCGTCGTGGGCACTTATGGCGTGGTCATTGTTTCCGATGATGACGGTGAGAACTGGACGCAGTCATCGGTGCCCGCTTCGGTGTCACTGACCGGAATCCATTTCCCGGTTCCGGAAAAAGGTTGGGCCGTGGGCCACGACGGTTTGATCATCCATTCGGCCGATGGCGGAAAGACCTGGCAGAAACAGTTTGACGGAAATGAACTGAACGAGCAGATCATTGCTGTGGCTGAACGCATCGTGGAGCATGTGCGGGGTGAACTGGAGGCCTTGAAGGCCCAAGAAGATCCGGATGAATATGAGGTAGAGGATGCTGAATTCATGCTTGAGGAGGCTGAATTCATGCTTGAAGGTGCGATGGATGACACGTCTGCCGGTCCGGTCCGGCCTCTGCTCGACGTGTGGTTTCAAAATGAAAATGAAGGATTTGTCGTCGGCTCTTACGGCATGCTGATTCACACCATTGATGGCGGCCAGAACTGGGTGCTTGTATCCGACCGGATGGATAATCCCGAGGCCTTTCACCTGAACCAGATTATATCGGCAGTTGATGGAAACCTGTACATCGCGGGGGAATATGGTTATGTCTACCGCTCTGCGGACGGTGGTCAAAGCTGGGATAGCCTGCAACCCGGCTATGAAGGATCTTTTTATGGAATCATTGTTGTTCCAGACAGCGTTGGTGGCTATGAATTACTGGCTTACGGCCTGCGTGGCAATCTGTTCGGTTCCTCCGACAAAGGAGATTCCTGGACGCAACTGGATTCAGGAACGACGGTCACATTGACATCTGGTTTAACCCTTCGCGACGGTGCCGTCTTCCTGGCCGGGCAGGGGGGAGTCATCCTGACCCGGGCGCCGGGTCAACAAGCTTTCAGCACCGCAAAGAACCCTGATCGTCGAGTCATTTCAGGACTGGTACAAATGGCAGACGGCAACGTTCTGCTCGTAGGTCTTGGCGGCGTTCGCACAGCCGATCCGTCGGGAGAGCCATTAACCACCCATTCTGAAGAAAAATGAGGCAGCCAAGATGAGTGAACACCATTTAAAAGACAGCTTGAAAGGCGCCGCAGATGAGGTGGAACATGTCTTCCTGGAGGCCGAATCGGTCGTTGAAAAAATAATATTCGGCAAGCGCTTATGGGTACTGCTGGCTTTCGTGCTGCTCACCGCATACCTGGCTTCAGCCGCGATAAAGGTCAGGCCTGATGCCAGTTTCGAAAAAATGGTGCCGGTCAAGCACCCCTATATTGCCGCCTACATGGAGCGCAAGGACGAGTTGACCGGTCTCGGCAACGCCGTGCGAATATCGGTCGAAACCACCGAAGGTGACATTTTCACCAAGGAGTATATGGAAACGCTGCGCCAGATCAGCGACGAAGTGTTCTTTATACCCGGGGTTAACCGTTCCGGCGTTAAATCTCTGTGGACACCGAACGTCCGTTGGGGGGAAGTGACTGAAGAGGGCTTTACCGGCGGCACGATTGTACCCGACGATTATAATGGCTCTGATGCCAGCTTGGTGCAGGTGCGTACCAACATCATGAAGTCTGGCCAGGTCGGAAACCTGGTCGCCAACGACTTCCGCTCGACGATCATTCTCGCGCCATTGATGGAGACACATCCGGAAACCGGTGAGCCACTCAACTTTGGCTCCATGTCCAGGCAACTTGAGGAATTGGTGCGCGACAAGTACCAGAACGACCGTATTAAGATCCATATGACCGGTTTCGCCAAGGTCATGGGCGACCTGATTGATGGCGCCGGCCAGGTGGCAATATTTTTCCTGATCGCAATCGTTATTACCCTGATCCTTTTTTACCTCTATTCACGTTGCCTGCCGGCCTCGATCACCGTGGTTGTCTGCTCCGTGATCGCGGTGGTGTGGCAGGTTGGCCTGGTAAAAGTATTGGGTTACGGCCTCGACCCTTATCCATGCTGATCCCGTTCCTGGTCTTCGCGATCGGTGTGAGCCATGGTGTTCAGATGATCAATGCCATTATGCATGGCAAGTCTGAGGGCAGGAACAATGACGAAGCGGCTCGCTTTGCGTTCCGTTCACTTTATGTGCCTGGCCTGACCGCATTGGTTTCAGACGGTATCGGCTTCGCTACGCTAATGGTTATCCAGATCCAGGTGATTCACGACCTGGCGATAGCCGCCAGTGTGGGCATTATGGTCGTCATTCTGACCAACCTCATTCTTCTGCCGGTCCTGATGTCTTATCTGGGCATCAGTGGAAAAGCAATTGTCCGGATGAAGAAATTCGAAAACAGCGGAATGTATCACCGATTGTGTGAGTTCTCGACCATTTACACGCGGCCGGTGGTGGCGAAGGTGCTGGTGGTCCTCGCAGCCGTAGGATTTGTTTTCGGCATCTGGTACGGACAAGACCTGAAAATCGGCGATCTCGATGCCGGCGCACCGGAATTGCGGGCAGATTCGCGTTACAACCTGGATAACAAGTTTATCGTCGAAAATTACACGGCCAGCACGGATGTATTTGTCGTCATGGTCATGACGCCGGATATGCAATGTGTTACTTATGACACTTATTCTGCGGTTGACCTGTTTGAATGGAGCATGGCGGATGTTCCGGGCGTACAATCGACCTTTTCTCTGATTGACGCATCCAAACGCGCCATTGCCGGTAATAACGAGGGCAGCCCGAAGTGGGCCACCATCACGCGTAACCAGTGGGTATTGAACGGCTCAGTCAGTGGCAAGGATATGCCTCCCGGATTGATGAATGCCGATTGCAACCTGGTACCGGTGCTGATTTTCCTCAAGGATCATAAGGCGGACACGCTTCTGGCAGTGACTGCAGCCGTTAACAGATTTATCGAAGAATACGATACCGGGGATGTCAGATTCGTAATGGCCGCCGGCAATTCCGGCATCGAAGCGGCGACCAACGACGTCGTCAGCAAGGCCCAGTATAAAATGCTTGCCTGGGTTTACGGTGTGGTTGCTTTTCTGGTGTTACTTGCATTTCGCTCCCCCCGGACCGTGGCATGCATTATTTTGCCCCTGGCGCTGACTTCAGTGCTGGGCCAGGCCTTGATGACCTACCTTGGCATTGGCGTGAAGGTGGCCACCTTGCCGGTGATCGCGCTGGGTGTGGGTATCGGTGTCGACTACGGAATCTACATCTTCAGCAAGCTCGAGACCTATCTTTACAAGGGCCTCAATCTGCATGACGCTTATTTCGAAACGCTTAAGACCACGGGTAAGGCGGTCTCATTCACCGGTTTGACCCTGGCCATTGGTGTCGCCACCTGGGTGTGGTCGCCGATCAAGTTCCAGGGCGACATGGGGCTAATGCTGACCTTCATGTTCGTGATGAACATGTTCGGTGCGCTGATCCTGTTGCCAGCGCTGGTGCACTTCCTGGTGCCGATCGATAGATACCGAAGGCACGAAGTCGACTCAGAGCGCCTGGAATTGGAATCCGGTCAGGCACTCACCTGACCCTGGTGCAATTGCGCGTTAAGGAACCGCGTCAATGACTGACGCGGTGGCTGCTGGGCGTGGTATCCGTCCATTTCTTGAATGCATGTCTGAAGTTCCGCGCATCGCTGAACCCGATACGCTCAGCGATCTGATCCATGCTCAGGCTGGTTTCACGCAGGAATTTGATCGCCAGGTGTTTCCTGGTTTCGTTCAGAATTTGCTGGTATGAGGTTCCCTGGTCGGCGAGTCTTCGTCGCAGCGTGCGCGGGGTAATATACAACTGGCTGGCAATGTCTTCGAATGTCGGAAAAAAGCTGGGCGTCAATAGAATGAGGTCGCGGACGTCTTTTGCCGGGCCGGAAATGCTTTTCATGTCCCGGATCATTTCAGTGCACAGGTCGGTGCAAATCTGGAATGAAAGTGGATTGGCACGAGGTAACTTCAATTCCAGGCTGTGCCGGCTAAAGTACATCCGGTTTCTGTCGGCATTGAAATTTACCGGGCATTTGAAAAGCGCCTCGTAGTTGCTCTTGTATTGGGGTTCGGGGAAAGCCAGGTGCAGCTGTTTGACTTCGAAAGCACCCTTGCTTATTTCCATACTGGTCTTGTAAGTAAAGGCAAACCAGAAATCGATAACGGGTTGCAGTAAAGGTCCCAATAACAGGGTATCTTCCGCCTCAAAAAATGCGTGGTCTTCTTCAATATCGAAGGTCTTTCGGAGTAGTGGCCCAGTGAGCTTGAGATACTTGAAAGCCACATAGACGGCGTCCAGAAGGGTATTGCTGCTCAGCAATACATAACCCCATACGCCAAAACTGCAGATAGTAGCCTGACTTCCGGCCTTCAGAAAAATAGAGGGATCATCACAGGAATCAAGGATGTTTTGATAAACAAGCAGCCTCTGCCTCATGGAAATACGGGTCGAGGTATCTTCGAGTTGGTGTTCGAGGATGCTGCTGCCGGCGAGAATGTTCGATGCAGCGATATTCTGATCCGCTGCTGCTTTCAACAACAGGTTGAGTTCAAAAGGTGCATACAGCTTGTCATCCATGCTCTGGATGGCGAGCGCTTCAACCAGGGGAAGCGTATATTTTATTGCCGGAATTTTTTCCAATGTACATCCTTGACGGCAAAGGAATATTTCGATTCTACTTGGCAGGGAAAATCATGGCAAACGCCAAGCATGGAAATTCCGGATCGGAGCACATCAAAAAAAGACTTGTACACACATCTGGAATACATTTTCAAATTGACCCTTAAGCACCTGTTTTTGACCGGAGTAAACCTTGGAACTGGTGTTGGAAGTTGATATTCTGAATAATTACTGTCCGAAGAAGTTTTTATATATGGAGATGATTAATTATGGCTGATCGAATCTGGCAAAAAAGTTATTCAGAAGGAATTCCATTTGAAATTGATGCTTCCGGCAGCCAATCCATAAGTGAGGTTTTTAGTAGAGCGGTGGATGAGTTCGGTGATCGGGTTGCTTACAAGAGCTTTGACGCTGAATTGACTTTCAATGATGTCGACCGGCTTTCCCGCAACTTTGGCGCATATTTGCAGAACGAGCTTGGGATAAAAAAGGGCGACAGGGTCGCAATGATGGCGCCGAACACACTGGTGTTCGCCGTTGGGATGTTCGGAGTGATCCGGGCAGGCGGAGTGCAGGTCAACGTCAATCCGCTTTATTCTCCGCGTGAACTGGAGCATCAGCTTAAGGATGCAGATACCGACACCATCATCATCTTTTCCGGCTCAACAGAAACGCTTGCCCAGGTGATCGATCAGACATCCGTGAAAAACGTGATCGTGTTTGGTCTGGATGACCTGGTCAACAAGGGATTACCGACTCCGCCGACTGATGATCGTCTGACAGGTACCATCGATTTTATGGATGCTTTGTTACAGGGAGAGGCTCTGGGCTTTGTCGAGCCCGACCTGACCTGGGATGACCTCCTGTTCCTGCAATACACGGGCGGAACGACAGGCCTGTCAAAAGGAGCGATGCTTACACACGGTAATCTCCTGGCCAACGTCAAGCAGTTTGAAGCTGTCAACCTGGGGGCTATCGAAAAAGGTGTGGAGACCATCATCACGGCAATCCCGATGTACCACATTTTCGCGCTGATGGTGAATACGATCTGCTTTTTCAAGTTGGGTGCCAGCAATGTGCTGGTTGCGAATCCACGTGACATGGAATTGTTCGTCAAGACCTGGGCTGAAAACAGCCCCACATTTTTTAGTGGTGTCAACACCCTGTATGTGGGCCTGATGCATACGCCGGGCTTCACTGACATCGATTTTTCATCCCTGAAACTTGCTGTAGGGGGAGGCGCGCCGGTGCAGCAGGCTGTTTCGGCAAAATGGAAGAGTCTGACCGGGGATTACATCAAGGAAGGCTATGGCCTGTCGGAAACTTCCCCGATCCTGACAATCAATTCACTGCAGGACCCCGAGTATCGTAGTGGCATTGGTTTACCGGTACCGTCCACTGATGTCTCACTGCGTGACGATGAGGGCAACGAAGTGCCGCAGGGTGAATCCGGCGAGTTGTGTGCAAAGGGTCCGCAGATTATGAAAGGTTATTGGCGGCAGCCGGATGCAACTGCGGAGGCGATGACCAAAGACGGTTACTTCCTGACCGGAGACATCGCCGTGATGGACGAGAAAGGTTATTTTCGGATCGTTGACCGCAAGAAGGACATGATTCTGGTCTCGGGTTTCAACGTGTTTCCCAATGAAATTGAGGAAGAAGTCGCAGCCATGCCGGGTGTGCTTGAGTCTGCCTGCGTTGGTGTGCCCAACGAGGCCTCGGGTGAGGCCGTAAAGTTGTTTGTGGTGAAAACAGATGAATCGATCAGCGAAGATGATGTGCGCAGTTTCTGCCGCGAACGACTGGTTGCCTACAAGGTACCGAAGCAGGTCGTATTTTTGGATGAACTGCCGAAATCCGCGGTTGGAAAAATCCTCCGGCGGGAATTGAAATAGAGTGAAGCACAGGCTTAGCACCGTTGATTGGGCATTCTTGCAGGCGGAGTCTCCGACCAACCTGTCACATGTCGCGGGACTTTGGGTGTTTAATCTGCCCAAGGGATACCGCAAGAATTTCTGGCGTGAATACATGGACGGGCTGGATGATGCAAGCCTGGCAACACCTCCGTTCAACTATAAGCTGGCCAAAGGACTCGACCTGCCCAGTTGGGAGGAAGATCCGGATTTTGACCTGGACAATCACGTCCGTTTTGTGGCCCTGCCCAAGCCGCGTTCCACCAAACAGCTACTGCAGATGGTATCCCGGGTGCACTCGCATCAACTGGACCGCGCGCACCCGCTCTGGGAATGTTACCTGATCGAAGGGCTGGCTGGCAGAAGGGTTGCCCTTTATTTCAAGGTGCACGACGCCGTGCTCGAGGGTATGGCGACGATGGAATACCTGGTCGGTGCATTGTTGAAATCAGCTGACGAGAAGGCGACGAGGGCTATCTGGCAACCACCGCGAAAGGGCAAAGGCCCGGAAGTCACAAGCGGTATCCTCGGGCGCCTGGGCAGGGTTTCATCGGGTCTGCTTGAACAAGCCCGAACGGTTCCCGAATTAACGGCAACCCTGGCAAAGGAAGGCTTGAAGGCATTGAACCTGGTGGAAAGCCAGGCAAAGGCCCCGTTCACGGCGCCCAGGACACCGTTGGGCCAGTCTATTTCGAAGAACCGCAAGTTGGGTATCAAGAGCTTCTCCCTTTCCCGCCTTAAAGAGTTGGGAAAAGAATCGGGTTCCACGATCAATGACATTATCCTGGCGATAAGTGCCGGAGCCCTGAGGGACTATTTCATCGAAACCGGCGAATTGCCCAGGAAACCGATGACAGCCTGGGTGCCGGTTTCTCTGAGGTCCGGCCAGGAAGATGAGTCAGGTAATCGCGTGTCAGTGCTGGTGAGTACACTCGCAACGGACGTTGCAGATGCCGGGCAGCGCCTGGAACTCATCAGATCATCAATCAGTGCTGCAAAGGACCAGCTAAAGGGTCAGAGCGCTCGGACTTCCGAAAATTACACGCAGCTGTTGAGCGGGCTGGTATTGCTCACCCAGGCGTTGGGGATAGCAGACCGTGTGGCTCCAGCCGCCAACGTGGTTATTTCGAATGTGCCCGGTCCAAGGGATCTGCGTTACCTCAATGGCGCTGTGCTTATTGAACAGTACCCGATGTCGATGCTGATCGACGGGCAGGCGCTGAACATCACAGTAACCAGTCACGACGACAGGTTGGATTTCGGCTTGCTGGCCTGTCCCAACGCCGTTCCGAACCCACAGCACGTGGCGGACCTGCTGGAGAGTGCACTGGAAGAACTGGAACAGGTCCCATATACCGCCTTGATGGGCAGGAGTAATGACATGACGGAAAAGAAAGCCAGGTCCAGCAAGAAAATTTCCAGCAAGGAAAAACCAACTATCAAAAAGGTCACTGGTAAAAAAAGTGCCGCTAAAAAGACTGTTACCAGGAAAAAGGTTCTTGGAAAGAATAAAGCCCCCGCAAGTAATCTAAGCTCCATCGGTGGCTTCGCGCAGTTGGTGAGTTCGTTGAGTGCGATTCCAACCGGGGCTCTGAACAAGCTCGCTGCGGGGGAAGAGCTCAGCAAAAAGGCTGCCGGTGAACTGCAAAAAGCCTTCGACAATTTGAACAAAACAACCCAGTCATTGAGACTGCAGTCGGACGGTGATGGAAAAGCTAAGCGGGAAGGGCTCGATGGCCCTGATCCAAAACTGATGAATGCACAGGCCCCGCTCTGGAACGCCCTGATGGACTACTACTTCCGCCTTGAGATCGACGGCTGGGAGAAAATCCCGGACGATCCATCGTTGTTTATCGGAGTTCATTCAGGTGGCCCGCTGACCATGGACGCCTGGACGGTCGCCCTGGCATGGTGGCGGCATTTCAAGGAAGAACGCAGTTTGCATGGCACGGCACACGACGTGTTGATGAACGCCCGGGGTTTGGGAACCTATTTCCGCCGTATGGGTACGATTACTCCATCCAGGGAAAATATCGGCGCCGCGTTTGAGAAAGGTGACGACGTCATTCTCTGGCCGGGTGGTGAGGTGGATGCTTACCGTTCCTGGAATAAACGTGACAAGGCCGTTCTGGGCGGCCGGACAGGATTTATTCGCCTGGCTATTCGTGAGGGGGTACCCATTGTGCCGATGGCGACGGTCGGGGGACACGATACTTTGTTCGTTCTGTCTGAAGGCCGTGGACTGGCCAAGGTGCTGGGCCTGAAGAAACGGATGCGCAGTGAAGTTGCACCCATTACTCTCAGTATCCCGTTTGGGGTCACTTTGCATCTCACACCCTTTCAGCACATTCCGCTACCCGCCAAGATCCGCACGGAATTCCTCGACCCGATCTATCTCGATACTGATCCCGACCGGGAAAACGATAATGATTACGTTGGTGAGGTGTACAAGGAAATCGAATCAGCCATCCAGGCAGGAATGAACAGGCTGGCGAAAAAGCGCAAGTTTCCAATTCTGGGGTGAGTGTACTACCCTGAATTTTTCAATATCTAATACTTCGATCAACAGGAACTCAATATGAGAATCATATCTCCGTCACTTAAAAATCTACCTCTGCTGTTGGCCTTGTCGATCTTGAGCCTGGTTTTCTCAACCGGTGTCGTGGCCGAAAATGGCAAGCCGAATATCCTCATTATCTGGGGCGATGACATCGGAATTTTCAATATCAGCGCATACAACGACGGTATCCTGGGTTACCGTACAGAAAATATTGACCGGCTTGCCAAAGAAGGCATGCGATTCACTGATTATTACGGTGATCAAAGCTGTACTGCCGGCCGCTCAACGTTCATTACCGGCCAGTCGGGATTGCGTACCGGCCTCACCAAGGTGGGGCTGCCGGGTGCAGAATTGGGTCTGCAGGATCGGGATGTGACCATAGCCCAACTATTGAAGGACAAGGGGTATGCCACCGGGCAATTCGGTAAGAACCACCTGGGTGACAAGGATGAATACTTGCCAACCAATCATGGCTTTGATGAGTTTTTTGGCAACCTTTACCACCTGAATGCAGAAGAGGAACCGGAAGACCCGGACTACCCCACCGCACCGGGATTTCGCGAGAATTTCGGGCCACGTGGGGTGATTCATTCCTATGCTGACGGAAGAGTCGAGGACACAGGCGCGCTGACCCGCAAGCGTATGGAGACCGTCGATGAAGAATCTCTCGCGGCCAGTCTTGATTTTATT
>PVMS01175703.1_pt1 | contig 16784 bp, 18 predicted proteins | sample 1853461 | NCBI WGS metagenome assembly PVMS01 (sample SAMN08582032, study PRJNA380276) | Marine sediment metagenome, whole genome shotgun sequencing project. | isolation source: ocean sediment barecode stripped | collected 2017 | reverse complement strand
GCTGGTAGAGACGCTCGATCGCGTCGAAGACGCTGTCGGGGGCGATGAACTTCTCCATGCCGATGCGCTTCGCGATCGGGCGCAGCGCCGCTTCGAGAGCATTCACGGCGTCTAGATCCGGTAGCCGATATGCAAGGCCACTATGCCCGCTGCCAGGTTGTGGTACCGACAGCGTTCGAAACCGGCCTCTTGCATCATGGACTTCAGCGTTTCCTGATCCGGGTGCATGCGTATGGATTCGGCAAGGTATTGGTAGCTGTCTGCGTCATCGGCGATGAGCTTGCCAAGTGTTGGCAATACTTTGAAAGAATACAAATCGTAGGCGGGCTTGATGGCCTTGTTCGGCTCGGAGAACTCCAGGATCATCACTTTGCCGCCGGGCTTGAGGACCCGGTACATCGACCTTAGTGCCGCGGTTTTGTCCGTGACGTTGCGTAGCCCGAACGCCATGGCGACGCAGTCGAAACTTCGATCCGCAAACGGTAGCTCCTGGGCATCGACCTGGGCGATGGTGACATTGCCGGCGATGCCCGCGTCAACGAGACGTCGTCGTCCCTGTTCGAGCATGGCAGCATTGATATCGGCGAGAACGACGTGCCCCTCTTTGCCGACCCTGGCAGCGAATTCCCTGGCCAGATCGCCCGTGCCGCCAGCGAGATCCAGCACAACATCGCCCGGCCGCAACGCAGCCTGGTCGACCGTATAGCGCTTCCAGAGGCGATGCAGTCCGGCCGACATCAAGTCGTTCATGACGTCGTAACGGCCCGCGACGGAATCGAATACGCTGCGCACCATGCCGGCTTTGTCGTCGCTCGATACGGTCTTATAGCCGAAATGTGTCGAGTCGCTTGAGTGTTCCTGCTTTGCCATTGCTTATTATTCTTGTCCCGGCCTTACAGTATATAACGGCTTAGATCCTCATCTTGCGACAGTTCGGCCAAATGATCATCCACGTAGCCAGCGTTCACGGTGAGCTTGGCGCCGCTCTTGTCGGAAGCCGCGAAAGATATCGTCTCCAGCAGTCGCTCCATCACCGTATGCAGTCGCCGGGCGCCAATATTTTCCGTGTTCTCGTTGACCTGAAACGCAACCTCGGCGATGCGCCTTACTCCGCTTTCGGTGAACGTTAGCGCGACCTCTTCCGTGTTGAGCAGTGCTCCGTACTGCGCGGTTAATGACGCGTCGGGTTCGGTCAGGATACGCACGAAGTCTTCAGTCGTCAGCGACTTGAGTTCAACCCGAATTGGGAAGCGCCCCTGCAATTCCGGAATCAGGTCCGACGGTTTTGAGACGGTGAACGCACCAGATGCAATGAAGAGGATGTGGTCAGTCTTGACCATGCCATATTTGGTGTTGACGGTTGAACCTTCGACCAGCGGCAACAAATCGCGCTGTACGCCTTCGCGCGAAACGTCAGCGCCTTGAGTTCCCGAGCGTCGCGCAACCTTGTCGATCTCGTCCAGGAACACGATGCCGTGCTGCTCAACGGCTTCAAGCGCCTGTCCCTTAAGCTCCTCCTCGTCGACCATTTTTGCAGCTTCCTCATCGGTAAGATTACGGAACGCTTCTTTTACTTTGAGCTTGCGGGTCTTGCTGCGATTGCCGCCGAGATTCTGAAACATGCCCTGTAGCTGGCTGGTCATTTCCTCCATGCCCGGAGGCGCCATTATTTCAACGCCGACCGGCAGCGCCTGGATGTCGACTTCGATTTCCTTGCCATCAAGTTTGCCTTCGCGGAGCATCTTGCGGAATTTCTGTCGTGTGTCGCTATTGTCCGGTTTGTGCGCGGTTTCGGCGTCTTGCGTGAAACCAGCATTGCGCGACGCTGGTGGCAACAAGGCATCAAGAATGCGTTCTTCGGCCGCATCCTCCGCTCGATATCGCACCTTTGACATGGCGTCTTCACGAATCATCTTCACCGCCACGTCCATAAGATCACGAATGATGCTGTCGACCTCGCGACCAACGTAACCAACTTCGGTGAACTTGGTTGCTTCAACCTTGATGAATGGCGCGCGGGCGAGACGCGCGAGGCGCCGCGAGATTTCAGTTTTGCCAACGCCCGTCGGCCCGATCATGAGAATGTTTTTCGGTGTGATTTCACTTCTCAGTGGCTCGTCGATCTGTACTCGGCGCCAGCGGTTACGCAATGCGATGGCAACGGCACGCTTGGCCTCGTCCTGGCCGACGATATGTTTGTCCAGTTCCTGGACGATTTCTCTGGGGGTCATCTGCGACATTCGTTTACAGTTCTTCTACGATGATGTTTTGGTTGGTAAAAACACAAATATCGCCTGCGATCAGCAGCGCCTTTTTGGCGATGTCGGATGCCTCGAGTTCTGTGTTTTGCAGGAGAGCAAGAGCCGCTGCCTGTGCGTAAGGACCACCAGAGCCAATCGCCATAATATTGTTCTCGGGCTCGATGACGTCGCCATTGCCAGAAACCACAAACGAACTTTCGGTGTCAGCGACACAAAGCAAGGCTTCCAGACGTCGTAGCCGGCGATCCATGCGCCAGTCTTTTGCCAGTTCAATGGCGGCGCGCGTGAGGTTGCCGTATTGCTCAAGTTTGCTTTCGAATAGTTCGAAGAGCGTGAACGCGTCGGCGGTGCCACCAGCAAAGCCTGCAATCACCCGGCCTTCCGCCAACTGGCGGACCTTGCAAGCATTGCCCTTCATGATGGTGTTGCCCATGCTGACCTGGCCATCACCGGCGATAGCGACTTTGCCATTGCGACGAACCGAGACAATGGTCGTCCCTCGAAACTGTTCCATGGTGATTGTCCTTCTAACTTTTCTTGCGCGCCCGGGGGTGTGTTTTGTCGTATATCTGGGCTAGATGCTGGAAATCAAGGTGAGTGTAAATCTGGGTGGTCGCGATATTCGCGTGGCCGAGGAGTTCCTGAACACCGCGCAGGTCGTGGCTCGATTCAAGCAGGTGCGTGGCGAATGAATGGCGAAACAGGTGCGGATAGACGTTGACATCAATACCCTGCTTACGGGCCCAGTGAGACACTCTCGCCTGCACGTTGCGCGGACTGATGCGCGTTCCCCGATTACTAACGAACATGGCCGTTTCTTCCGCCCCGGCGAGTTGCGCGCGGGACAGGTTCCATTGTCGCAGGGCCTTCAATGCGTATCGGCCAACCGGAACGATACGGTCCTTGTTGCCTTTGCCGGTCACCCGGACAGTCGCGTCTGACATATCGACATCGCCGCAGTTCAAGTCTGTCAATTCGGACAAGCGCAGGCCTGATGAGTACAGCAACTCCAGAATAGCGCGGTCGCGATCGACGATAGGCCCATCACCCGAAATATCGAGCAGACGCGCCATGCGGTCTGCGTCGAGGTTGCCAGGCAGCCGCTTCCCGGCCTTCGGCGCGGAGACAGAGGTGACGGGATTCATGTCGACGTGCTTTTCACGGATCAGATAGCGGAAAAATGTTCTGCAGGCGGAGAGCCTGCGTTGGATGCTTCGTGGGCTCAGGCCCTTGCGGAAACTCGTGGCTGAAAAGGCGCGAAAATGTTCGCTATCGAGTTCTCCCCAGGACCCTACGTCCGACTGCTCACAGAATGCGAGTAGCGTTTTGAGATCACGACGGTAAGTTTTGGAAGTCTGCGGTGACAGGCGGCGCTCGAAATCGAGGTGCCGTATGAACCTGTCTATCCAGCCAGCGTCGTCCACGAGATCGAGCCTATACGTCAGTAGCGCCGGAGGGCACCTGCAACGAGGTCGCCGAGGCGTGTGAGGAAGTCGGTACTCATGCCCGGATGAAAGCGGTCGGTGTCGTTGCTGCCGATGGCCAGGAAGCCAATTTCTGCGCCCTTCGACAGCGGTACCAGTGCTACGGACCCGATTTCACTGGCGTCGTCATGGAACAGAAACTCACGCTGCGCATCGCGAATTTGCCCGCATCGAGCCGCATTGCCTTTGAGGAAAGTCTTGAACGGCGTCAGTTCGTTTGCGTCGCGTTCGACTACACGGAAGAAACGCCCGGCGTCAATGTCGTCAAATGCGCCAGGGTCACCAAACAAAACCAGTACCGCATGGTCGGCACCGAAGCCGCTGCGCATGCCTTCCTCCAACGCGGCAATAGTTGACTCCAGGTTGCTCGACGCCAGCAACTGTATGGCCAGCTCATGTATTTTCGCGGCGAGCAAGTCGTTCGCGCGGGCGACTTCGATCAGTTCCTTCAACTTCTTTTCGAGCTTCAGATCCTTTTGTCGCAGCACGGAGATCTGGCGCTCAACGAGCGATACAGTACCCCCCGTCGCATGCGGTAGGTGCAGGGAGCTCAGCAGGGCCGAGTGCTGCTCGAAGAAATCGGGATTCGCGGCCAGATAATCATGAATAGCCTGCTCCGATAAATCGTCTTCGACGTATGTTGTCTTGGGTTGTGTGCTCATTGTTCGCTCAGTCCTCCAGATCCATCGTTCCTTCGCTGATCAGTTCGGCATTTCCCGTGAGCCAGACAGGGCTTGCGTCGCCGCGCCAGCTTACCATGACTTGGCCACCCGGCAGCTGCACGTTGACATGCTCCTCCAGCAGCCCCATTTGCTGGCCGGCCACCACCGCCGCACACGCGCCAGTGCCGCAAGCCCGAGTCTCGCCAACGCCGCGCTCGTGCACTCGCAGGTCAATGTTCTGGCTGTCTTTGATAGCCATGAAGCCGACGTTGGTGAGCTGCGGAAAGCTCTCGTGGTGCTCTATCGCCGGCCCAAGATCGCCGACCGGCGCGCTGGAGACATCCGCGACCTGCAGCACACAGTGTGGGTTGCCCATGGAAACAACGCTGATGTCGAACCTCGCTCCCAGCACGTGAATCTCGACTCGCGAAGTATCAAATTCCGGGTTACCCATACTGACTGCCACCAATCCATCGGGCTCAATGCGTGCCTCGATGTGCCCCGCCGGGCTTTCGAGCACAAACTCCTGTGCAGAGCCATCATGGGTTGCCAGAAAGCGGGCAACACAGCGAACGCCATTGCCACATTGCTCGACCTCCGAGCCATCGGCGTTAAAGACTCTGTAACTGGCAACACAAGCTTCGTCGGTCGTCGGTCCGACCCACAGCAATTGGTCGAAACCAGGTCCACTGACCTCGTCGCCAAGTTCGCGAAGCTTGTCAGGCATTGGCGGCGCCCGGTTCGTAGCGCGCTGATCGACGACCAGTATCTGGTTTCCTGTGCCGTGCATTTTGAAATAGGGGATTCGCATGTGTGTCGGTTGTGGCTGCCAATTCCTGTTCAATGGACTTTTGAGTTGGGCCTCTGTAGTTTACATAAACCGCGAACAAAACTAACAAAACTGCCCTTGGGGAGAGTCATGCGGCACATCATGGTTATGAACGCGAAGGGTGGTTGTGGCAAAAGCACCCTCGCGACAAATATTGCATCCTATTTTGTGAACGAAGGCGCCGTCGTTGTGCTGGCGGACTACGACCGGCAACGATCAGGCCTCGACTGGCTGGAACGACGGCCGGACAAGCAGCCGAAAATTTTCGGTGTAGCCGGTTACGAAGACGGGCTGAGGCGCGCGCCACGCGGCGCAGATATCGTCGTTATTGACGCGCCGGCACGCTCGCATGGCAAGGAACTCGCCGATCTCGTGCGGCACGCTGAAACGATAGTCGTACCGGTTTTGCCGTCGACCATCGATATGCAGGCAACGTCGACATTCCTCGATGAGCTCAAGGCGATCGGCAAGGTCCAGCGCAAGCAGGTGAAAATCGGCACGATCGCGAATCGAGTTCGCGACAACACGCTGATATTCGATGACCTCGACGAATACCTGCTAAAAACAAGAACGCCGTATATCGCCGCGTTACGCGACGCTCAGAATTACGTGCGCGCCTATACGCGCGGCCTGGGAATCTTTGAGTTGCCAGAGTACCTGGCGTGGCCCGATTGGGAGGAGTGGGAGCCAGTCACGGCTTGGCTCCGGACGAAGCGCAGCCAACCCTAAGGCACCCCCCAACGCACCACCCACAGCCAGTTAGCCACGGCGTCAACCGACATATTGATTACTGGAATGGCTCGCTGCGCTGCGCTTTATTTCCTGTAATCAATATCTCGCTCGCCGCCGTGGCGATCAGGTCGGCGGGCGAGATCTTTGCCGGCGAGACCTGAAGCGAGCGTAGCTCGCAGTCCGCCGGTAAAGGATGTCGTCCGACGGCCTAGTTAGTTGTGGGTGGAGGGTTTGCGTCCAGGTGTGGGATCGCCGGCAGGGGTTTAGCGGCAACCATCCCAAGGCCATCACGGAAGGCGTCGGCCGCGGCGTCGGCTTCGCCCATTTGATTGAGCAAGCTGCCATATTCCTGATATGCCTCGGGCGATGGTCGCAGGCTGATGACCGATTCGAGATAGCTACGGGCCTTACCCCATAGTTCATTGCGCAAACAAAGCCGCGCTGCAGCCAGTAGCAGGTCCGGATCCTCGCCATGATTCTTGAGCCAGCCCTCCGCCCGCTTTAGCTGCTTGCTCGCGTCAGCGCCTTCCACCAGGCCGAACAGGCGTACGAGTTGCCCGCGCCAATCTGACCGCAGCGCTGAAGCGAGCTCTTTTTCGGCTTTTTGGTGCAACCCAACCCGCATTAGCGCCTCGTAATAGGATTCGAGTAGTGCAATGTCTGACTTGTATGCTTTGGACACGCTTTTCCAGGCCGTCGCGAGCACCTCGGCGTCAGCAGCGCGGATTAGCGACTCTCTGCCGACGCGGATAGCCCAGAGATCAAACGCAGCGGATTCTGTTTGCCCATGTTTCTTTATTCGTGGCAATAAGTCGCCAAGCGCCCGCCAATCCTCAAGCACGTAGTAAAGGCGGCCCATAAGGATCAGGGCGCGCCCGTGATCCTTGGAGTTCTCATCAAGACGCCGCAGCGTCGCGAGTGCTTGCTCGTGCTGGCCGCGATCGAGTTGAAATTCCGCCTGCGTAAGTAACACGGCATTCGCCGCCTCAGGGGTTTCTTTGTAGGCAAGGCGCAGCCACTCGTCGCGGCGTTCGTCGCGGCCTTGCAAATGCGCGGCGCGAGCTGCCTGCAGGTAGTTGAATAATGGCGAGTCGCTGGTACTCGCCGCGCGTGCCAGCATTTTCTCCCCGCGTGCAAAATTGCCCTCAGCAACGGCGATCATGCCAAGTGTCAATTTTTGCCCGGAGCGCATTGCTCGATAGCGACCGGCCGCCTCACCGATGCGGCGCGGCGCGAGAATCAGTTTGCGTATCAGCCAGACAGCGAAGACCAACGTCGCCGCGAACAGCACGAGCACCGGAACCGACATCTCAACCAGGTAGCCGTGAAATTTGATCACAACGTAGCCGGGGTCAGACAGCAGGAAGTGCGCCGCAAAAGCGCTCAGGATCAGCGCGAATACGACGATGATGCCGAATTTCACTCGGTCGTCTCGCTCAAGGTCCGGAACTGTCGCAACAGTTGCAGCGATTCTGAAATGTCAGGCATGGCGGTCGTGAATACCTTGCTGCGGATCTCGGCGATTGTTTGTTGTGCGCTGACAACCTGGGCGCTGTTGGCGTCGAAATAGTTGCTGAGCAGAGCGCTCGTATCATCGAGTGTCTGCTCGAAGATCGCCTGCTCGCCGCGCAGCAGAGCCAGGCGAGCTGCCTGCAGCTGCAACGCGATGTTGTTGCGCAGGAAATACGCAGCGTCCGGCGATAACAAAGCGAGTTTGGCTTGCTCCGGTGGCGTTACTTTGACCAGGCCTGACATTGCATCTTTCATGGAGGCCCATGCACGATCGATACTGTCGGCTTCGGCGTCCAATTCGTCGACCGAGTCTCCTTGCATCGCCGTCGCGCTGGCAAGTGGCAGGGATTCAACCACACGGGCAAGGCTGGCGAGTGTCAGGGTTGCACCTTCTATGTCCGGCTTAACCATGACATCAAGGGCGGCCAGTTCATCCGCTAACGCACGTCGCAAATCGGTGAGCGCGGGATTGGATAATTGTATGACGCGTTCATCCGCCATGCGCAGCGCGAGCGCAGCAAGGTGTGGATTATTCGCAAGTTGCAGTTGAGCATTCGCGATCTGCAGGTAGTACTCCGCCTCGGCAAGAAGAAAAGTCTCTCGTGCGCCAGCCGATATGCCTGCAAGAGACGCCACCGATGCCTCGAGCGAAGATATGCGTGCGGGCAAAGAATCCAGGAGGCGAATTCGTTCGTCGATGTCGCGGCGCAGCACATCGATATCGCTGGAGTAGTCCTTACGCGGAATTTGCCCGACGTCGGCCTGCAACGCAGCCAACGCGCGACGGGAGTCATCAAGGTCACGCTCGAGACCGGCCAAAGCGTTATCTACCACGGTATCGTCAGGCGTGCGCCAGTCCTGAAATAGCGTATAGCCCACGGCCCCCAACGCGGCCATTGACAGCAATACTGCCAACCAGGCAACCAGGTTGCGTTGCGTTGGTGTCTCGTTATTCGATTCGCTGTCCTGCGTTTCTGAATTCTGGTCTGAATTCTGGTCTGAATTCTGGTCTGAACTCTGGTCTGAACTCTGGTCTGCGCTATCGTTTTCAGTGTCGCTCATGATGCTGGTCCGCAGTCGGTTCTGTGATTCGCGATGATCGCCTTGACCATCCGCTCGGCCCCGGGCCCGGATGCAAGTACAGTCCGGGCGGCGGGATGCCTGTCCAGTGCTACTTTTATCACACGAGCAGCAGGCGTCACCAGAGGCGTGTTTTCGAGTTGTGCCACACACCAGTCAGGCAGCAAAGCAAGCAGATTGTTGAGAGTCTGTACGCTCATGACCGTAACAAAGTTGATATCGCCGTTGCGCCAGCCGGTTTCGACGGTAGTGATCAGATCCGGGCTCGTCGTTGGTAATCGTCGTTTGTAGACGCAAAGGTAATTCACGACTGCGCCACGCGCCGTAAGTGTCTCGGCCAGCAACTCCCGCCCGCTATCGCCGCGGACGATCAGTATCTGTTTTCCCGAGACGTCGCCTAATGCGGGTTCTTTGAGGAGACTTTCGCTGTCATAGCCGTCCCGCGGGCGTATGTCGACGTTGTGTCCGGTAGCTTTTATGGCCGCCGCAGTTGACGGCCCGATGGCACCCGTTTTGGCGCTGCCCGCATATTGCATGCCGTATTCCACTGCATTTTGGCTGACGAAAAGGACGATATCCGGATCGGGCAAGCTCTCAACATCTGCCCGCACAGCGCTTTCGTCGCGCGGCACGATTTCGATTACGGGAAAGCAGATGACGCGACCACCTGCGTTTTCTATCGCAGCAATTAATTCGGTCGCCTGCGCGCGCGGCCGGGTGACAAGAACGCCGGCACCCTGCAAAGCGCCGTCAGTCATGGAGCGCCTCGATTGAGTCGAGTAACTCGCGCGCACCACTGTCGAGCAGGCGTGCCGCAAGTTGCTCGCCCAACGCTTCCGCATCACTCGCGTTTCCGCTCACGCTGTCGCTGATCGATTGACTGCCGTCGGGATGCGCGACCAGAGCGGTTAGCGTGAGCGTGTCCCCGGTGACGATCGCGTGAGCGGCGACCGGCGACTGACAGCTGGCTTGCAGGACGCGCGCGATGGCGCGCTCTGCGGACGTCGTCTGTGCAGCCGTAGCGTCATTGAGGAGCGCCAATATGGCGCGTAGTTGCGCATGATCTTCCAGACATTCGATACCCAGCACACCCTGAGCGGCCGCAGGCAACATTTCTGCCGGCGAAAACTGCTGACTAATGTGATGGTCTAATTCGAGTCGCTCCAGACCCGCAGCCGCAAGAATGATCGCGTCGTATTCGCCATTTTCGAGCTTTTCCAATCGTGTATTTACGTTGCCCCGCAGTGGCTCGACTTGCAGGTCGGGACGCAGCATTTTCAATTGTGCCTGGCGCCGCAGGCTGGAACTGCCGATAGTGGCGCCGTGGCGGAGGTCGTCCAGTTGCACGCCGTTGCGGGTCACCAGCGCGTCCGCGAAATTGGCACGCTCCATAGTGGCGGCGATACAGAATCCTGCCGGCATTTCGGCCGGCACGTCTTTCATGGAATGCACGGCGACATCCGCATCGCCCTGCTGGATGGCATTCTCGAGCTCCTTGATAAACAGACCTTTGCCGCCGATTTTTTGCAAGCTGCGATCGAGAACTTCATCGCCCCTGGTCGACATGGGCACAAGTTCGGTGCCATCGACGTCAGGCAGGTTGTCAAGCATGGCGCTGACATGGCGTGCTTGCCAAAGTGCCAGCGCACTTTTGCGGGTCGCGATACGAATTTTCAAGGCGAGCTAGACTCCCTTCAGGCGCCGGCGCACTTCTGCCAAATGCCGGCGGCTGATTATCAGCTCTTTGTCGTCGACTTGCGAGTTGTCCCGCAGTATGACGCGACTTTTTCCTTGCGCGTTTTTTTCAATTCGGTCCATGCGTTGCAGTGCAATAAGCGCACCCCGGTGTATGCGTACGAACTCGTTGCTAAATTCCTCGGCGAGCGATTTTAGAGAATCGTCAATGAGGTGCTGACCGTTGTCATGTTCGACCATTACGTATTTCTGGTCTGCGCGAAAGCATATGACATCGGCAATGGGAATCAACCTGAGCTCGTCATGAATTCTTGTACAGACATGTTTGCGCACAGAGGGCAAATGCGCCTCCGTAGCGACTGCGGTAAGCGTATTGCTTGCGAGTCTTGACGCCTGCTCGAGTGCAGACGTTAGCTTGGCACGGCGCACGGGCTTCAAAACATAGCCAATTGCGCGAGCCTCGAATGCGTCGATAGCGTATTCATCGAATGCCGTAGCGAAAACGATAGCGGGGCTGTTTTCCAGTGTGTTGAGATGATGTGCGGTCTCGATGCCGTCCAGGCCTGGCATGCGTATATCGAGGAGCACGACGTCGGGTTGCAGCCTGGCCGCCAACGCGATGGCATCTGCGCCGTTTTCTGCCTCGCCCACAACGTCGTAGCAGTCCTCATCGTCCAGAATCTGCCGCAAACGTTCGCGTGCCAGCTGCTCGTCGTCAACGATCAGGACTTTCACTGTTCGTCGGTCTCTGCCGGAAACCGCAGGCTCACGGTGAAGCTGTCATCCAGATCATCAACGTCGACCGACGCCCTGTCGCCATATGCGAGCTCAAAGCGCTGACGAATATTGGACATGGCCATCTTGTTGCCGTCTTTGTCGCGTGTCTTTCCATGTGCAACCGGGTTGGAAATTGAGATCTCGATGTAGTCACCGTCCTGTTTCCCTACAACCAGCACCTCGCCACCATCGGGTAACAGTTCGATACCATGATAAATCGCGTTCTCGAGAAGCGGCTGTATTGTCAGGTTTGGAATGTGGGCGCGCATGGGCAATTCGTCAATGTCCCAGCGGACGCTAAGCCTGTCACCGAGTCGAAGTTTTTCGATGCGCTGGTAGATTGCCGCAAGCTCGAACTCTTGCTTGAGCGACGTGCGGTCACTCGGACCGCCGAGATTCGCCCGCAGAAGATCCGATAAATCCTCGACAGCTTCTTCGGCCTGGCGCGGGTCAGTTCGCGTCAAAGATGCGATCGTATTCATGCTATTGAAAAGAAAATGCGGGCGAATCAGTGCCTGCAATGCGCTGACGCGTGATTGCGCCTCCAGCACGATGCTGTGGCGCCACTCGCTCGAAATATAGAGGTAACGCATGGCGAGCGCGATGACGATAGAACTGATCGCAAACGTGCGCAGCAGAAACGTGGTATGCGGGTCATTGATGATTATCGATTGGCCGAAGAATTGAGTCAGCTGCCAGGACGCCTCCGCCAGCACGAGAACCATGATTTGGAGCACGACAAAACTGATAACGAACGCACGCGTCTTACCGGCGTTTTCCAGCCAGGCCTTGAGTTGGCACATCAGCCCTGTGCCTAGCAGCGCCACCCACAGGACAAAAAACGACATCTTGGATAGCTCGATCAGAAACATTCCCCTCGTGTCGTGAGCCGCGAGCGTCAGGACAATGGCGACCAGCTCGGCAACCAGCAGAACGACAAATAGTGTGCCGGCCGCACAGAAATCCGGAAGGTAAACCTGGCTATCTTCGTGGCTGGGGTCTGTTGCTGCCGTCAAGCGGGCGCTCCTTCTAAGTGGAGACGTATTGTAGCGCCGGCAACGGTCTCAGGGTGAGATCTGGTGGATGTCCGGCTCAGGAATTGCAGAACTCTTGCACCATATCTGCGGTGCGTTGGCGGGCTTCCAGCTGTTGGCTATCGTCCAGATAGACGCGCTCGCCGTTTTCGTCTACACGATACAGTCTGCGCGCTTGCGTGAGCGTTTCCAGTTTGCTGCGATAGCTCTCGCATTTTTCTTGCCGTGCTGAAGCCTTCGCGCGCTTGTCTTCCGCTGACTTGGCTTCTTCGGCAGCGACCGCTTTGGCTTCCTGGTTAGCCGTTTGCGTATCGTGTCGCATCTGGATGCGCTGGTCGACGGCGCTATTGTCCGTGCGGTTGTAAGTGAGCGTCATGCGTTCTGCGCTCTCGGCACCGGAAGGGCGGTCTTCATAGTGAACATTGCCGTCGGCATCGGTCCACTTGTAGATACTGTCGGCGATCGCGCCACCGCTGGCGGTCAGGACTATTGCCAGTAGTCCAATAATGAGGTGCCTTGGTTTCATGCGCGCATTAGACCACGAAGAGCCCGAATGTGTTGTGATCGCGGTCACAGCAAGTGGCATATCTTCGTTGAATGCACGCAATTGCCGCTGGCATTTTCGTGTTGGGTCAGGTATCAAACGGCTATGAGTGATGATTCAATAGAAAAACTCGCACAGCGGCTCGCGGAGTCCGTTCCCGACGCTTTGCGCTCTGTTCGTGACGATCTGGAGAAAAATTTTCGTTCTGTTCTGAGAACAGGAATAGGCAAGCTGGACCTCGTAACCCGGGAGGAGTTCGAGGTGCAGGAAGCCGTTCTGGCGCGCACCCGCGAAAAGCTCGATGCGCTTGAGGCCAAACTGGCGGAGCTCGAAAAAACGCACCCGTAGCCCGCGATTACGGCCATGGAGGGCCAACGTCATGAGCCTCGCCATTTTGCATTGTCGAGCACAGTATGGAACTGCTGCGCCATCCATAACGATTGAAGTCTTCTTATCAGGCGGCCGCCGGCGTTCACAATCGTCGGCATGGTCGAAACCGCTGTGCGGGAAAGCAAAGACCGTGTCCGCGGTGCGCTGCTCAGCTCCGGTTTCGAATTCCCCCAGCAGCGAATAACCGTCAGCCTCGCACCTGCCGATATGAAGAAATCCGGCGGTCGATATGATCTGGCAATTGCGCTGGGCATTCTGGCCGCCAGGAAGCAATTTCCGAAACAGGCATTGCAGGACATCGAGGTGTACGGAGAACTCTCCCTTGGCGGTGAACTGCGGCCCGTACCGGCAATATTGCCGGCCGCGCTTAAAGCGCACGAGGCGGGTCGCAAAATCATCGTTCCCATTGATAACCATGTCGAGGCGTCACTGTCCGGTGCGGAGGTTTATGCAGCGACGTCACTTCTGGAAGTCACGGCGCACCTTGTGGGACAGACGAAGATCGACCCGGTCGAAAAGATTCGTTTCGCGGTGACTGACGCAGCATCAAATGATCTTATTGATGTCAGAGGTCAGCAGCTTGCCAAGCGCGCCCTCGAAATTGCGGCGGCCGGCGGTCACAACCTGCTTTTCATCGGGCCGCCCGGAACGGGCAAGAGCATGCTTGCGCGGCGACTCCCGGGAATTCTGCCCGCCATGTCAGATGCCGAGGCGCTTGAGACGGCGGCGATCGATTCAGTGCTTGGTTTGCCGATAGCAATTACAGGTTGGCGGCGACGGCCATTCCGATCTCCACACCATACGGCATCGGCGGCCGCGCTCGTCGGCGGCGGGCGAGGTCCGCGGCCAGGTGAGATTTCACGCGCACACAACGGTGTTTTGTTTCTGGATGAATTGCCCGAATTCAATCGCAACGTTCTTGAGGTTCTACGCGAGCCACTGGAGTCAGGCGAAATCAATATCGCGCGCGTGGGCGCTCAGGCGCTATACCCAGCGAATTTTCAGTTAATCGCGGCGATGAACCCCTGCCCGTGCGGGTTCCTCGGGGATCGACATGCGGATTGTCGCTGCAGCGGCGAACGAATCGCGGCATATCGTCGCAAGATTTCGGGCCCACTTCTCGACCGCATCGATTTGCATGTGGAAGTTGCACGCCCTGCAACAGAGTTATTGCGGGCAGGGCGGTGCAAAGGTGAAACCAGCAAACAGGTGCGGTCACGCGTTGAAAAAGCCTGGGCATTGCAGCTGCAACAACGCGGAATAAACAACGCCAGGTTGAATGGCGATGCTCTGGATGCCGCATGCGGGGCTAGTGATGAGTGCTGGACGTTACTGGAACGCGCTGCGGAACAATTCAATCTGTCGGCGCGCTCGCATCAACGGGTGCTGCGTGTTTCCAGAACGATCGCAGATCTGGCGGGAGACAAAAAAATAACGCCCCCGCATATCGCGGAGGCGCTGTCGCTTCGTTGCCTTGACCGGCAGTCGTGACTTGCTGTTATTGAACTTCGGCGATCATGTAATCCACGGCAGCTTCTATTTCCGCATCGGAGAGATCTACGCGACCACCCTTCGGCGGCATGTAGCCGGTGGATCCCGCATAGCCTGAGAGCGCGTGCTGTTTCAAAACCGCAGTTCCCTGCGCAATGCGATCCGCCCACAGATCAGTGTCGCCGAGTATGGGTGCCCCACCGATGCCCGGCCCATGACATGCGAGGCATGCTGTGTTGTATACCTGTGGACCGGACATCATGGTTGCGACTGGCTCGGGGTCTGCGGCCGTCTCGACGGTCGGCGCGGGCGCTTCGTGTTCCTCACCGGGCAAATAGATCTGACCAATCGGACGAATGCGGGCTTCGACAGCGGCCTGGTAGGCGCTATCCTGCGTTTTGTCGTCCGCCATCATGCCCGATATCATCACTGCCAGCGCGAAGATTACCAAGACACCGGCGACAATAACGCCAACGCCGTGGGGGTGTCTCTCAAGAAATTTCTGATCCCGGCTCAATTGCTGCTCCAGTCTGATTACCAGTGATGGCCGGGTTTCGTGCCCGGCAATGGCGGGCGATTATATAACAACTGTCGAAAGCCTTGCTACGCGACCTGAGCGGCACTTAGCTGGTCAGGCGTGATAATTTTCCCCAGCAGCCGGAAGCCGTGCCACAGGATTATCCAGAAGCCAATCATCATCGACACACCACTCAGGGTAAACGCAAACAGGAATGGGCGAATGCCCGTCATCATTTCCTGGAACGACGCCCCGTCATAGACGCCCTTGCCTACGCCGGCCAGGATTAACGCCGAGAAAAATACAGCGAGCGAAATATTCGCAGTCCAGAAGCCGATGCGCAGCTGGCGCGAACAGTTTGCATGCACCTCATTTGGCAGTTCCTCGCGAATGACGTAGAAGATCGACGCAAGCAGAACCATCGTGTTAATACCGATCGTGCTGCCCATGGCATGCGCCACGGTGATGTGCGTGCCATGCGTGAACAGATTGAAGGCCGGTACCGAAATAATGAGCGCCAGGCCCAGGTTAACAAACACCCAGACGTCTGCAGCGATCAGGAATCTATAGGCATTGCAATACCGGTTCTTTTGCCAATCCTCAAGAGAGGAGCGCCAGTCCCAGATGATCTTTCCGAAAATGAACAGCTCGGTCATGCTGACGAAATAGGCGAATGTGCGGATCCAGGTCTCGGAGGGGACGAGGTAAGTATGGTGCGCCCAACCAAACATCAGGTTAAAGAGGCCGAGGAAATACAAACTGAAGGCGAGATTGGAACGCGCGAACTTGTCGCAGCCACTGATCTGAGTCGCAAGATACAACGCAGTACCGTAGACCAGCATGTTCCATGATCCGGTCAGCGACCCGTAGGATTTCCACTGCACCATGATTTCACGAACCATGTTGTCGCGAAAATACGGAATTAGCCAGAGGTGCGCTTCGGTATACGTAATGAAAAAGAACACGATGCCGGTGCCCCACATCCAGTAATAGACGGGCCATGGCTTTTTGTCCTGGCGAACTGTTTTGAAATAGTTCACGCCAAACAATATCCAGCTCAGGAAAATTGGCAGGCTAAGAATCGGTGGAAACGCAAAATACTCGCGCCCGCCGAACTTTCCGGACAGGTAGCAAGCAATTATGACGAGCCCGGTTGAGAGGAAAACCCAGAAGTGCAGGCTAACGGCCCGGACGGAAAACAGTGGAAGCTTGCATTGCCGCGGCAGATAAAAGTAAATCCCGCCGATTGACACAAGAAAAATCCACGCAATAACCATCGACACATGAAGCGGCCGGGTTTTGGTGAATAACAATTCCTGCAGAAACTCCGGGAACAGGAACTGGAAACCACCGATGACGCCAAACAGCATGCCGATGGCCAGTGCTGCCATGCCCATCTGCATGAATCGCAGGCCGCCGAACGCGGGGTTGTCAGATGTCATCGTGGGTCATCGGCTTGTGCGACGGAGCCGAACCAGCTCACGTTGAAATCTGTGGGAGGGTAGGTACCTGTCTGGTCAACGAACACGAGGAAGGCGACCAGCGCATCGACCTCGTCTGTGTTCAAGCCGAAATTGGGCATCCTTGCGCTACCGGCTGTGATGAGCGCACGGGAAACGGCCTCGCCTCGGTTGGATATAACGTTCGTGAGATCCGGGCCCAAGTAGCCGCCCTCGCCGCGGATCATATGGCAGTTCGCACACCGACCCTCGCTGGTGTAGACCTTTCGGCCCGCCTCCACGTTTCCAGCTACGGCCGAGCGTGCCGCGGGGGCCG
>PVMS01138016.1_pt1 | contig 16789 bp, 7 predicted proteins | sample 1853461 | NCBI WGS metagenome assembly PVMS01 (sample SAMN08582032, study PRJNA380276) | Marine sediment metagenome, whole genome shotgun sequencing project. | isolation source: ocean sediment barecode stripped | collected 2017 | reverse complement strand
TATATATGTCTATAACATATATAAATTTATTCCCTTCAGTCGTAAATTTATGCATAGGATATGCAATGTTGATGACACTTCGACTCCGCTCAGTGTGACGTTATCCTAAGCGCCTGTGTTACGTCATCCTGAGCGGAGTCGAAGGATAGTCTTTTGTCGCGATAGCGACTTAACTTGATTACATTTGCTACGCAAAAAATTTACAATCAAATTATGACCTTCCATAAATCCTTGTCATTTCTGACAGTTTTTTTGTTATTAAAGGAGATAGCCTTTCTGGTATAAGCCTCCATCTCCAGTTTCCCTCAGAACTTGCAGGGAGATTTGTCCTTGAATTTTCTCCCAGACCAAGAATATCCTGCATAGGTATTATAACCATATCTGCGACAGAACTCATAACAAGTTTTATAAGTTCCCAGTGTATTTGATCTTCTGAAACCTCGTGTCCAATATAATCAAAAATCCTTTTTCGGTCTTCAGCACTGGTTTCATTATCAAACCAACCTTTAACAGTATTATTATCGTGTGTTCCCGTATAGGCAACACAGTTTCTAACATAATTGTGGGGAGCATAAGGATTTGAGGGAAGGTCTTCTCCAAAGGCAAAAAGCAACACCCTCATCCCGGGAAATCCATAATGATCCATAATCTCTCTTACATCCGGCGTAATAACTCCAAGATCTTCAGCAATTATCGGAAGACTATTAAAATGATTTAAAAGAGTATTAAAAAAATCTCTGGCAGGTGCCTTCTTCCATTGTCCGTTAGTTGCAAACTTTTCTCCTGCCTGGATTTCCCAGTAACCGACAAACCCCCTAAAGTGATCAAGACGAAACATATGATATAGCTTAATGTTATGTTCTATACGTTTTACCCACCATGAATACCCGGTTTCCTGTAAAACAGTCCAATCATAAACAGGATGCCCCCATAACTGACCTGTAAAACTGAAATAATCAGGCGGAACTCCGGTAACAAATACTGGTTTTTTCCCATCATTCAATTTGAATATTTCCGGGTTTGTCCATACGTCAGCGCTGTCATAATTCACATATATAGGCAAGTCTCCAATTATTCGCACACCCTTACTTTCACAGTAATCTTTAAGAGAGTGCCACTGTTTAAAGAAAATATATTGAAGAAACTTCTCCTTCAAAACAGCTTCCTGTGATCTGTTCTTCCATTCTATAATCGACTCTTCGTTTCTATCCCTGATGTCTTCAGGCCATTTGCCCCAATCAACATTATTAAAATGTTTTTTTATGGAGACAAACAGGCTATAGTCATCCAGCCAATAGAGATTTTCATTACAAAATCTATTAAATTTATGATGTTCAGCTAAACTGTCTCTGTTTTTTGCAAAAGCAATCCTAAAAATTTCTTCTTTATACTTTGTAACAGCTCTATAATCAACACTTTCCCGGGAAAATGAAGGATGGCCTTCTATATCAGATTTCAAAAGAACCCCATCCTCCACCATTTTGTCCGGACTTATCAAAAGTGTATTTCCAGCAAAGGCTGAAAAACTGCTATAAGGGGAATCCCCATACACCTTGCAAGTCTGGTTCAATGGAAGTATCTGCCAGAAACTTTGATTATTCTCCGCAAGGATATCTAGAAATCCGTAAGCTCCTTCCCCAAGATCTCCAATACCATAAGGTGATGGCAGGGATGTTATATGAAGGAGTATCCCGCTTCCTCTTTTTCCCACATTTACTCCTGTAAGTACCTAAGTTAAATCTTAACGTTTAAATAATGGCCCAGTTTGAGAAAGTTTTCAACCCAGCTTTTGGCAAAACTGTCACCGCGCTCCTCTTTGTCCTTCATCGTAGTGTAAAAGTTTTTCCATATAGCAAAGTAATTATTCTGGACCTTCCAGAGATCAAGCGACAAGGACAAAGGGTTTAAAACCTCCAAAGTTTTGTCAATATTCTCAAAAAGCTGCAAGTCCTCAGTATGCTGACGGATATTGTCCATTGTGGAGCTTAACCATGTGCTTGCAACATAGGTAAGTGTGGTGGTATCAATCTTGATGTTCCACTTTATTGCCTCATCAATTAATTTGCTAAGTTTATCAATATCTACTGTTATTTCTTGAAAAACTTGTTTTATGTCCGTATTCAGAATATATTCGGTAGCTACAAGAAAAAGCATTGGCAACTTTATTTGTAAATCATGAAAGGTATTCATTATAGCTAAATTGTTTTCATAAACCTGTCTGTAACAGGTTGCAACCTCATCATATGTCAATCTAAACAGCTGGTCCAGAACCTTTCTCTGTTCATCTTTAAAGAGGTGCCATATTGAATAGATATTGCCTTCAAAATGTTTATCCATAGACCTTATAGCGTCTGTATTGCCTTTATCAAATGCCGTATTCATTTCATTCTGCATAATGGAAAAATTCTTTTCTCTGGTGAACTTACTCGTTCCTCCACTAATATTAAGATTTCCGAGATACAATACCGCAAAACTGATAGTTTCTTCTTCCAATGTAATCTCTGAAGTAATTTTCGCCTTCCCTGTAGCCAGTCTTAGTTCCCCGGCATCTTTTCTAATATATTTTTCACTTTTCGCGGTATAAAAGAATATTTTTGTGTCTTCAGGATATTCTTCGAATATAGAGGATATACAATAATGGATCCCCACTCTAAGAAGGTCACTTCTGGCTGGTTCTACAAACATCTTATAAATTTCTAATGTGTCATTTGATTTGTTGCTTTTCGCTTCTCTCAGGATTTTCAAATATTCATGATTAAACGATACACCCTGTAAGTCTTCCATGTATTGAATGGTCATTAACGCGTATTGCATTATTTGTATGGTTTCAATGCCGGAAATATCATCAAAGAACCAGCCACAACTGGTATACATCAACATGGCATTTCTCTGCATCTCTAAAAGCTTTGAGGCCCTGATCATTTCACTCTTTGAAAGTTTCTTAACTGCATGTTTTTTTAAAAAGGCTTCAATATTTTTACGACTTCTGTCAAGTATAACATCAATATATTCATCTCTTACCACCCATGGATCTTGAAAATATTTTAGCGCTTCTGTCGTATAAACAGGAATAATCTTATCTCTTAACCAATCCATGGCCTCTCTCAGCGGTGTCCTCCATGATTGAGTCCATCCTGGATTCACTCCGGTATTACAGCCGCAATCATGACCCCATCTTCCCACGCCGTGTATGCAGCTCCAGGATGAATTTTCAACGATTTCAACCAGATGGGTTGGTGCGTGGTTGGCAAGGTATTCACCATAATTAGTGATCTTTGCCGTATCTCCTGATTCGATAAAATCTAAACAATATGAGAGCGCCATTTCTCCAAACCGGTGGTGATGCCCGAATGTTTCTCCATCTGTTGCAATGTGGGCCAATTGAGAGTGGTTATTTCCATCATTGAAGGCGGAAAGTAATCTTTCCGCAAAAACTCTTCCATTATTCAATAGTTTTCCGAAAGAAACTTCCTGTGAAATCTGTCCATTATAGAAAAAAATGTTGATGGATTGCCCTGACGGGAGACGGCAAAGATAGCTCATTGTGCAATCAACTTTCTCTCCGGTTACATCAACCCAGTCTTCTGCTCCATCTATCTTCATTACTCTTTTTGCCTGCCGTTGAGAAAGTATAGTAAATTTAATTCCTAAACTTGCCAGCACTTCAAGTGTTTCAGTATCCACGGCAGTCTCCGGAAGCCACATCCCTTCAGGCTGCCTGTTAAACCTCTTTTCAAAATCCTTAATTCCCCATATTGCCTGAGTATATTTGTCTCTTTTGTTCGCGAGTGGCATTATCATATGATTAAACGCTTGCGCGATAGCAGAGCCGTATCCTGAAAAATTTTCCATACTCTGACGGTCCGCGTCAAGTATAGCCTGGTAAACCTCAGGTTTCTGCCTCTCCATCCATGACAATAGAGTTGGGCCAAAGTCAAAACTGATTTTAGCATATGTATTAATTATCCCTGTTATTCTGCTCTCCGTGTCAAGTATACGTGAGGCCGTATTCGGAGCATAGCACTCAGCCGTAATCCTTTCATTCCAGTCATGATAGGGATATGCCGACTCCTGTAACTCAATTTCTTCGAGCCACGGGTTTTCTCTCGGTGGTTGATAAAAGTGTCCGTGTATACAGATATGCTTTTTCATAATCTTATTTCTCGATTTTGTATTCTTTAAATAATCTTCGGATGATTTTATATTATTAATGTTTTAACGTCATCATCAATAAAACCTGATCATACAAATATTGAAATAAATGATATTGTCCTGGTTAAGCTGTTTATAAGTACCAAAAACTAAAAAACCTACATATAATGATGATAAAAACATGTTGTAATAATAAAAATTAAGAAAGCAATATTTATCAACCAATAAGTCCTGCCCGACCATGTCATTTGTGCGGGGAGGGAATATTATGTGACAAAATGAATTTAAAAGCAAGCGTAAGATTAATAAATTTATGTAACGAACGACACACTGTCCAGCCAGCCTGCTAAGGGTTCTTTCTACGGTTATGTTTAGCCTCTGTTAAGCACTTTTGGTCAAGTTAAAAAAGAATAAATAAAATTTCTTTTTTCAAACAAAAACCGTTCAAGTTATGTATAATATCGCAAAAATGTTAGAAGAAATAATTACAGAAAATAGTGTCAAGCTTCTGGCGGAAAAAAGGGATACAGACGGTAAGATTGAAGTGTCTCTCCAGATGAAAACCAAAGAAAATTGCCTCTTGCATTGGGGACTTGGCAAAAGTGCGAGTGCAACGTGGCAAATCCCTCCTCAATCGCTCTGGCCTGGCGGCAGTAAGGCTTTTGATCAGACATCTGTTCAGTCACCATTTTCAAACCATAACGGTAAAAAACAGATCATTATCAGGCTGGATAAAACAATGGATTTTTCGATTATAAATTTCGTCCTTTTCTACCCTGATACAGGCCAATGGGACAATAACCATGGCAAAAACTACTGTATCAAACTGCCAGAAATTAAAGGTCAATATTTATCACCTGTTCAGGTTCTAAAAGAAGAAATTAAAGACAGGGAAGTGTTATGGGAAGATACGTATGATCTGGATGGAGAAGGCAGGTTGGCTGTAGCGGTAAGTAAGGACGGCAAGAATTACCAGATGATTATGGTTACCGATATATCCGGTCCACTGGTTTTACATTGGGGCATCTCTTTACACTCACCTTTTGAATGGCTCTTGCCACCTGCTTCAACACATCCGGCTGGAACGATCAAAATAGGTGAGAGTGCAGTACAGACTCCTTTTATTTTGCATAACAACCTGAATCGGTTGAATCTGCAGTTCAGGGGAGAAGAGGCGCCCTTAGGAATCGCATTCGTGCTGCAACAAACAGGTGTAGGCCGCTGGTTTAAAAAAAGGGGACAAAATTTCTCTATTCCCGTTAGAGGTCTTTTACAAAAAGAAACGTATTCATTTACACCCGAGTTATCTTATGTAGCCGAAAAGATTATTCAAGCAGAAATGGGTCATCATTCGTGGACATTGATGCACCGTTTTAATCTATGCCATGATCTATTAGACCAACTCAGAGATGATCAAGAAGCGTTAGCTCTGCTTTTTGTATGGCTGCGTTATTCTTCTGTCAGGCAGCTGTCCTGGCAGCGAAACTACAATACTAAACCAAGCGAATTGTGCCATGCCCAGGATCGCCTTACGTTGAAACTTGCCGATAGCTATATCAGTGAACCTGAAAGCAGGGAATTAATCAGGTTGATGATTACAACACTGGGGCCGGGTGGTGAAGGGCAAAAGATCCGTGACGAGATACTCAACATCATGCATCGTCATCATATTAAGGAGGTTTCAGGCCATTTCATGGAGGAGTGGCATCAGAAACTCCACAACAATGCCACACCGGATGATATCGTTATCTGTGAGGCATACCTGAAATTCCTGCAAAGCAACGGCGATATTGCTGTCTTTTACAAGACGCTTGAAGCTGAAGGTATTACAAAGGAAAGGTTAGAGAATTTTGAACGACCCATTGTGACACCACCGGATTTTGTTCCTCATTTGAAAGAGGGATTGATACATGATTTTGAAAATTATTTAAAGATCCTTAATTCTATTCATTCAGGAACTGATCTCGAAAGTGCCGTCAATGCCGCTGGATATTTATTAGACTCTGAAATGAGCGAAATGCTGGAGTTTATATTTCAACATAGATATGACGACATGATACCGGTGGCTGATATTGTTGAAAAGATCACCAACGCGCGAAATCACCTTAGCAAGCCTTTAAACAGTGACCAGGGCAATAGAAGGGTTCGAGATCAGCTTTACATTGATTTAGCATTGGAGGAACTCTTGCGTGTTGTAATAGAGCGCAACATCCATAAGCACATAGATAGGGATCAACTTGTTGAATTAATAAGCATGGCGCTTGAAAACCTGAGTCTTTCACATGATAACCCGGAGATTTCAGAGTGTATCCGGCATTGGAAGAAACTTAAAGGCTTGCCCCGTTTTAGTCAGGATTGGTCACTTCACGCCAAATCCGTAATCGATAGGATCGGATGTGTTATAGGCGCTTTTAGCGAACATTATTATCGGTTATTTCAATCCAGGGCTGAATTTCTTGGTAAAGCCTTTCATGCCGATTCATGGGCAATAACACTCTTTAGTGAAGAAATTGTTCGGGGCAGACTGACATTTCTCCTTTCAATGCTTGTACATCTTATCGAACCCATATTACGCAAGAATGCAAAGCTCGGCAATTGGCAGATCATAAGTCCGGGCCATGCAATAGGAAAGGTGGAGGTGGTTGATACCTTACGGTCCATTCAGGGCAAATACTTTGACAGCCCCACAGTTATAATTGCAGACAAGGTAATGGGAGATGAAGAACCCCCTGAAGGTGCAAACGCTATTATTACACCTGAATCAGTTGATCTTGTATCACATATAGCAGTTCGTACCAGGAACTCTCACCTCTTATTTGCCACCTGTTATGATAAAGAGTGTCTCGACCGCCTTAAATCGCTCAAAGGACATTTGCTTAATATCGAGGTTAAGGCATCCGGAGATGTGATATTTGAGGAAGTTGCGGGCGAAATGATTACTGCACAGCCACAAACAAAGGTGGAATTCAAAAAAATAACCAAACCTGATTTTACCACTTATGCTATTTCTTCAGAGGATTTCAGTGATAGACTGGTCGGCGGCAAGTCCAATAATTTAATTCGTTTACAAAATAAAATGCCTGACTGGATTCATCTGCCTGTTTCCGTAGCGCTACCGTTCGGTATTTTCGAAGAGGTACTTGCCATGGATATGAACAGAGAAATTTCAAGCCATTATAAGGAATTACTGGTCAGAATAGAGGAGAATCCCGGGAAGATGCTTTCTGAAACGAGAAAGATTTTACTTGCCCTTGAGTCTCCGGAAGGGTTTTTCCCAGATATTCTCAGAGTGATGGAGGAAGCAGGGCTAGGACGGCCTGATAATCTGGATGATGCATGGATGTGTATTAAGCGGGTTTGGGCATCTAAGTGGAATGAAAGGGCATATTTGAGTCGCAAAGCAAGAGGAATTCCTCACGGTGACCTTCTTATGGCGGTATTGGTACAGCAGGTTATAGAAGCAGAATACGCTTTCGTGATCCATACGGTTAATCCATTCACAAGCGACAAGAATGAACTATATGCTGAGGTGGTGTTGGGACTTGGAGAAACATTAGTCGGCAACTATCCAGGCAGGGCATTAGGTATCACCTTCAGGAAAGAAACTCTCGAACCTCACCTTCTCTCTTATCCAAGTAAGAGCATCGGTCTTTTTGGCGGTGGACTTATCTTTCGCTCAGACTCCAACGGAGAGGACTTGGCAACATACTCAGGCGCCGGTCTTTATGACAGCTTTATGCTGGCACAACCACGAAAAACGGTACTCAGATACATAGATGAACCTTTAGTATGGGATGTGGATTTCAGAAGGAACATCCTGTCCGCTATAGCAGAAATCGGCATGATAGTCGAAAAGAGTGCAGGCTCTCCACAGGATATCGAAGGAGCTTATGCCAGGGGGAGATATTACATCGTGCAGACACGTCCACAGGTATGATATGAAACAGATCAGAATCGGTAATCAGACTTCATTCTCGGCTTCAACACCGATACTGCCATTTGAATATGCGATAGAAAATGGATTCGATGCCTTTGAGTGGTTTCCTGACAAAAAGGAATGGGGAGCAGGGTGGGATGAAAAAGATATAAATGCAGAAACACGCCGATATATAAAAAATAAGGCAATTGATAACGACATTGCCCTGTCAGTCCACGCGCCATGGTATTGCAACCCTTTGAAACAGGAAAACCATGTACTGTTACTCAAAGATATTGAGTTTGCTCAAGATATTGGTGCGACCCTGCTGAATATTCACCTTTATACCGACGATGGGATAGAGGATTATGTAAAGGCTATTATACCAATTATAAGGAGTTCGGCTGAAGCCGGATTAAATCTCTCAATAGAAAACACACCCATAACAACTCCGGAGAATTTCAACAGGATGTTTGACCTGCTCCAAAACGTTAAAGACAAACCTATACAAAACGTTGGAATGTGCTTTGACCTGGGACATGCCAACCTGTGCAGTTCTACACGCAACGACTATCTAAGATTTATCTACCTGCTTGAATCTCAATTACCTATAATTCATGTCCATATGCATGAAAACTTCGGCGACCGCGACAGCCATCTTCCTGTTTTTACCGGGCCTTCCAGAGAAAACGATGCGGGTGTGCGTGAATTTGTAAAACGATTGAGGCATCTCAATTTTTCAGGTTCCATAATCCTTGAACAGTGGCCTGATCCTCCTTCACTTTTAAATCAAGCACGTGAAAGACTGCAATATATATGGGACACAACACCAGACACTAATCACCATCCTGACTCTCGGTTCGGTACGAAGCAATTCAAGCCATCAAGGGAAAAGGAACAGGAAAGTGTTCCATCATCTAAGAGAGAAAACAGGAATGTTATCCATAAACCTCCATCCACATCTGGCGGGAGGCCGGTACAAATCGATACTGAAGGACCAGGGGAAAGGGGTGATGATTTTATAAACACTATAGTTGAGGCGGATAAGCGTTATCCAAGCTGGAGAGAGAAGCTGAGCTGGATCGCCAGCCTTTTCAAGGATGAAGCATTTATACCAGATACAGATCAACTCATTTATTTATCAATTTATCTGCGTTTCCTGGGTACCGGTGAACTCGCGTGTAGTGAAGATGGCAGGCACTTCCGTCCGTCCCACCATGCAAATACAGCACAGCAGATAAATGAATATTTAACTGATATTACTACTCCGGAAAATGCGTTTATTGTGAGAAAGATATACCCATGGCTGCCATCTTATGATATAGCCTTTACCCGGTCTGAGCCGCTGACGCGGATTCGCGATATTGCCCATAGAAATGATATCCCGAAAGAACTTAAAAAGGAGATAAAGCATACCCTGCAGAACAAGCTCCATCGATGCGCGGGTCCGGAGGACCTTGCCACATCAGCCGCGATCCTTGAACGTATTACCGTACCGGATGCTGACTATTCCACATCCTTTGTTGAGGAGTTCAAAATCTTCCATAGTGAGCTCAAGGAATTTTTTAACGCTCATTCACTTGAAGAAAGGCTTGAGTCTATAATAAAGAAAGAAGATACTGACACTGCCGGACTTACCCGCAGCTTTCTGGCAGCAAAAGATAAGGGTTTAAATGAACTCGAAAATCATTTAACCACGTTGGAACTATTGACGAAACTGAGGAGTCATATTCTTGCAAAGACAAAAAATGATACAAGCGCTGCTACACAGCAGTTCATCTTGGCTGATATAGGACTTGAGGATTTTTTGTTTGTACTCTTAAGCCAGACCATAAATAAAATCACCAACATTGTAGAAGAAAGGATGCCCTGGTCGCTGATACTGGAGATACTCTATTTGACGGTCATTAACCTTCGTTTAAGTGGCATAGAACCTGAAGAATGTAATGCCATCGAATCAGAAATAAATGCCTGGAAACGTTCTTTTGAGTCTGACCGGCTGCAACTGTTACGCCTGAAAGCCACACTTGAGAGGAGCAGACGCCTTTGTGAGGAATATGCTGACAAGGTGCTGAAACTATTTCATGTAAGGGTTGAAAATCTGGGCCGACGTCTCGGTGTGAAAGGACATGCAATAAGGGTCTTCTGTGAGGGGGATATTCGTGGTAATATAGTCTTTCAGCTTTCAAAACTCATCTCCCTTTTACTGAAAAACATCAGAAAATTTGCTAACCTCCCACCATTTGATGCCATTGTATCTGGCAATGTGGAAGGGCGACTGATCTCCGTTGACTGTTTAGACGATTTAACATCCCAGGTTGAAGAAGATGTAATACTGCTTTTGAAAAAGGCAGAGGGCGATGAGGTTATTCCAAAGGGAGTAAATGGCATTATTCTGTATCATCAACTGCCACATCTCTCACATCTTGGTGTAAGGGCCCGCCAGGATGGAGTTGTATTTGTGTCCTGTGAGGATGGAGAAAGTTTCAGGAAACTGGAATATTTTACTGGAGAGCGAATCAACCTTAATATTACTGCCGAAAAAGTAAACTGGGAAATTTCTTCCACCCGGAAAAACGGCAAAAATGAGGTTAAGGAAAAGAAGCTGATCCATCTGCCCAGGGTTCATGTAAATCATGAACTCAGATTGCTCACAATGGATCAGGTAAATGTCGCTAACAGTGGTGCCAAGGCCGAGGCTGCAAGGCGGCTTGAAGAGTTGTCATCTTTTCAAGGTTCCGGGTTTAAAACGCCACTGGGTCTTGTAATTCCTTTTGGCGTTATGGAGGAATCTCTCCGCTCTACCCCAACACTTGAAAGCAAATTTAACAACTTGGTAAATGGATTTGAAATGCTACCGCTATCTGATTTTATGGAGGCATTAAAACAACTCCGTATGCTGATAGGTCAAATCAAAGTTCATGATGAGATCCTCAGCAGTATCAGGGCAAAGTTTACAAATAATGTACGGCTGATGGTGCGTTCAAGCTCTAACTGTGAAGATAATAAAGAAATGGCAGGAGCAGGGCTTTACGACTCGTTTGCAAATGTGTCGCCAGTCAATGCAGATACCGCTATTCGCAATGTATGGGCATCTCTCTGGACAAAGAACGCCACAATGAGCAGAAGGTATTGTGGTATCCCCCATAACAATGCCTATATGGCTGTGCTCATTCAGCAGATGCTTATACCAGATCTTTCATTCATTATCCATACGGTAAATCCCATAAGCCTCAACCCTGACGAAATATATGTTGAGCTGGCGGCAGGTCTGGGAGAGACTCTGGCCGCTGGAGCAGTACGGGGAGTTCCCTATAGAATGATCTGCAGCAAGAAAACGGGTGATGTACAACTGCTGACATTTGCAAATTTCAGCTATGCTATCTGGCCTGATGAAACAGGGGGAGTAGGATACAAACGAATGGACTATTCCAGGATTGCACTATCAACAAATCCGGAGAACCGTCATAAATTTGGAAAACGCATAGCTGCCATAGGTCAGTTTGTGGAAAATGCTTTTGGATATCCACAGGACATAGAGGGTGCGATTGTTGGTGATGATATTTACCTTGTCCAATCCCGTAGTCAACAGAGTAACATTAATTTTCATGGGATTAACAGGACTAACGATTTAAGATAGAATATATGAAAAATATCTCAATGTATGGTACCAATTTTCCATGTTTAATGGCGCTTTTTCAAAAAAGGATTGAAGGAGATGATGCCCTCTTGCATTTAGCAAACCTTCGTTTTAAAGAAGCAGGCATGGGAATCGAGTTTTATGCCGATACACTTAATGAGATGGATAAGCTGTTGAGATTTAAGCCTTTTTCCGACGCTCCTGCTGTTGCCCACCTTCAACGAGGAATAAATCTTTTAGAGGAAAAAAGTCAAAGATTAATTATGGATTTTGCTTCATCCTTTGCAGGACAGATCTATGGTCTGGTCATTCACGACCAGGACGAAACAGTCACTCACTTTGACGACTATTTATCTGCTGTTTGCAGGATTGAATCAAAATTAAAAGGATTAAAAGAGAGCCCATATCTATTTATTGAATATGCTGTGGGGTTGAAACCAGATCGCTTTCTAGAACTTTTTAAGCGTATCCATAATCTTGAACATGTTAGCGCTTGTGTCGACATAGGTCATATTGGTATATGTCAGGTAAGAGATGCCTTTTCGCGAAGCCATCCAAAAGAGGACGTATGCACTTTCACCCCATATGATCCACGATTGAAACAAGTTATAGATGATGTAGAAGGTTCGGTTCATTCTGCACTACCCGTTGTGGTTAATCTAATCCATGCGTTGGGTAGATTGGGAAAGCCCTTACATTTCCACCTGCACGATGGACACCCACTTTCAACCCTCAGTCCATTTGGAATATCAGACCACATCAGTTTTCTGAGTGAGATTCCGATTCCGTTTGAATACAAAGGAAAACAATCTCTCCATACAATGTTCGGACCTTCCGGCCTTTCTGAGGTTGTCACCGAATCTTTGAAAGCGCTTAGTCCTGATCTCATTTCATTTACACTGGAGATTCATCCGGTAGAGGGAAGGGTTCCTTTTGATGACACCTCATATCTGTTTGATCACTGGAAGGACAAAGCAAATGCGGAAAGGATGAACTACTGGTTGTTAATTCTACAGCAGAATCATATACTTTTATTGGATATATGCAAAAAATGCATTGTAAATCACAGTGTCAAACAGGACTTCCCCATAGCTCCCTCCAGAATCAAGTATTAGCGGGTTTAAGTTGTTTAAAAATATATTTTATTATCATTGCCTCATTATTAATCGTGAATAGATTTTTGCGGAAACCAAGCTGTATTTCCGATATACCAAATTAAATATGCCGCAGACTCTTTACATAATTTTAATTTTCATTAAGACGTTATATGTCTTATAATGTGCAAAACGTTCAATTAACGAATTAGGAAGGAAATATGAAAGACGCTATTCTTCAAAAGGACATTCGAAAGATCATTCAGGCCCGTCATAATGCTCCGCATACAATCCTGGGACCTCATTATTCAGAAAAAAAGGATGCCATAGTTATTCGAGCCCTCATTCCGTATGCTGATCGAGTGTCTGTGCTTCGGGAGGGCAATTCAAAGATGAAGTATCAAATGGATAAAATGCATGAGGAAGGTTTTTTTGAAGTGACCATTCCCGGAGAAACATCCAAATTTAAATATCGATTCCATGTAATTGATAAAGGAGGGAATACCCTGACCTTTTATGATCCGTATGCCATTACTTCCTCGATCATTTCTGATTTTGACCGACATCTGTTTGCTCATGGGAATCATTATCATTTATATGAAAAACTCGGTGCACATCCGATGATGAAAGAGGGCCTTCAAGGAGTAAACTTTGCCTTATGGGCACCAAATGCTGAGCGCGTGAGCGTGGTTGCCCCTTTTAACAATTGGGACGGTCGGTGTCACCAGATGGGACTCCTCGCAGAATCAGGAATCTGGGAAATCTTTATTCCCGGTCTCAGTGAGGGAGAACTCTATAAATATGAGATCAGAGCCAAAAACGGTGATATCTTCCTTAAGTCTGACCCGTATGCATTTTATACAGAAATACCTCCTGAGACAGCAAGTATCGTATATGAACTTGAAGATAAACACGTATGGAATGACGGCAAATGGATGCAAAGAAGAGCTTATACCAACATCTGGGAGCTTCCCGTGTCTATCTATGAGGTGCATCTGGGTTCATGGATGAAGACATCAGACAATAAATTTCTTTCTTACCGGCAACTGGCGGCAAAGCTCGTTCGCTATGTGAGAGATATGGGTTTTACACACATAGAACTCATGCCAATAGCAGAGCACCCATATGCTCCTTCATGGGGATATCAGGTTTCAAATTTCTTTGCACCAACTTCAAGACATGGTAAACCGGAAGATCTTATGGAATTTGTGGATATTTGCCATCAAAACAGTATTGGTGTAATCCTTGATTGGGTACCGGCACATTTCCCTAAAGATGCTCATGCTTTGGCATGGTTTGACGGCACATGTTTATATGAACACGAAGACCCCAGAAAAGGTGAACACCGTGACTGGGGAACATTAGTATTCAACTACGGTAGGCATGAGATAGAGAATTTTCTTATTGCCAGTGCCCTTTTCTGGCTCAAAGAATACCACTTTGATGGACTGAGGATTGACGCAGTTGCATCCATGTTATATCTGGATTACTCAAGAAAAGAGGGGGAATGGATACCAAATAAATATGGCGGTAACGAAAATCTGGAGGCTGTAGAATTTATAAAACACACAAACTCTATAGTACATAAAGAAATACCGGGGGTAATGATGATTGCCGAGGAGTCCACGGCCTGGCCAGGTGTATCAAGACCTATCGACAATGGTGGTCTGGGATTTGGTTTTAAATGGAATATGGGTTGGATGCATGATGTATTGCTTTATATGAGCAAGGAGACGGTCCATCGAAAATATCACCACAATAATCTTACCTTCGGGCTGATCTATGCCTTTAATGAGAACTTCATACTACCACTATCCCATGACGAAGTTGTTCATCAAAAGGGTTCGCTTATAAATAAAATGCCTGGTGATGAGTGGCAAAAGTTTGCAAACCTGCGACTATTATATACCTTTATGTATGCCCATCCGGGCAAAAAACTCCTCTTCATGGGCGCAGAATTTGGGCAGTGGAGTGAATGGAACCATTCAATCGGCCTTGAATGGTATCTGCTTAACAAAAAGCCCCATAAGCGTCTGCAGCTATATTTAAGAAACTTAAACAGACTTTACCGTTCAGAGAGGGCATTTTATGAGGTTGATTTTAAAGGTGCCGGTTTTGAGTGGATATACTTAGACAAGGCAGACGAAAACGTTATCGCATTTACGAGAAGGGGGAAGGATACTCGAAACTGTCTCTTTTTTGTCATGAACTTTTCGCCCGTACCGCGTGAAAATTTCCGTATGGGAGTCCCCTTTCCCGTCTTCTACAAGGAACTGTTGAACAGTGATGCGACTGAATACTGGGGAAGTGGCAAGGTGCTTCATGGCGGAGGAGTGATGGCGGAAGAAATACCATGCAATGAGCACGGGTTTTCTTTATCTTTATTGCTTCCACCCCTTGGTGCCGTCATATTAAGACCACTTTTGCCTTCCGACAGTAGACGTTGAGACAACGTCTACTGTCGGAAGGCAGTACATAAACAAGAACGAGAGAGAAGGAGAAATAAACACCTGTGAGACAACCTGAAAAGATGATTATCTATAATCTATTCCCTTTGCTTGCCGGAAGGTTTACTGAATGGGAAGAACATCTAATGAGGGCATCTGATATGCGCTTCAATTGGGTTTTCGTTAATCCAATTCATTGCCCGGGTTCTTCAGGCAGCCTCTACTCAATAAAGGATTATTTTAGTTTAAACCCCCTTATGGTCGATCAGGAAAGTAAAAAGACGCCACAGGAACAAATAAAGGAGACAAACAAGACAGCAGAAAAACTGGGCCTTAAAATGATGATAGATCTTGTGATTAACCACTGTGCTACAGATTCTGACTTGATCAGGAGGCAACCTGAATGGTTTCAGTGGGAGAAAGATGGCCGCATTGTTAATCCGTTCTGTGATGAAGACGGAAAAAAGATTGTATGGAAGGATCTGGCAAAGTTTGATTTCAGGCATACAAAGGATCAGGAGGGGCTTTTTAAGTACTTCTTTACCGTTGTGAAATTCCTGATTGATCTCGGATTTAAGGGTTTTCGCTGTGACGCGGCCTATCAGATTCCCGTAAGTTTCTGGAAAAGGCTTATCAGTGAGACTAAAACACAATACCCTGATGTTCTCTTTATTGCTGAAACTCTTGGATGTACGGCAGACCAGACAAGAAAAACCGCCAGTGCAGGGTTTGATTATATATTCAACAGCTCCAAGTGGTGGGACTTTCATAGTCATTGGTTAATGGCACAGTATAATCTCACAAGGGAAATTGCACCTTCAATAGGCTTTCCGGAAAGCCATGATACAATAAGGCTTAGCGAGGAACTCCACGGCAATATAGACGGGCTTAAACAACGTTATCTGTTTTCAGCATTTTATTCTGCGGGTGTTATGATGCCTATGGGCTTCGAATTCAGCTTTCAGAAAAGGCCCCACGTGGTAAAAACAAGGCCGGAGGATTGGGAAGAAACAGGTATTGATCTGACCGCTTTCATAAAGGATGTCAACAGGACTAAGGAAAACTATACAATTTTTCAGGAAGAAGCTCCTACAGAATTTTTATCCGGTGACAACCCGAATATTTTAGTCATATGGAAGGCATCCATTAATACACAAGAGGAATCCCTGATCATTCTCAATAAAGATATACATAATAAACAGCATTTTTATGCGGATAGTTTACATAAATATATTCAAGCGGGAGGGCCATTAAACGATGTCTCTCCGGAATATCGTCTTGAGTATATACCTGAGCCGTTTTCCTACGATCTCCGACCGGGGCAGGGTCTTGTACTGGTAACTGCCAGGGAAACAGCAATAGCAGATTGATCTGGCGTAATGGAGTATTATGATAGCATTTCTTTGTTTATATTCATTTACCTTAAAAGAGATCAGAAAATTATTGTCCGTTCCTGGCCAAAATAATAATGTTTAACCGTTACTCTCTGATATAGTTATAAATGTTCAGATATTGCCGGCCTGGAACTATCCAGGCCGGC
>PVMS01136730.1_pt1 | contig 16792 bp, 20 predicted proteins | sample 1853461 | NCBI WGS metagenome assembly PVMS01 (sample SAMN08582032, study PRJNA380276) | Marine sediment metagenome, whole genome shotgun sequencing project. | isolation source: ocean sediment barecode stripped | collected 2017 | reverse complement strand
GTTCGTCGTTATTCCCCGGTTCCAGCATATGCTTCTACTCGGGCCTTTAGTTTTTGTCCCGGCCTGAACGTAACCACACGTCGTGCAGTAATCGGGATTTCTTCTCCCGTTTTCGGATTACGTCCTGGTCGTTCTTTCTTGTCCCGAACATCAAAATTTCCGAAGCCGGAAAGTTTGACTTGCTCCCCAACTGCAAGCGACGCTCGCAGCTCCTCAAAGTACATGTCGACGAGTTCGCGAGCTTCTCTCTTATTGAGGCCAAGCTCGTTAAACAGCGATTCCGCCATATCTGCTTTTGTCAGTGCCATTGCTCTTTAGTCTCTCAACTCAGCCGCAAATTTTTCTTCCAATTTTCGCACTGCAGCGGTCATTGCGGCGTCCGCGTCAACGTCAGTAAGGGTGCGCGATGTTTCCTGTAAAATCAAGCCTAAAGCTACGCTTTTTAGCCCAGCTTCTATGCCCGGGCCCTTATAAATGTCAAAAATCCTGACGGTTGAAATCAGATCTGGAGCGCTCGACTCGACCGCTTGAATCAACTCGTCGACCGAAATTTTGTCGTCAATTATCACTGCAATGTCACGACGAATTGACGGGAATTTTGAAATTGGGACAGCTCTCGGAGCAGCCGACGTAAGCGCAGCAGCCGCGTCCAATTCAAAAAGAAAAACATCGCATTTCAATTCAAACGCTTTGGAATGTTTCGGGTGAAGTTTTCCAATGACACCGATTTGTTGTCCGTCGCGGACAATGCTCGCAGCCTGTCCGGGCTGTAACGCGGCATGCTCTGTCGGCACGAACTTCGCTGTCGACAAGTCGCCGGCAAGTTCAAGTAATGCCGCGACGTCGGATTTTATGTCAAAGAAATCAACGGATTGGCTCTTATCTCCCCACTGTTCCGGCAGCACGAGCCCGCTGCATCCACCTGCGATGCGTACGACCTCTTTGTGTTCACCGAGAGAGCCATGAAACGACTTACCAATTTCGAACAGACGAACACGTTCTTGTTGTCGCGACGCATTGGACGCCATTGCAACCAACATGCCGGGCCACAACGAGGAACGCATGACCGACATATCAGCCGAAATTGGATTACTCAAAACCAGTTCAGATGTAACACCCGATAGCCGTGTATTGGAGTCAGCGTCGACAAAACTGTAGGTGATAACTTCCTGGTAATCACGTGCCACAAGTGTGCCAGCTGCGCGGTCAATTTCGATCATCGACTCGGTTACTGTCTCCAGCGGCGTTGCCGCGATCGCGGTCGCCTCAGGAATCGCGTCGTAACCATAAATGCGGGCGATTTCCTCGATTAAGTCCACTTCAATTTCGATATCGAAGCGGTGGCTTGGGGCAATTACGTTCCAACCACCTTCCCCGTCGCTGACCTCGAGCCCCAGGCGCTGCAAAATATTGACCACGGTTTCGTCATCAATTTCGAGTCCGAGGAGCTTCGAAATTCGATCGCGTCGTAAACGAATCGACTCTCGCTTTGGCAGAAATTCATCAGCTGTTTGCAACACGAGAGGACCGGCTTCACCACCCGAAATGTCGAGCAGTAACGCCGTCGCTTTTTCGATCGAACGCGCTTGCCCTTCAGGGTCAACTCCGCGTTCAAATCGTAACGAAGCATCGGTGTGCATACCGTAAGATCTGGCGCGACCGGCGATGAATTCCTGAGGAAAGAAAGCGGCCTCGAAAAACACGTCAGTCGTCGAGTCGGTCACCGCAGTGCTCAGACCCCCCATGATACCGGCCATGCCAATTGCGCCGCTGTCATCGGCGATGACGAGCGTGTCATCGTTGAGTTCGACCTCTTTCTCGTCAAGCAATACCAGTTTTTCGGCCTTTTTTGCCATTCTAGGGCGAATCGGGCCATTTACGAGGCTCAGATCGTAAGCGTGCAGCGGTTGCCCCAGCTCCAGCATCACGTAGCTGGTCACATCGACGACCGGATGAATGGCTCGCAGACCGGCACGGCGCAGTTTTTCAACCATCCAGATCGGAGATCTGGCAGCAGGATCGATATTCCTGATGGCTCTGCCCGCAAATCTCGGACAGCCTTCCGGCAGCTCAAGCTCGACAGGGTGCGTATCTTTTATGGTCGCTGCAACTGGGTCGACGTCGGCTGATTTCATTTCCGCACCGGTCAATGCCGCAACGTCCCGGGCGATACCCAAGATGCTGAAACAGTCGCCGCGATTCGGCGTGAGATCGAAATCAAATACGGCGTCGGGGAGTTGCAGATAGTTGGACAGAGTTTCGCCAACCGGTGCATCTGCGGGCAGTGAGATAATGCCATCCGACTCGTCGCCCAGACCAAGCTCGACCGCCGAACACAGCATCCCGTTCGAGACCACACCCCGTATTTTGGACTTCCGCAGTTTGATGCCATTGGGCAGCGTCACGCCAGGGGTCGCCAGCGGGCTCTTCATTCCGGCGATGACATTCGGAGCGCCGCAAACGACTTCAACTGTTTCGCTTCCGTCAGTTGTCACTTTGCAGACGCTAAGCCGGTCGGCATCCGGGTGGCGGGCCACCTCAAGGACCTGGGCTACAACGACACCATCGAGACCTGCACCTTCAACACCAATCTCATCGATCTCGTGACCCGCCATCGTCAGGCGCTCACCCAGGGCCTCCGTTTCGACATCGGGGTTTACCCATTCGCGCAACCAGGATTCAACAATCTTCATAGCGCTTACCGGAACTGCCGCAAAAAGCGCAGATCATTCTCAAAAAAGGTACGCAGGTCTGTGACACCGTAACGCAGCATGGCCAGGCGTTCCACGCCCATGCCGAACGCATAACCCGTGAATTCCTCCGAATCGACACCGGCGGCTTCAAGAACGTTGGGATGAACCATGCCGCAGCCAAGTATCTCGAGCCACTTGCCCTCGCCCCACAGAATATCGACTTCAGCAGACGGCTCCGTAAACGGAAAATACGATGCACGGAAACGCAGTTCGGCATCACGCTCGAAATAACTCTCAACAAACTGGTGCAATACCGCTTTGAGGTTTGCAAGGCTGACACCGCGATCAATGACGAGCCCCTCGACCTGGTGGAACATCGGCGTGTGCGTCTGATCTGAGTCACAACGATAGACACGGCCCGGCGCGATGATTCGAATCGGCACGCCTTCCTCAACCATGGAGCGAATCTGTACCGGTGACGTATGCGTACGCAGCAGATTGCCGCCCGGGAAAAAGAACGTGTCATGCAACGCTCGGGCCGGATGGTTCTCTGGAAAATTCAGCGCCGTGAAGTTGTGAAAGTCGTCTTCGATCTCCGGGCCTGAGCGAATTCCGAACCCGGCATTGCGGAAGATCTTGTCGATTCTCGCCATCGCACGTGATACCGGATGACGACCACCAATAGACGTACCACGTCCAGGCAGAGAGACATCCACAGCGTCGTTGGCAAGTTGGGCCTCAAGTGCTGCGACATCGAGTGCTTCGCGACGTGCATTGATTCGACTCTGCAATTCCTGCTTGGCTTTGTTGATTTCCTGGCCGGCAGCGGGACGCTCGTCGGCAGGCAGTTCACTCAGCGACTTTAGCCGTGCCGTGAGCTGCCCTTTCTTGCCAAGGTAGGCAACTCTGACCGCATCCAACGCAGCCAGATCAGCGGCCGCATCGATATCCGCCGCTGCTGTTTGAACCAGCTTGCTCAGTGCCTGCATGAGAATTCCCGAATTGGCGCGGAATACCGCGCCTGTATCGGTAGCTTAGCTGCTCTGAGCCAGGCTGGCTTTCGCCTGTTCGGCTATCGCCCCGAAACCCTCAGGATCGTGAACAGCAATATCAGCCAAAACCTTACGGTCAACCTCGATGTTCGCGAGGTTCAAACCGTTGATCAGGCGACTGTATGACAGACCGTGCAAACGGGCTGCCGCATTGATGCGCGTGATCCAAAGAGCGCGAAACTGACGTTTCCGCTGGCGACGATCCCGGTAGGCGTACTGACCGGCCTTGATGACCGCTTGCTTAGCGGTTTTGTACAGCTTGCTACGCGCGCCGTAATAACCTTTCGCTTTACCGAGGACTTTTTTATGGCGTGCCTTTGCAGTGACACCATTCTTAACTCTGGCCATGTCTCAATCTCCTCTTAGCTGTAAGGGAGCATGCGGCGCACACTCTTTACGTCGGCTGCATCAACTTGCAGGGTCAAACCCAGCTGACGCTTACGCTTCGACTTTTTCTTGGTAAGAATGTGATTGAGGTGCGACTGGGCACGTTTAAAGCCGCCCTTGGCCGTTCGCCGGAAGCGCTTGGCTGCGCCCCGGTTGGTTTTCATCTTCGACATTGTATTCTCCACTTTATAGGCCTTGCTACGTACCGGATGTTCCGGCCGATGCAGGCGGGATGTGCATTCTGCAGTTGTCGTTGCCCGCAGAATGCGATTAAAACTAGTGTTTCTTCGGTGCCATCACCATGATCATTTGCCGTCCTTCCATCTGCGGCATTTGCTCAACAATGGCGTACTCTTCCAGGTCGCCCCGGACTCTGGCCAAGAGATTCGCAACTAATTCCTGATGCGCCATCTCCCGGCCTCTAAATCTCAATGTGACTTTCGTTTTGTCACCGTTTTCCAGGAACTGCACAAGTTTGCGCAGTTTCACCTGGTAGTCGCCCTCATCGGTTCCAGGACGAAATTTGATTTCCTTAACATGAACCTGTTTTTGCTTACGCTTGGATGTCTGAGCTTTCTTGTTCTGCTCGAACAGATATTTGCCGAAATCCATCACTCGGCAAACTGGTGGCTCAGCGTTCGGAGAAACCTCTACCAGATCCAGACCAACGCCCTTGGCCAGCTCGATGGCTTCGTTCAGCGGCATAACCCCCGCTTGCTCACCCTCTGCGTCAATAACCCGGACTTCCGTGGCATCTATTTCTTCGTTACGTCGTACGCGCTTTGTGCTTGCGATCCTCAGATCCTCCAATACAAAAACAGGTCCCCGCAGCCGCAAATCACGTCACAGCGCCACAGCGAGTGCGGGAACGCGATTCTATATAGCTGAAAAGCAAGAAACAACCGTGGATATGCCTGTTTTTCCAAAAAATACGGCATTTTGTTGTCGATTCACAACATCTGCTGCGGATTGTCGAATTGGTGGGCGATGGTGGTCTCGAACCACCGACCTCCACGATGTCAACGTGGCGCTCTACCCCTGAGCTAATCGCCCTACAATACTGACCTGCCCCGGCAAGGGGCGGCATACGATACTCAAGCCACTCGCCACGCGCAAGACCCTTTAACTGGCCTTCTGGCCGCTGACGCCAAACGCCTCCTGGCGGATGCGCTGAATCTCGTCTCGTAGCCGTGCAGCTTCCTCAAATTCGAGATCACGAGCATGCTTCAGCATGGTCTTTTCGAGCTTGCCCGCGTGCTTCAGCAGCTGATCTGGCGTCATCTTGTCGTACTGCGCACCGTCTTCTGCAATTCGGCGACGACCTCTGCCGGGGATTGGGTACGCAGCTTCCATGATGTCCGCGACCTGCTTGATGATCGACACCGGCTTGATGTCGTGTTCAATGTTATGGGCGACCTGGCGTTCACGGCGACGGTCAGTTTCGTCGATGGCCCTTTGCATCGAACCCGTGATTTTGTCGGCGTAGAGTATTGCGGTTCCATGCACGTGCCTGGCTGCGCGGCCGATGGTCTGGATTAGTGATCGCTCCGAACGCAGGAATCCTTCCTTATCCGCATCCAGAATCGCAACCAACGATACCTCGGGCATGTCGAGACCTTCTCGTAACAAGTTAATGCCAACCAGAACGTCAAAGGCACCAAGCCGAAGATCTCGAATAATCTCCGTCCGTTCTATAGTACCAATATCTGAATGCAGGTAACGCACGCGCTTGCCGTGGTCCTGCAGGTAGTCCGTCAAATCTTCCGCCATGCGTTTGGTCAGCGTCGTAATTAGCACGCGCTCGCCGGCAGCCACACGTTTCGTGATTTCAGATAGAACGTCGTCAACCTGCGTCGCGGCCGGCCTGATCTCCACCGCAGGATCTACCAGGCCCGTAGGCCGCACCAATTGCTCCACCTTGTTGTCAGCATGCTCGAATTCGTAGTCACCGGGCGTCGCTGAAACATAGATTGTCTGCGGTGCAAGGCCCTCGAATTCGTCGAAGCGCAATGGCCGGTTATCCAATGCCGATGGCAGTCGAAAACCAAATTGGACCAGAGTCTCCTTGCGTGAGCGATCGCCCTTGTACATAGCGCCCAGTTGCGGAACGGTAACGTGACTTTCATCGATCACTAGCAGCGCGTTAGGCGGCAAATAGTCGAACAGACAGGGCGGTGGCTCACCCTCCTCTCGGCCCGACAAATAGCGGGAGTAATTCTCGATTCCCGAACAGTAGCCCAGCTCCTTTATCATCTCTAAATCAAATAAAGTTCGTTGCTCAAGCCGTTGAGCTTCCAGTAGTTTTTCTGTCTTTCGGAGATACTCCAGGCGATCACGAAGTTCGTCCTTGATCAACTCACAGGCCGCGAGCAATGTCTCCCTGGGAGTCACGTAGTGCGTCTTCGGAAAGACAGTGAGCCGCGGCACGCGGGCTGACACCTCGCCGGTTAACGGATCAAAATATGACAACGCCTCAATTTCATCGTCAAACAACTCGACCCGAACGGCGTCGCGCTCTGAATCGGCCGGAAAGATGTCTATGACATCGCCGCGAACGCGATAAGTCCCTTGCGACAGGTCCAGCTCATTGCGTTGGTACTGCAATTCTGCGAGCCGCCGCAGAATTTTGCGCTGATCGATTCGATCACCGCGCACCAGGTGCAAAACCATACTGAAGTAAGCCTCCGGATCACCAAGACCATAAATCGATGACACGGTCGCGACAATGATCGCGTCGGGTCGCTCGAGCAGAGCTTTGGTGGCCGACAGACGCATCTGTTCGATGTGCTGATTGACCGACGCGTCCTTTTCAATATAGGTGTCGGAACTTGGGACGTAGGCCTCGGGTTGGTAATAGTCGTAATACGATACGAAGTACTCAACGGCATTGTTCGGGAAGAACTCACGCATCTCACCATACAGCTGCGCGGCGAGCGTCTTGTTCGGTGCCAGAATTATCGCCGGACGCTGCAAATGCTCAATCACGCTAGCTATCGTAAACGTCTTACCGGAGCCCGTAACGCCCAGCAGGATTTGCCGCGCGAGACCATCGTTTAATCCCTCGGAGAGACCAGCGATCGCCCCACCCTGATCGCCGGCAGGTGCAAAATCGGAAACCAGCGTTAGCCGGTCGCGATCACTTGTGGCGGTCTTCTTGGGCAGCTGTGTTGTTTCACGTACCATTGTTATCGGCTGGATGGAGGCAAGCGAGTGAGTTTATCAGTTTCAAAACGTATGGCGCGGGTGAAGCCGTCGCCAACAGCTGCCGTGACGGCGCTGACCGCAGAACTCAAAGCGGCGGGACGTGACATTATAAGTCTCGGCACCGGTGAGCCCGATTTTGATACGCCTCAGGCGATCAAGAATGCGGCTATAGCCGCCATCGCTGCAGGGGCAACGAAGTACACCCCAATCGACGGCACCGCAGAACTCAAAGCCGCAATTCAGCGCAAGTTTGCCCGTGACAACGACTTGCACTATGAGGCTGCGCAGATCGTCGTCAGTTCAGGCGCGAAGCAGTGCCTCTTCAATCTCTGTGTGAGTCTTCTTGGGCCCGGTGACGAAGCGATCATTCCGGCACCGTACTGGGTTTCTTACCCGGACATGGTGTTGCTCGCGGAAGCCGAACCCGTGGTCGTTGAAACGGGTATTGATGTCAGTTTCAAAATTACGCCGGCACAACTCGACGCAGCGATCACAGCGAACACCCGCCTGTTCATTTTGAATAGCCCTTCGAATCCAACCGGGGCAAGCTACAGCGAGGCGGAAATAAAAGCGCTGGGCGAGGTGCTCGAAGGCCACCCACAACTCGTCATTGCAGCTGACGACATCTACGAGTCAATCCACTGGGGGGAGGATCCGTTTATTAGCTTTGCGAGCGCCTGTCCTGCCCTTCTGGATCGCACGGTGACCATTAACGGTGTGTCCAAGGCTTATGCGATGACCGGCTGGCGGATTGGATATGCGGCTGGGCCCCTGGAACTGATCCAGGCAATGAAAACGGTACAGAGTCAATGTACCTCCAACCCCTGCAGCATATCTCAAGAAGCCGCCAGGGCCGCGCTGGATGGCGATCAAGCAATTGTTGGCGAAATGACCCGTGAGTACCGCGACCGCCACGACTACCTGGTTGCGGCGCTTAACGATATGCCCGGTTTCGAGTGTCGGGCTGGCGAAGGCACTTTTTACGCTTTTCCGCGTGTATCGGACGCAATTGAGCGTTTAGGTCTCGCCGATGACACCGCATTGACCGAGCATTTGCTCAACGAGGCCAATGTCGCCGTAGTGCCCGGTAGCGCCTTCGGTGCCGAGGGCTACCTGCGCCTTTCATTTGCCTGCTCCATGGACACTTTGCAGCAAGCTGTGAATCGCATAAAAGAGGTGGTGTCTGCTTGACTTAAGTCGGGTGCTAGACCAAAATCCCGCCCCGCACCTGATGGTGACAATCCATTCCCCGATAGCTCAGTTGGTAGAGCGTCTGACTGTTAATCAGAATGTCCGTGGTTCGAGTCCGCGTCGGGGAGCCAAATTCAAAAGGCCTTCTTCGGAAGGCCTTTTTTTCATCACAGAGTCATCACAACTTCATCAGGATTCGGCCCGCGCCGTGCGAGAATATGCTTCCGTTGCTTACCTGTAATGGAGCCATAAGGATGACTACCCCGGCAATCTCTATCGTGTTCTTCCTGGCTGCTGCCCTTTTGGGGGCGCTCGGGCAGTATTTATACAAATCAGGAGCAGACCTCGCGACAGGTACCGTTGCCAGCTACATCGTGAATCCACGATTGCTGGGAGGGGTAATTTGTTACGTCGCGGTCATGGTGTTGTTCGTTGCGGCTTTTAAGAAAGGCGGCTCGCTGACCGTTCTCTATCCAATCTATGCTACGACCTTCATTTGGGCCGCATTGCTGGCCTTGCTGGTGTACGAAACACCGATCAAAGCGGTCAACGTCGCCGGCATGGGACTGCTGGTGATCGGCATGTACCTCATGGGGAAATAAGATGATGACTATCGACGCGGCATTACACAGTGACATCTATCTGACATACCTCGTTATCGTGCTCGGAATTCTCGTATTCGCGGGGCTGATGCTGCTAATCATGTCGGCACTCGGCAAAGATGTGTCGTCGATCTGGACCACCTACCGCGGCTGGCTGATCATGATTCCTCTGGTCATGGGCACGATCTTCCTTGGCAGGACGGCGGTCATCATCGGTGTCGGCCTAGTCGCAATCGTCGGCTTCAAGGAGTTTGCGCGAGCGACCGGGGTTTACGAAGACTGGGGGCTTACCGGTCTTGTGTATCTCGGAATTTTGCTACTTGCCGGCGCCTCGTACGTTACCGACCCGCGCCTGGACTATCCCGGTTGGTATGGCCTGTTCATGTCGCTGCCAGCGTACGTAGTTGGCGCGATCTTGCTGGTACCAATTTTGCGCAATCGTGCCAAAGGCCAGTTGCAACGGGTTGCTCTTGCGATTGTCGGTTTCATCTACTTTGGCTGGATGTTTAGCCATCTTGGATTCCTCGCGAATTCGCAGTACGCATATGGCTATGTGCTTTATCTGGTGCTGGCCGTCGAAATTAATGACATCGCTGCGTTTACCTGCGGCAAGATCTTCGGCAAACATAAGCTTCGCGAGAACATCAGCCCAAACAAGACCATTGAGGGCTCGATCGGTGCAATTTGTGTGTCCCTGGTCGTTCCCTGGGCGCTGTGGTTCTCGTTCCCGCATTTCGAGCCCGTGCATCTGGTCATTACCGGGCTCGTCGTGGGTGTCGGTGGCCAACTGGGCGATCTGGTAATCAGCTATATCAAACGCGACATCGGCATCAAGGATATGGGCGCGGTCATTCAAGGTCATGGTGGAATCCTCGACCGCGTCGACAGCATGATATTTGTTGCGCCTATTTTCTTTCACATCGTGCGCTGGATGCACGGTATCCGTTGATAAGAGCCAAATATGACTGAGTGGGAATACTATCCGCCGCCGGACATCGACGAGACGATGGCCGAACACTTGCGTAATTTTCCGCGGCAACCTTACATGCTGGTTTATGCGATCAGGACGGTAGTCGCTTTGCTCTTGCGTGGCTGGATGCGGATCTATCATCGAATGCGTATCGTCGGACGGGAAAATCTACCGAAACGCGGCTCGTTCGTTCTCGTCTGCAATCACACAAGTCACCTCGACACATTGTCGATGCTCTGTTCCGTGCCACTCAAACAGATACACAGGACATTTCCCGCCGCAGCGGCTGACTACTTTTTTTCGAGTCTGCCCCGTAGCACCGTATCGGCGATTCTGATAAATGCGCTGCCATTTGACCGGAAACTCAAAGGTGCCGAGAGCCTGACCGTTTGCTCTGAGTTACTTGCTAACGAAGGCAACGTGCTGATTATCTTTCCAGAGGGGACACGCACGACAACCGGTGAGATGAGCCGGTTTCGCTCCGGCATTGGGCGTCTTGTAGTCGGCACTGACACACCGGTAATCCCCTGCTTCCTGGACGGTGGACTAAGGGCACTGCCGAAGGGCACGGCAGTTCCAAGACCTTGTCGATTACGACTAAGCATCGGCAACGCAATATCCTATGGCCATATGGAAAAGTCCTCTGATTCGATCAAGGATATCTGCGAGGATCTGGAACGAAGAGTCGCTACATTGGGGAAATTCGACGCATGACTATCTACGATCTGAAGCCTGCGTTTCAGAACTTGCTGCGACCAGTTTGCAGAACTCTCGCTCGTCTTGGCGTAAGTGCCAATCAAGTTACCGTACTTGCGATGTTGTTTTCGTTTGTCGTCGGATTGAATTTCGCCGTATTCCCCGATGCGAAATGGGCAGCACTGTCGCTCCCCATCTGGTTGTTCCTGCGAATGGCGCTAAATGCGATCGACGGCATGCTGGCTCGCGAACATGGTATGCAAAGTCCGCTCGGCGGAATTCTGAACGAGCTCAGTGATGTCGTGTCGGACGCTGCGCTCTATTTGCCCTTCGCACTTGTTGCAGGAATCTCACCACTCATCGTTATTACGGTAGTCGTATTGGCAATCGTTGCCGAAATGACCGGCGTTGTCGCCGTCCAGATAGGAGCTAGCCGACGTTACGATGGTCCCATGGGGAAAAGTGACCGCGCTTTTGTATTCGGACTGTTAGCGCTGCTACTTGGCCTCGGAGTGGATCTGCGCTGGTGGGATGATGCTGGCCTGGCTACTGTTGCAGTGTTGTCGATAATCACCATCTTCAACCGTTCTTCCAAAGCGTTGCAGGAACTGGCCGCGTCCGATGCAAATCAATCGAAGTAACCTTCTTGCCGTTGTCTGGGGCCTTGCAGAAGCCACCGTCTTTTTCATTATTCCAGATGTCCTGCTGAGTTGGATCGCCATCCAAAATCGCAGGCGTGCGTTGGTGGCATGTACATGGGTGGCAGCTGGAGCGTTGAGCGGCGGCGCGATTCTATGGCTCGTGGGTCGCAACAACCCGGAAGCTGCGCGCCAGATTTTAACTTTCTTGCCGGCGATCACTGCTGATATGATCATCGGCGTCAACGACCAACTTGAAAGAAACGGTCTCGTTGCACTTTTCATTGGGCCGTTTGTCGGTACGCCGTACAAGATCTACGCGGTAGAGGCGGCAAGCCTTGGTTACGGACTGGGTATTTTTCTTCTTATCAGCCTGCCAGCTCGATTGCTTCGCTTTGCAATTGTCAGTCTCGTTGCTGGCACAATATGCCAGATGCTCTCCCCCAAAGTGAGTCTTCGAAACCTACGAATCATTCACCTGGTTTTCTGGCTGGGCTTGTACGGAGTCTATTTCAGTGTGATGCCCAGCAAAGGCTAAGATCCCTATGGACTCGCGGCAACATCAATAACCACTGTCCACATAAATTTCACGAAATCGACCAGCGCCTCCTCGGAAACTCGTTCGTTATCACTGTGCGCGCCGTTACCGCTGTTAAGTTCTTCCATGCTCCTGATTGGACCGATTCCATAGGCGGGGACTCCCTTGGCTCTGATCTGTGACATGTCCGTCGCACCCGTCGACATCGTGGGCAGAACAATGGCATCGGGATACATCTGATTCGCTGCCCGTTCCAGACCGGCAAACATTGCATTGTCTAATCCGGACGGAGGCGCTGCCGGACGATATATATCCTCCGGTACGATCTCTATGTTTGGCTCGCCCATCACCTCGGCCAATTCTTCGTAAAACGCGTCGACGTCTTCATCGGGCAACATTCGAATATCCAACATTGCAGTTGCTTCCGATGGAATAACGTTTTTCCGAAAGCCGGCATTCATCATTGTAGGCACGACTGATGTCCGCAACACCGAGTAGTGATACGGGAATTGTTCTTTAAAATACTGTTGTATTGCATCCGTCTGCTCGGGGTTCGCAACATTGTCATAACGGAACGCGTCTTCCGGCGAGGATATAGTCGCCAGGCGTTCGAAATATGCCTTTGTCGTATCATTCAAGCGCATCTCTGTCTGCCAGGCGCCAGCACGAGCTACGGCACGAGCCAGAGTTGCAACTGCGTTATCGACTCGAGGCACGGAACCATGCCCGGCGGTGCCGCGAGCTACGAGAGTTGCGCGGCGTGGCATTTTCTCCGTCGTCTGAACACCCACGACGGTCACACCACGATCCTCAAGAATTCCGCTGCCTCCTTCGGCCAGGCAGTACTCTGCCTTAATGACATCCCAGTGCTTTGCAACCATGAAATTGATGCCGACGTCCGGCGTGCCTTCCTCGCCCGACTCAGCCAGGAAAATGATGTCCCGATCAAGCTCAACACCGTAGCGCTTAAGCAAGATCATCATCATCAACCCAGCCGTGACGTTGTCCTTGTCGTCCAACGATCCCCGACCATAAACCCAACCGTCTTTTCGTAGTCCGCCAAAGGGATCCTCGGTCCACTGATCAGCCTGCACTCCGACCACATCGGTGTGCCCCATGATCAATATCGGCTGCTTTGTGCCATTACCCCTGATTCGCGCGACCAGATTTGCGCGATCCGGGTCCAATGCATACAACTGCGAATCGATTCCTTCCGCATCAAGGACTGCCTTCACGTAGTTAGCCGCAAGCGTTTCATTGCCTGGCGGATTAGTCGTGTTGATCTTGATTAGTTCAACCAGGTGCTGCAGCGATTCCTCACCTACGGCGTCCCAGTCAATCAAATAGCGGTCCTGCGCGTCGCTGGACGAGAAAAGGAAAAGCAGAAATAGTGTTAGAAATTTGTGCATTGCTCTCTACCGCCGACTAGAATTGAGGTCAGGCACAAATGTAAACCTTTTGAAAAAAATATCGAGCCGCAATTGGTGGAAGTCCAGATGAATCGTGAAAGTCTAATTGTAGCCCTGGTTTTGGCCCTGGCTGCCCCGGCGCTCGCCCACCACAATTATCGTCTCAACTTTGACGACTCCGTAGAGATCACTCTTGAGGGTGTGGTTAGCGAAGTGTCCTGGGCAAATCCGCACATAACGATTTATTTGGATGTGATGAGCGAAGATGGCGAAGTTATTAAGTGGGCTTTGCCGACGGCGGCACCGGGCGTTGCGCGACGGAATGGCCTGACGTCTGAAGTGCTTGAAGCGGGCGACAAAATAATAATATCGGGCTGGCCAGCAAGAGATGAATCACTGCAAATGCGTGCCCGACTTATTACTCTTAAAGACGGTACGGACATTCCTCTGCATCCGACTGATCGAAACAGAGACAGAAATAGAGATCGCGATCGCGACAGATAATGCCTAGTTGTTGAGAATTTCTTGAAGGTGCTCGCGAAACTCTGCACCCGTATCCGGATGTTTGAGTCCATAGGCAACCGTTGCCATCAGATAGCCCAGCTTGCTGCCGCAATCAAAGCGTTTACCGCTGAACGAATAAGCATATACGGCCGATTCGCCTAATAGATCGGCAATCCCGTCAGTGAGCTGAATCTCACCACCCGCTCCTCGACCAATGTTCTCGAGCTTGTCGAATATCTCGGGAGCCAAAAGGTAGCGACCTACGACCGCTGAGTTGGATGGTGCATCTTCGGGTGCCGGTTTTTCGACGATTTGAGTAATCCGGCTGGTGTCGTCCACGGCGACAATTCCGTAGCTCGAACTATCTTCGGGCGGCACCGTCTCAACGGCAATCACACTGCCACCATGCCGGGCGTATTCATCTGCCATTTGTTTCAGGCAGGGAGGATCTCCGGCTATAAGGTCGTCAGCAAGGTGGACGAAGAATGGCTCGTCGCCGACAGCCGCCTTCGCGCATAGAACCGCATGGCCGAGCCCCAGCGGTTCGCCCTGGCGTATGTAGATGCAGGAAACACCTTTCGGCACGATGCTACGAATCGACTCGAGCAGATCGTCCTTGCCGCCGCTACTCAAGGCCCGCTCAAGTTCAGGGTCCTTATCGAAATGATCCTCGATTGCTCGCTTTGAGCTGCCGGTGATGAAAATCAGCTTCGTAGCGCCAGCATCAATCGCCTCTTCCACCGCATATTGAATGAGCGGCTTATCGACGATAGGTAGCATTTCCTTTGGGCTGGCCTTGGTCGCCGGCAAAAAACGCGTGCCACGACCTGCCACCGGAAAAACCGCAGACCTGATTTTGTTGTCCAAGGGACGCTCCACAGAACTTAATCTGTGCGCATCATAGCCAATTCAAATCACCGGCGTCATGACTCCCGTCACGAACGCCGGCGCTACGCAGGTCCCAGACTGAGAATGGCTACTTCTTTTTCGCGGCCGCTACCAGGATATTTCCCCGATTGATCTCTACGGTCCGCTCGCCAATACCTTTGACCAGCGAAAGGTCGGCCGGATTCTTGAAGGGACCGTACTTCTCGCGATACTCAACAATGGCTTTTGCCTTGGCCATGCCAATCCCGTTTAACTCGGTTGAGATTGTCTCGGCGTCGGCAGTATTGATATCCACCGGACCGGCGAAAGCCCACAAGGGCACGCAGGCGACCAGTATCGTTAACAGACGGAAAGGTGATTTCATCTCAAGCTCCTTTTGACGTGAAAGCGTGCCAGCACAATGCGACACGTGCGCAGAGCTTATGCCGCTGAGGTATTACCTAGCCGCAAGTGAAAATCTGTTCTTCGTAAGGATTTGTTCGATTACTAGTTGTTTGTAATGCTGTGCTGCAAAACCGTATCGAATTGCACACGTGATGCGGGTCGCTGCGTTTCCCAGTTTCTACAACTTGGGCACTGCCACAGTAATCTCTGGCTGGAGAATCCGCACTCCTGACACTGATACCGAGGTGTAGCGCTCGCCAGTTTTGACAACGCGTTGCGCACTTTCTCGAGCGCCCTCTCGCGTGATTCCTCATCGGCTTCCGCCAGCTGATGAAAATCGACGAACTCCGACAACGTTGGCTCTTCCAGCATGTACTGCTTGACGGCCTCATCGATGACCGGAATTCCACCGATGTCATTGACGATCGCGGTGTAGGCAACAAGCGCACTCATTTCGGGGTTTTTCCCAAGCATCGACTCCAGCGCGCTATTGAGTCCTGACATCGAGCCCTCGCTTTGATAGGCAGCGACGATCTCAGGTAGTGCTTCGGCGAGCAGATACGTATGTTCGTCAATTATTCGGTGGTAGAGACGAATGGCAGTTTTGTAGTCGTTGGACTCACGCGCAATGTGGGCTCGCGTCAAAGCGCCGCGCATTGTCCGCGGCCGGCCCGACTGGGCTTTCTTGACGTGCCTGCGTGCCGCGGCATAATCGTTATCCGCGGCAGCGGCGTCTGCCAATTCGCAATAGTAGTGGGCTATCTGCAACGCAAGCGAGCGTCCGCCCAGCGTTTCAAGGCGCTGACCGGCGTCGATCGCTTTCTCCCATTCTTTTTCCTGCTCGTAAATGCCGCAAAGACTTTCGAGCGCCTGCACCTGGTAACGAGAACCCTGCGCGAGGCGCACGAACAGCTTCTCGGCACGATCCAGCAGACCGGCATGCAAGTAATCTTTCGCGAGGGAAAACAACGCCTGATCGCGCTGCTCTCCGCCAAGATCAGGACGCGCGATTATGTTCTGGTGAATTCGTATCGCTCTGTCGACTTCACCTCTGCGCCGAAACAGGCTACCTAGCGCGAAATGGGTCTCGATCGTTTTGTCGTCGACTCGCACCATCGCCAGGAAATGCTCAAGCGCCTGATCGGTCTGTTCATTCAACAGAAAATTGAGACCTTTGAGGTAGTCGATATTCAGAGGCGGTGCCGCATCTTCTTCGTCACGCTCGCCAAATCGACCCAGTGCCCAGCCTGCTGCCGCAAGCAACAGGAACAGCCCCGCCAGAAGAAAAGTGGACTCAGTCGGCATCAGAGAGCGGCAAGTTTCGCAGGCTGCTTACTTCTGATTCAGAAACGCGAAGCGAACGCCGCAACGTACGACGTTCCTTGATCATGCGAAATACAAATGCGGTCATGCACAACATGCCGAAGAGAATACCCAGCACGAGCGTCGCCGCGAATGCCACTGAAATTGGATACGAGTGCTTGAAAAAGCCGAGATCGATTTCGATCTGACCGGTATTCAGGGCCGTGAATGTAAACATGAGTACAAACAGGACAATGATCAGGATGATCAGGCCAGCACGTTTTAGCATGTGCTTACTCCCGGCAAAGCACGAAAAACTGCAGAAGGAGTAATT
>PVMS01144953.1_pt1 | contig 16795 bp, 19 predicted proteins | sample 1853461 | NCBI WGS metagenome assembly PVMS01 (sample SAMN08582032, study PRJNA380276) | Marine sediment metagenome, whole genome shotgun sequencing project. | isolation source: ocean sediment barecode stripped | collected 2017 | reverse complement strand
TGTGAATGGTTTGCCGTTCACTGGTCTGATAGTGTAAACGAATTGCATGTCATCGGGTTCGAGCTGCATGGACTTGTCAGTCTTGGATCGTTGGCCAGTTCATCGAATAGATCCAATGCATGGACATGCTCCGGCGCTAATTTCATGGCGTCGTCAAATCGTTGCGCGGAGTCAATGTACTGGCGCTGATACATTACGGTCAGATGCTGCTGATACCAGCTATACACGGGGATGGAGAAAAACGGCTGCATACCCTCGGGGATTTCCCCGCGCCGATCGGTGGCGATGGGGTCGAATAGCAAACGGACCAGATCAGGCCGCGCCGCAAGCATTTCATTGTAAATGGTCACCGCGCTGACCAGTAAGGATTTGCCGCCCGCCTTGGCTTTTTTCAGGCACAACAGGCCGACTATGTCGCTCGAATCGGTGTGAAAGGTTTGCCGTTCACTGGTCTGATAGATTCTTACGTCGGTCGCATCGCTACGCTTGTCCAGATCGCGCACATGGCCGAGCACGTGACCGCCGGCATTCTGCATGCGCGCATTGCCGAGGTGCGAACCAATGCCGTAGAACATTGTTGCAGCAAGACCCGCTGAGCACTGGTCCACCCGAATCTTCCGAACCAAAGAGAATCCAATGCCATCAACCAGTTGACTGGATAACGCTTGCAGCCTCGAAGCAAGCGCCGGGAGCGGAAAGTTCTCCTTGTTGATCCCGACAATGGATCTGCCCTGCCCGATGGATTTCTGGGCAGCCGCCTCCACCTCGACGATGTCCTCATCGCTCAGCTCTATAATCCACCGGCTCGGTGTGGCGGCCAGGTCCGGACCGTACCAGGCGAGTTCCGTTTCCTGGCGTTCCGGAATTTCGATTTGCCTGTTCATTATTTTTTACGGAACCTGACCGGCGCCTCGCATCCGCAGGCATTTCAGCCATATTATCGTTTATGGGCAAATCCGCAGAATTGCCGACCGCACTGCCCGGCGGTGCCGCGATTTCACACTCCTATCAGCCCTGTCGCGACGATCCAGGCACTAGCATCGACATTCCAGACCTCGGCTCCCGACAGAATTTCCTATCCCTCGAAGCAGTCTGCAACAACGATGTGAGCTGAGTCCAACCATTTCACTGCGCTTTCGATGTCTTGGATCTCTTTATGAGTACCGGATCGTGCAGCAATTTCCATCGCAACCGCCGGCTTGCCTTTAGCGGAGAGGGGGGGAATTGATGGCAACCACGAGACATATCGGGCAACAGGACTTCTGTGATCGGTGGATTACTCTGCAATATCCGGGCTAGCCATTCTACGGCTCATGAACGATGCCAATCGTCAAAAATCCGAGCGCCCGGTACTGATCGCAGACGACATCGGCATAGTTCTGCGAATAATAGGCACCGGTCATGTAGCCAGGGCCGCCGGCAACCGATGTCTTTTCAACACCCGGCAAAAGTGCAGTGATCGCGGAATCCTGATCGTCATTCTGCGGCGCGATGATGACCGCAAATTTTTTCTGAGCGTCGCGTCTGTTCAAATAACTGAACAGCAAACCGTCAATCTCTTCCAGGATCAATTGCTCCTGGTCGGAGACGGATTCGTCAACCTTCACCAGCGCATGCAGCACATCGATTAGCTGTGTAACCTGTGCCTCCGGCGGAGACGTTTCGAGGTAACGTTCAACAGAGTTATGTGTCTCCACAAAACTGATCACCTGCTGCTTGTCTGCAAGCGCCTGATGCTCTTCCCAGTCGAAATCCATGTGCCAGGCGTCGACGAAGGACTGAATAAATTTCTTTTCACGTGCGTCAAGTGTCTTGTCGATGTAGGCAAGCTGCGCCAGGATTTCCAGGATAATTTCGCCACTTGATGGACGAAAGAACGACTTAGCGAGGTCGCCCACTTCGGTACGCTCGAGCTTCAATACCTCCTTAAGTCGGGTCCAGAACGATTTTCGCCGTTGACTTTGCACCCACAACCGGGATCCGATGAGAATGTAGATGACACCGGAACTGATCCAGATGAGGCTGTCGATCAATCCCTGCCATAGCGACATGAACAGGTAGTTTAGAGCGAAAAATGACAGTGGAATGATATAGATGACATTTCCGACGATCGAAACGCTGTCCGCAACTTCTACGTTATGTTTTCTTATCCAGATCTTGTTGATCTTCAGATAAGCTGCAATGAGAGTAAATCCAAGTGACCCGTAGGCCATGAATCCGACGAATGCTTTGAAGGTTTCCATGAGCGCTTATTCCAGCTGATTATATTGCTCGTCCGTGTCTTCTTAATCCTGAATCCTTGAATTAGTGTAGACGATCTACCCTCCGCTGTCCGTACACGGGTTAGGTCCCGATATTCCGGAAAAAGGAAGGCGATGCGGTGACGTTCGATAATCCGTTTCTAACGGATTTGACCGCCATGAGAATCGACCAGGGCTTCGAAGAATATTCAAGCTGCATCGTACGGGTGGAAAGGGGGGATTGATTCGGATCGCCTGGCGGTCCAAATCCGCTTTCCTGCCGATTTGTGTCGAACGGGGCTCTCTTCCCAAACCCTCTGCTTGTAAACATAAATGGGACCCGTTGGGCCCCATTCATGTTTACTGGCGGAGAGGGCGGGATTCGAACCCGCGGTACGGTATAAGCGTACACTCGCTTTCCAAGCGAGCGCCTTAAGCCACTCAGCCACCTCTCCAGCAAATATTCGTACAACAATCGTCAGGTGAACACTGCTGCGACTGTAGTGCCCGGCGTATCCAGGCTAATTCGGATCCACGTACGCAGGTGGAAGCTCCAGGCATGGCGCTCCCGCAGGCCGCTCTGCCTGAGGTGAAGCATCGGGTATTTTTATCGCCTGGTCTTCCAACAGTTCGTCCAGACCATCGGGGGCAACGATGCGTTGGCCCTCCCTGCTCGCCTGATAGCGCTGTGGTTTATCGCAAGAAGTTTTGTTCCCTCCACAGGCACTCAATATCGTGGCAAGCAACACGATACTCAACGCTCTCATGGAAATCACGCCAGCTCCCCTGCGGGGCTTCTCGCGTACTGCAATACATCAATCATCTGTCGATCGAACTTCTCTTAACAACGTGTCATTACAACCCACACCTGTCTGGCCAGGCTGCCTGTCAGCAAAACAAATTCTCGCCTAAAACAAGGCGGCGATGTTACTGTTCGCCATTGCTACTGGCAAGCTGAATATGCTCGGTTTCACAAGCCATCTATACTTAATGTAATACATACTATTTATGAAACAACTCATTGTTTTATCAGCTGTTGGAGAAGATCGAACAGGTGTAGTTAACGATATCAGCCAGGTAATACTCGATTGTGGCGGCAATATCGAAGAAAGCCGCATGACCACGCTGGGCTCTGATTTCGCGATGCTCCTGCTGATATCCGGCAACTGGCACACATTGACCCGATTGCGGGAAGCGCTCGATAAGCTCAGCAAGGACAGCGCGCTTGAGATTACCATTCGGAAAACCGGAGAACGCCCGGTACAGGGAGATTTTATGCCTTACGGCGTTGACGTAGTCTGCCTGGACCAGCCTGGCATCGTGAACAACCTGGCAAGTTTTTTCGCCGCCCGCCAAATCGAAATCGCGGATGTGTCGACCAGGCGTTACGCGGCGGCACACACGGGCTCACCGATGTTCGCGATGCAGATGAGCATCAACGTCCCCGCATCGTTGGCAATCGCCCAATTGCGGGACGACTTTCTGGAATTGTGCGATCAGCTTAATCTCGATTCGATCCTTGAACCGGTCAAATCCTGACCGCATATCTACCTGATATCTGGTCGGCAGGGGTAAATTTGTGGCAGCACCCAGGATTAACCGAGTCGTTGCCGATTTCAAATGCGCGGCGACCGGCGGTCAAATCGTGCAACTCAAGACATTGCGGGGTAAGAAAATCGTCCTTTACTTTTATCCCAAAGACGCTACTCCGGGATGTACCACAGAGGGACAGAATTTTCGCGATTTGCATGCGACGTTCAAACGACACAATACGATGGTTTTTGGCGTGTCGCGAGATAGCCTGGCCTCGCATGAAAAATTCAAGTCCAGGCAGAAATTTCCCTTCGAGTTACTGTCCGATCCGGACGAAAAGATTTGCCGGAAGTTTGCTGTGATCAAGGAAAAATCGCTCTACGGGCGAAAATTCATGGGTATCGAGCGCAGCACCTTTCTGCTCGACGAGAACGGCAAATTGCGCCAGGAATGGCGCAAAGTGAAAGTCGCAGGGCACGCCGCAGCAGTCCTTGATGCCGTCAAGAATTGTTAGGCCACGAAATTACATAAATATCATGTATTTATGTAAAATGAACGAGCATCTCTCCGGCGAAATTGTGAGATTCGGCGAGGCGACTACGGGTATCATTGGGAACGACTTATGGCGGGCGAAGTCCGAATCTTCAGGACCCCAGCCCCGGTAGGAAGCATTGAGCGGAAATCTGCAAATAAAATCAGCCCTGTTACTGCTGTTAGCCAGCCTGATATTTTCGATAGGGGCTGAGGGCAAACAGAGCGAGTTGCCAGACCTCGGTAGCCCGGCCGATGCGATTCTGTCGAAATCCGAAGAAGCGCAGATTGGTCGTGCCATCATGCGCCAGATTCGCGCCTCCGGCATGCTGGTGGAAGACCCGCAGATTGTGGAGTACGTAAACGAAATCGGTCATCGTCTTGCAGCACATTCCAACAATGGCGATCACAAGTTCACGTTTTTCGTTGTCGATGATCCGTCTCTGAATGCATTTGCGTTGCCAGGTGGCTTTATCGGCGTCCATACCGGGCTGATCGAAGCCACTCGAAGCGAGGACGAACTGGCTGGCGTATTAGCTCACGAAATCGCGCATGTGACACAACGGCACATTGCTCGCGCGGTGCATGCGATAGCCGCCAAAGCCTGCTGAGCACGGCCATCATGTTAGGCGCTATTATTGCGGGTGCGGCTGGTGCCGGAGGTGAAGTGGTCCAGGGCGCCATCGCCGTGGCACAGGGCACCCAGGCGCAGGCACAGATCAACTTCACTCGTAGCAACGAATACGAGGCAGACCGTATCGGCATGTCCGCGCTGGCCGAAGCCGGCTTCGATCCCGACGGTATGGCGTCATTTTTTGAGGTTATCTCTCGCGGCACGAATACACCGCATGAATACAGGGCGCCGGAGTTTTTGCGCAGCCATCCGGTTACCACCGCACGCATTGCGGAAGCGCGCGGGCGCGCGCGTGACTATCCCAAGGTCAATACGACGGATACCAAGAATTACGGAGTAACCCGCGCGCGGCTGCTGGTGGCCAGTAAGGACACGGCGGAAGAAGCGGTCGCCTACTTCGAGCGGCAAAATTACGACTACATGTCCGACGCGCAACGCTACGGGTTGGCGGTCGCCTACCAGCGCGACAATCAGGATCAGAAAGCGAAGCGCGTTTTTGAGGAACTGGTAAGCCGCGAGCCGGAAGTCATCGCCTACCATATTGGCCTCGCGCAGACGGAGCTGGCTCTGGAGCAAATAGACGAGGCCGCGGCCACCTACAGTCGTGCCCTGGAATTATTCCCCAGAAACACACCACTGACTATTCACTACGCGGAAGCACTCTTGCAATTTGATCAGCCGCAGCGGGCACACGAAATCCTTCTGGATTTGCTCAACAATACGCCGCCGACCCCAGACCAGATTCGACTGATCGCGCGCGCTGCGAAGGAAGCCGGTGAGATAGCGGAATCCAACTATTATATGGCCGAGTACAGCTTCATGATCGGTGACCTGCTCGGTGGTGTTACGTTCCTGCAACGCGCCCTGAGTTCACCGGACCTCGAGGAAATCCAACGCATACGATTTGAAGCGCGGATCGACTTTATCCGCGAATTCATGACCGAAGAACAACTGCAACAGCTGCAGCGTGCGAGCGCCCGTAACCGATCCGCAAACCTGATCGGTTAGCGCTTGACGATTTATAGGTTTTCCGACAATGGCAAGTCACGACACAATGCCAATGTTGCGGACTGTTGCAACACTGCTCCTCCTCGCGCTGTTTTGTGGCTGTGCCACGCACCCTTCTGTGCCCAGGGAAGAGCGTTCACCAGCCGATCCATGGGAACCAATAAACAGACAGATTCACGGCTTTAATACCGGACTGGACAAGGTCACGCTAAAACCTGTCGCCAAGGGTTATCAGGCAATCATACCCAGGTCGTGGCGCACCGGTGTTACCAACTTTTCAAGAAACCTGCGCGGCCCGTTGAACATCGTCAATAACCTCTTGCAGGGAAACCCGCGCGAAAGCCTTACTGAAACCTGGCGATTCCTGGCCAACAGTACGTTCGGTATTCTCGGCCTGGTCGATGTCGCGACCGACATGGGGCTCGAAAGACATCCCGAAGACTTTGGGCAGACATTCGGCAAATGGGGCATACCTGACGGACCCTTCGTCATCGTACCCATACTCGGACCCTATTCTTTGCGGCACGCCGTATCGATTCCCCTCAACCTGTTCCTGGACCCCCTGTGGCATTTTGACAATGCTCCCGTCCGTGATCGACTCTACGTGCTCAGGCTTATCGACATTCGATATCGCCTGTTCTCCATCGAGAAGCTGCTCGATAGCTCAGCGGATCCGTATATCACAACCCGCGAGTCCTACCTGCAGAATCGACGCTATCTCGTCTTCGACGGCGAGCCCCCTGACGACGACGAATTTTATGGTGACTTCGAAGACTTTGATGAAGAGGAGTAGCAATCCCTGAAGACCGATGTCCGGCACCAGGGCACAGCGGTATCAATGTCGGATTCTGATCGTTTGATCTTTGGTCGCGAGCATGGCTCGCTCCTACATAGGGAAGCTATTGGCAATGTAGGAGCCTGCACTGCAGGCGATTGAACACCAATCAGTGTGTTCGGCTTCTATCGCCAGCAATGCTGGCTCCTACAGTGCATCTATTGGCATTGTAGGAGCGAGCCGTGCTCGCGACCCGGGTCAAAATTCCCGCCGTGTCAACGTTCTGTCGCGGCCCGGGGTCTGCGCCCACAGATTTTCTATTGCACCGGGAACACAGCGAACGTTTGCAACATACCGGCAAGGCTAATCAGTCGGCCTCTCAATAAAGCCGGCCCAACGCTCGCCTTTTTTCAGCAGGTGATCGACTTCCGTCGTTTTTGCAATAGCGTCGATCTTCTCGGGGGTGCCGATAAACCTGATCTCACGCACGGTATGATTTGCCCAGGTAATCCACTCGAGCAGCAGAGCCAGGCCGGCAGAGTCCGTGTGAGTAACGCCATTCAAATCGACCTCGATCCGCGTGTGATCCTCGAACATAACCTCACTTTCACTCAGGATCTGGCCTGCCGTAGAAAAGGTCATTCTGCCTTTCAGCAAGAAACAGCCACCACCAGCATCCTCCAGCGTGAACGCGCTCATTCGGAATCAGCACTCTCAACTTGTGACTCAAGTCTCTCGATCACAGCATCGACACTTGATCCCGATATTTCAGCTCCCAGCTCTGTGCGGTAGTTATGCACATATGAGATTCCCTCTATCGAGATGTCGAAAATCAGCCATCCTGCCTCTCGGTTCGCCAGGCGGTAATTGACCGGCACCTTGGTGCCGTCGTCGAGTCGTACGATGGTTTTGACCACTACGGATCTCTTGGTAAGGTCTCCACGAAACTCGAGAATCTCGATTTTGCTTGCGTCGAATTCGAGCACACCATCCGCATACGTGCGCAGCAGCACCGAGTAGAACGCTGCCACGAAGCGTTCCTTTTGTTCGTCTGTTGCTGTACGCCAGTGCTTTGCCAGAACCTGCTGTGCCGCCAGTCTGCGATCGAATCTCGGGAGCAATATCCCGTCGATCAGCGCATACAAGGCGTCCTTGTCATGCGCAAGTTCGTCGCGGCGACCGCTGAGCTGCTGATCCAACTCTGCCACCGCCCCCTCGATAACCTCATTGGGTGTTTGTGCAAACGCAGCCGGCATGCAGCATAAAAGCACGACTGCCAGAACCGGGTTCCTGAACTGCCACTGGTCGCGAGTTGCTCTATTCATCTTCATCATCATCCGAACCACTACTGAACAAATACTTGCTTATCAGGTTTTCTATCACGATCGCCGACTGCGTAAAAAGGATTTCACTGCCCTCTTCAAGGTACAAGTCGGAACCGCCTGCCTGTAAGCTTATGTACTGGCTGCCGAGCAAGCCCGACGTAAGAATACTCGCGTCCGAGTCATCAGGTAACTGATCATACTGACTGTCGATCTCGAAAATAACTTCGGCATCGAGCGTCACCGGATCAAATCGAACCGAGCTGACCCGGCCAATGGTGACTCCGGACATCGCAACAGGCGCCCGATTCTTCAGACTGCCCACGTTTTCGAATCGCGCACTGACCGAGTAGGTATCCGACCCGGTGAAATTATCAGAACCCGTGGTCTGTGTGGTCAGAAAAAACAGCGCTGCCATGCCCAACAGCACAAACAATCCGGTACCCATTTCTACTGATCGAGTCTGTCGCATTTTTCTACCTCAGATATAAATTGCGGTAATCATGAAGTCGAGAATCAAGACAGCAATTGCTGTGATGACGACCGTACGAGTTGTGGCCCGACCGACTCCTTCAGCGGTGGGGATGGCATTCGAGCCTTCCCAAACCGCCAGCAGGCTGGCGACCGTGCCGAATACAAAACTTTTGACTATGCCCTCCTGGACGTCACTGACCTCCAGGGTGGACTGCATTTGTTGCCAGAACGCACCGGCATCTACACCGAGCAACCTGACCGCAACGATGTGCGCGCCAAACAGGCCGACAGCGCTGAATATCGCCGTCAACATTGGCATTGAAATAACACCGCCCAGAAAGCGCGGCACCAATACACGTTGCAACGGGTCGATGGCCATCATCTCCATCGCGGCAAGTTGATCGGTCGCTTTCATCAGGCCTATTTCGGATGCGAGCGCCGTACCTGCCCTGCCAGCGAACAACAGAGCGGTAATTACAGGGCCAAGTTCCTTGATCAGTGAAAAAGCGGCAAACGTGCCAACCGAGTCCTCTGCATTGAACTTGGACAGGTTTGCGTATCCCTGCAAGCCCAGCACACCTCCGACAAAGAATCCGCACACCATAATGATGACCAGGGATAATGCTCCGGCGTTATACACCTGGTGCACAACGAGACGGAATCGCCCGAACAATATTCCGGGCGAACCGGCGAGCAATCGAAGAAAGAAAATCTGCAAGGCACCAAAGGTGCGTGTGAACTCGATTATGGTGTAGTAGATGTCGCGTAACATGAGTCTATTCGACGTCCCTGCCAAGCAATTGTTCTTCGTAATTGGGTGCGGCGAAGTGAAACGCGACCGGACCATCCGCCATCCCGTGCATAAATTGCCTGACTACCTCTGACGGCGTGTCGCTGAGCTCGTCCGGGCTGCCAAACGCCGCAACCTTGCCATCCGATATCAGGTAGCTGATATCGGACACCGTGGCAATTTCCTGGACGTCGTGGCTGACAAGAATACTGGTAATACCCAGCGCGTCGTTCATCCTGCGCACAAGGCGCACGATAACACCCATCGAAATCGGGTCCAGGCCAACAAATGGTTCATCGTAAATCAGGATATCCGGATCCATCACCATTGCGCGTGCCAGCGCAACGCGGCGCTCCATACCACCCGAGAGCTCCGCCGGCATCATATCGGCAGCGCCACGCAGGCCAACCGCATGCAACTTGGTCAAAACGACGTGGCGAATGAGTCGATTTGGCAAGTTCGTATGTTCGCGCAGCGGAAATGCGACGTTTTCGAAAACACTGATGTCAGTCAGCAACGCTCCATTCTGAAATAACATCCCGAAACGACGCCGCAACTTGTACAGTTCCTTGTGACTCAATGTCGCGGTATCCACACCGTCCACCAGAATCTGCCCGCGATCGGGTATCAGCAGACGGGTGATCAGGTGCAGCAAGGTCGTTTTACCCGTGCCGCTCGGCCCCATAATCGCGGTGATCTTGCCCAGACGGATATCGATATTCAGACCTTTGAATATTTGCCGGGGTCCGCGCGAATAATCGAGGTCGCGAATCTCTATGATATTGCTGGCCGAGTCTGTCATCAGAGTGCCTTTCTTAGGTTGGCAGCGCGCTGCCTTGTTTTTTCACTCATTCGGCACTTACCGCCGCCGTTCCGCTGGATTTCGCCGCATGTGACGATTTCCGAAGATACTCGATCGCTAGCGGATGACCTGGTCGTGCCGGTGTGCACGTCGACAGAGTAGGATAGCAAAAATAGGCGCGCTTCAGTGCCGCAAAATCGTCACAGAATGTAGCATCGTCGTTCAAATAGGACTAAAATAGTCCCCTTTTCACCGGCGAGGAGTTCACCGTGCTACGAATCAGCAAATTGACCGACTACGGCACAGTCGTTCTCGCCGAACTGGTTGATATCAATACAGATGTCGCGAGTGCGGCAGACGTTGCGGCCGCGACAGGTCTGGGCGTTGCGACGGTCAGCAAGCTCCTGAAGGCACTCGCCCGGGCCGGACTGGTCACCTCAATGCGCGGATCGCATGGCGGCTACCGGCTCGCACGAGATGCCGGGGATATCAGCGCGGTAGACGTCATTGATGCGCTCGAGGGACCCGTATCGATAACGGAGTGCAGTGCCAGCGACAGCCATTGTGACCTCGAATCTGTATGCAATGTCGGTCGCGCCTGGCAGCGCGTCAACATCGCCATTCGCCGGGCGCTGGACGATATCAGCCTTGTTGACCTGTTGCGCAGCAACAGTGCCGTTCCAAGTTTTGAATTTGCCGGTACACGAGTGACCGTCGAGAACAAGAGATAGCCAATGTCAACAGACGCACAAGATATCGAGTCCCTGGTCAACCGCCGTTACGAGCACGGCTTCGTTACTGATATCGAAACGGACAGCCTGCCACCCGGGCTCGATGAGGACGTGATTCGCGCCATCTCCGCGCGTAAGAATGAGCCGGAGTTCATGCTTGAGTGGCGCCTCAAAGCCTATCGTCACTGGTTGACCATGCAGGAACCTGAATGGGCCCACGTGACCTATACAAAGATCGATTACCAGGCAATTTCCTACTTCTCGGCACCCAAGTCCCATAAAGACCGTCCGAAGAGCCTCGACGAGGTGGACCCGAAACTGCTGGAAACGTACGACAAACTGGGTATTCCGCTGCATGAACGGGCCCGGCTCGCCGGAGTCGCCGTCGATGCAGTGTTCGACAGCGTATCGGTAGCCACAACATTTAAGGAGAAGCTCAAAGAGGCAGGCGTAATCTTCTGCCCGTTCTCCGAGGCAGTGATCAATCATCCGGAACTGGTCAGAAAATATCTCGGCAGCGTTGTTCCCTACCGTGACAATTTCTTTGCGACACTGAATTCATCCGTATTCAGCGACGGTTCGTTTGTTTACATACCGAAGGGCGTACGTTGTCCTATGGAGTTATCCACCTATTTTCGCATCAATGCGGCCAACACCGGCCAGTTCGAACGCACGCTGATCATTGCCGATGAAGGCAGCTACGTCAGATACCTCGAGGGTTGTACGGCGCCCATGCGAGACGAGAATCAATTGCACGCCGCTGTTGTAGAACTGGTTGCGCTGAAAGATGCGCAAATCAAGTATTCGACCGTGCAAAACTGGTATCCCGGAGACGAAAACGGCGTTGGCGGAATCTACAACTTCGTTACCAAGCGCGGCGATTGCCGCGGTGATAATTCAAAAATTTCCTGGACACAGGTCGAAACCGGCTCCGCGATCACATGGAAATATCCAAGTTGCGTGCTGCGTGGGGAAAACTCGGTCGGGGAGTTTTACTCCGTTGCAGTAGCCAACAACATGCAGCAGGCCGATACCGGGACAAAAATGATCCATATTGGCAAGAACACGCGCAGCACGATTGTGTCGAAGGGAATCTCTGCGGGTAAGGCGCAAAACGCGTATCGCGGCCTTGTGCGCGTGATGCCGCAGGCCGCAGGTGCACGAAATCACACGCAATGCGACTCGCTGCTCATCGGCAAGGAATGCGGCGCCCATACGTTTCCCTACATGGAAATCAGGAACCCGACGGCCAGGGTGGAACACGAAGCCACAACCTCGAAGATTTCCGCCGACCAGCTGTTTTATTGCCGGCAACGGGGGATTTCCGAGGAAGACGCCGTCAATATGATTGTCAACGGTTTCTGCAAGGAAGTATTCAAAGAGTTGCCGATGGAGTTTGCGGTAGAAGCACAAGCCCTTTTGAACGTCAGCCTCGAAGGCGCGGTTGGATAGACACTTGATGAGAATGCACAATGCTTGAAATCAAAAACCTCAAAACCCGTATCGGCGATACGGAAATATTGTCAGGACTGAGCCTGAGCGTCGGACCCGGTGAGGTGCACGCCATCATGGGCCCGAACGGCTCCGGCAAGAGTACGCTCGCCCAGGTCATCGCAGGACATGAGGACTATGAGGTTACGGCGGGCTCGGTTCGTTTCGATGGCAAAGATTTGTTGGAGCTACTGCCGGAGGAGCGTGCCTGGGAAGGCATTTTTCTGGGTTTTCAGTACCCCGTGGAAATTCCCGGTGTTAACAACGCCTATCTGTTGAAAGCGGCACTCAACGCCAAGCGCAAACACCAGGGCCTGGATGAAGTCGATGCATTCGAATTCATGAAGCTTGCGCGTGAAAAAATGAAAATACTGGGAATGGACCCGAGCTTCCTGAATCGCGGCGTCAATGAAGGGTTTTCCGGCGGTGAGAAAAAACGCAACGAAATTCTGCAGATGGCAATGCTTGAGCCGCGCCTTGCAATACTCGACGAGACCGATTCAGGACTGGATATCGATGCGTTAAAGGCCGTGGCCAACGGTATAAACGCGCTCCGTTCTCCGGAACGGGCAATAGTGCTGATCACCCACTATCAACGTCTGCTCGACTACGTTGAGCCGGACTTCGTACACGTTCTGTCTGACGGTCAGATCGTGCGTTCCGGTGATAAGTCACTGGCGTTGAAACTGGAGGAGCAGGGCTACGAGTGGGTACGAAAGGCCGCGAATTCATGAGCAACACACAAATTAACTATGCTTTGCTGACGGCCGCCGTTGAGCAAATTCCACCGGACACACTGACCCCGGCGAGGCTGGCTGCACTCACTCGTTTTGCAGCACGCGGCCTGCCGGATGTGCACCACGAAGACTGGAAGTATACGAACCTGGCTCTCGTCGCCGATCTGAGCAATGCGTGGCTGGCCAGCGAGGCTAATACACATCACATTGCCGCAGAACCGGACACGCTCGAGACACACCTCCAGGAAGAAGTGGATGCTTACTGGATCACCCTGGCGAACGGACGCATTCGTCCCGACCAGACGCTGGCCCGGCTGCAAACAATCGGTGTCGAAATTGCACTTCTGACGGACGGTGAAGATTCAAACGCTTGCAACGCGGACGACGCGCTCAGTCACCTGAACCTGGCATTGTTGCGCGACGGTCTGCACATTACGGTGACCGCGAACAACTCGCTGGACAAGCCACTGGGTCTGTTCTTCGCGGACGCTGCGGCTCCCGGAGACGTAGTACAAGAGCGAGTTTTGATTGACATCGAGGACGATGCATCACTGCAGTTGCTGGAGTGCCATTTGTCGAACTCGACCGACCCTGGATTCACGAATACGGTGCTGCAGCTGAAGCTTGGAAAATCCAGTAAAGTCGATCATGTAAGGCTGCAGAACACCGGCCAGCAGCACATGCTTGTCAGCCGGACCCATGCCACGCTCGCCGCAAAGTGTGACTACAGCTATGCCAGCTACGACTTTGGCGGTCGCCTGATTCGCAGTGATTTTGTCGCCGATATAGTCGGTGATGATGCGAATATCGATATGCATGGACTGTACCTCGCCAGCGACGATCAGCATGTGGACAACCATACGCGAGTTAATCACAGGGTCGGCCCGGCCAGCAGTAATGAAGAATATCGTGGCATATTGAGCGGCAATTCGCGCTGCGTATTCAATGGCAAAGCCGTCATTTACGCGGGCGCAGACGGTACGGATGCCAGACAGTCGAATCACAACCTGCTGCTGTCAGAGAAGGCAGAAATCGACACCAAACCGGAGCTCGAAATCTACGCGGATGACGTGAAATGCAGCCATGGCGCCACCGTCGGACAACTTGATGAGGCTTCCCTGTTTTATCTGCAGTCGCGTGGAATCCGCAAGGAGGACGCGACACAGATGTTAACGCGGGCCTTTGCCGCGGGCATCGTCGACAAGGCTCCCGTAAATGCCTGCCGGGAGTTCCTGGCAGGCATGCTGGACCATAAATTGAAGCAGATGGCAATCAACCAATGAGCCGGCAAGCCCGAATACAAGCGCATGACCAGGTGCTGTCCTGTCGCGCCGATTTCCCGGCGCTGGCACAGGAGGTGAACGGTTGCCCGCTGGTCTACCTGGATAGTGCCGCATCTGCACAGCAACCTGAATTCGTGATTGATACTGTCGCGCAGTACCAGCGTCACGATCATGCAAATGTACATCGTGGCGTGCACACCCTGAGCCACCGTGCAACCGACGCCTACGAGGGTGCCAGAGATACGCTGGCAAAATTTATCGGCGCGAACGATCGCCGCCAGATCATATTTACCAGCGGCACGACAGAGTCCATTAATCTTGTCGCACAAAGCTATTGCCGGCCGCTACTGAAACCGGATAACAAAATTCTAATCACACACCTCGAACATCATTCGAATATTGTTCCGTGGCAACTCCTGTGTGAACAAACCGGTGCTGCATTACTGGTTACCCCGATTAACGATCGCGGCGAGATCGACACAGAAACGCTGTACCGGCAGCTTGACGATAATGTATGCCTGCTGGCGATCGCGCACGTATCAAATGCCCTTGGCAGTATCCTTCCGCTGAAAGACATCATCGCCAAAGCACATGCAGCGGACGTTCCGGTTCTGGTCGATGGCGCACAGGCAGTACCGCATATGCCGATTGACGTCAGCGATCTTGATTGTGACTTTTACGCATTCTCGGGTCACAAGATGTTCGGACCCACGGGTATCGGCGTCCTCTTCGGCAAAGAGTCCCTGCTGGAGGCAATGCCTCCATACCAGGGTGGCGGCGACATGATCCTGGAAGTCCGTTTTGACGGAACCACCTACAATGAGCTGCCCTACAAGTTTGAGGCCGGAACGCCAAACATCTCCGGGGCAATTGGCCTGGGTGCCGCGGCCAGCTACCTCGGGTCGATGGGTATGGCCAAAATTGCGGAGCATGAGAGCAAGCTGCTCGCCTACTTGACCAGCGAACTGCAGAAAATCGATGGAATTCGTCTCATCGGCACTGCGGCGCAGAAAGCCAGCGTGCAGTCCTTCCTGCTCGATGATATTCATCCACATGACCTGGGAACAATTCTTGATCAACAGGGCGTTGCTATCCGCACGGGCCATCATTGTGCGATGCCAGTAATGGAATATTTCGGCATCCCGGGGACAGCGCGGGCGTCGCTCGGTATGTACAACAATCACGAAGACGTCGATCGCCTGACAGCCGCGCTGCTCAAAGCAAAGGAAATATTTGGCTAATGTCTGCCCGGCAGCAAGGACAGCAGGAGTTGCGCGATCTTTATCGGGAGCTGATCCTGGATCATGCTCGCAGCCCACGTCATTTCGGCAAACTTGATGACACCACGCACTCGGCAGAAGGCATCAACCCGCTGTGTGGCGACAAGCTACATCTGTATTTGAACGTAAGCGCGGACGACAGAATTGAATCAGCATCCTTCGAAGGGTCTGGTTGCGCCATTTCCGTTGCATCGGCATCGCTCCTGACAGACGCCGTCCTCGGCATGCCAAAACGGAATGCCGTGGCATTTGGCGATGCAGTGATCAATTCGCTCACTAACGACTCTTCCATGACGAACGCGGCGCTTGGAAATCTGGAGGCTTTGCAAGGTGTGAAGGATTTTCCGTCACGCGTGAAGTGCGCAACCCTCGCCTGGCATGCACTGATGTCGGCTATCAGGCGTGACAACAAACCGGTATCCACGGAGTAAACATTCAGATGTTCGGACACACACATGAACCGATCACGCTGACACGAGATGTCAGGGCCGTCATCATCCCGGCCGGGGAAGCCGTGACCCTGCACGAAGGTAACAGTGCGTTTATCACACAGGCCCTGGGTGGCAGCTTTACCATCTACCTGGAAGGCAATCTTTTTCGGATCGCCGGAATCGACGCGGATGCGTTGGGCAAGGAGCCCGTTCCGCCGCCCGAGGTACCCGAAAATGCAACCGATGCTGACATCGCGGAAGTTATCTGGGAGCAGTTGCGCACCTGTTTCGATCCGGAAATCCCGGTTAACATTGTCGACCTGGGTTTGATATATCGTTGCGAAGTCGAACAGCGGACGGACGGAAAGCGTTCTGTAAACGTGGATATGACGCTGACGGCGCCGGGCTGTGGCATGGGAGAAATACTGGTGCAGGACGCGCAAGACAAGATTGCCATCATTCCAACCGTTGCGGACGTACACGTCGAACTTGTGTTCGACCCGCCCTGGAATCAGAGCATGATGTCGGACGAAGCACGGCTGCAGACCGGGCTGATGTAGAGATGAAAACGCTTACCATTTTGCGTCACGCGAAATCGAGCTGGAAAGACCCTAACCTCTCTGACCATGACCGCCCCCTGAACAAGCGCGGCGAGTGTGATGCACCTGCAATGGCGGCACACATCAGGGATGCGGGCATCAGGCCATCACTGATACTCAGCAGCACCGCCGAG
>PVMS01117776.1_pt1 | contig 16798 bp, 14 predicted proteins | sample 1853461 | NCBI WGS metagenome assembly PVMS01 (sample SAMN08582032, study PRJNA380276) | Marine sediment metagenome, whole genome shotgun sequencing project. | isolation source: ocean sediment barecode stripped | collected 2017 | reverse complement strand
CTCTGGGCTTTCCTCCGTGTCAGTTTCTGTTTCGGGTTCGGAGGCAATATCCTCTGCGGATGCGGGTTCTTCCGGAGCGGGTTGCTCAACAGGGTCTGGATTGTTATTCGCAGGAACGGTGGGTTGTATATCACCAGAACCAGCCTCTTCCAATCCAAAATTAACCTCTATCCCATTTCCTCCTTTGCCCGAATATGGGATAGAGGTTAATTTTGGATTGGAAGAGGCTGGTTCGGGTGATATACAACCCACCGTTCCTGCGAATAACAATCCAGACCCTGTTGAGCAACCCGCTCCGGAAGAACCCGCATCCGCAGAGGATATTGCCTCCGAACCCGAAACAGAAACTGACACGGAGGAAAGCCCAGAGCCTCCAATAGAAGAGGTTGAGGAAGTTACCACACCGGTAGAAGAAACTGAAGTTACCCAACCAGTTCCTGACGTGGTACCGGTAAAAGAGGAGTCAAAAGAAGAAAAGATCAAAGAAAAACCTGTTGAAAAAGAAACTCCAAAACTTGATCCTGCTGCAGCATATCCCGCCAAAAATAGTAATACTGACGGTGCCAATGCTGCTGAGGGAACCTCCAAAAATCCTGCCAACGCCAATCAGGGAGATCAACCGGGAGAAACCGGTGACCAAGGTAACCCGGAAGGAAAAATTGATTCCCGGGCACTTTACGGAAAGCCGGGAGGTGGGGGTGGAGCAGCACTTGATATGACAGGATGGAACTGGGACTTTCTACCGAAACCAAACGACCTAAGCAATGAGACTGGTCACATTGTTTTCGAGATTAAAATTGATGAAGAGGGAGAAATTTTATCAGTGCGGACCATTGAAAAATCCGTCAGTGATCCACTGGTAAAAATGTATCGTTCAGAAGTGGCTAAATTGACATTCTCTCCAACCTCCGTTAATTCCAGGCCTGCCCCCACATCGACCGGCCGAATTACCTTTATTATACGGGCGAAGTAGGCCACCTAAGTGGCAATTCGTACTTCGTAATTAATCATGACCTATAAACAGTGTATTGAATATTTCTACAGCCAACTGCCCATGTTTCATAGGTCTGGGGCGCCGGCTATTAAATTCGATCTCGGCAATATTCGACTGTTGATTGCGGAGCTTGACCATCCTGAGACCAAATATCCCGCCATACATGTAGCAGGAACCAATGGCAAAGGCAGTAGTTCTCATTTGTTGGCGGCAGTTTTACAAACCGCAGGCTACAACACTGGACTGTACACCTCACCCCATTTAAAGGATTTTAGAGAGCGGATAAGGATCAATGGCCAGTCCATAACAGAGGATGAGGTGGTGGCTTTTGTCACCAAAAACCAGCTAATCTTGGACCAAGTCGAACCTTCATTTTTCGAGCTAACCGTGGCCATGGCTTTAGATTATTTTGCCCAAAAACAAGTTGATATTGCCATAATAGAGGTGGGACTGGGAGGGAGACTGGACAGTACTAACATTATTAACCCACTGATCTCACTTATTACCAACATTGGATTCGATCACAGTGACTTGTTGGGCAATTCATTAGCATCCATAGCCAAAGAAAAAGCCGGGATAATAAAACCGGGCGTTCCAGTGATTATTGGAGAGCGTGGTCCGGAAACAGACCAGGTATTTATCCATCGTGCCCAAGACTGCAAATCTGCCATTTGTTTTGCACAAGACCGCTTTACTTTAAATTCTACTACCCAGTTATCGCATTTGGTAATGGAAATTTATGAAGATGGTGCTTTGAGATGGAAAGAATTGAAGTCTCAACTTAGAGGGCCGTACCAGTCCCAAAATGTTCCCGGTGTACTTGAAGTAGTTCGACAACTAAAAGGATTAGGGTATGTAATTACTGATAATCACCTAACCATTGGATTTAATAGGGTGGTGGACATTACCGGGATCAAGGGAAGGTGGCAAACCCTGTCAAAAAACCCTAATATAATATGCGATACCGGACACAACCAGGCTGCCATGGAATATATATTACGGGAGCTTCAGGAGATTAAACAGGGGCAGCTTCATATGGTTTTAGGATTTGTTAATGACAAGGACATCAGTAGTATGCTTGAGTTATTTCCCCAAGACGCATTGTATTATTTTTGTTCAGCTAAAGTTCCACGATCAATGGCTGCCGAAAACTTGTTTGAACTTGCCGTCAAATTTCATCTGCAAGGTAAAGTGATATCGGATCCCAATGATGCTTTGGCCTCAGCACGTGCAGCAGCACACCAGCAAGACTTGATATTCGTGGGAGGAAGTACCTTTGTGGTAGCTGAATTAAATGAATTGAAATAATGGGTAGGAGGAAACTTCAAAAATTCAGTGAAAATGCTTCGCGGACCAATGTGATCCAACCCGGAAAGGATCTGTTCCATAATATAAAGGGACACTGGAGGAATCAGTATTTTAACAATGATCATCCGATTGTACTTGAGTTGGGATGTGGACGAGGGGAGTATACTTTAGGTTTGGCCCGGTCAATCCCTGAAAATAATTTTATTGGGGTGGACATAAAGGGTGACAGAATATGGATGGGAAGTAAAGCTGCAGACCGTGAAAAGCTGGATAATGTTGGATTTCTGCGCACCCAGATACAGTCATTGGATGATTTTTTTGAACCCGATGAGGTGGATGAGATCTGGCTTACATTTCCCGATCCCCGACCCAAGAAAAGCGATGCCAAAAGGCGCTTTACACATCCCAGATTTATGGAAATATACCGGCGATTGCTCAAACCAGGTGGCAGAGTGCATCTCAAAACCGATAATGAGGGTCTATACCAGTATTCGCTTGAAATAGTAAGTGGCTTGCCTGGAATAAATCAATTACAGTATGTGGAGGATCTTTACCGGTCAGAACTGATTAATCCGGTATTAGAAATCAGAACTCACTACGAAAATGTGTTTTCCGATCAGGGGTTCAGCATTAAATATCTGACTTTTGTATTTATGTAGGGATGAATGATTAATCAATCCTTCAATCCCTCAGTCCATCAAACTTTCAGTCCATCTCCAACGCCTCCAATACATCTGCCAGCTGATCAAAATTTCCATAACCTGGCTTTATCTCGTGGCCACCTGTAAGTGCAATTCCTTTAAATCCTGAATCAATTATTACGGAAACATTGGCGGCATCAACATTGGCACCCAAAATAATGGGATAATCTTTCGATTGTTTTGTACACCAATTCAGCAACTCATCATTCAGGGGTTGGTTTGGTTCTATCAAGAACCAGGTGGCTTTGTTGGCAAATTCCTGTAAAATTTCAGCAATATAAGCCATGTCTGGTTGATCAATTTTGACAATTAATGGGAGTGGCCAATGTTGCATATTTGATGCAGTTGGATTAGCAATTTGTAAATAATCCAATTGATAATCAGCTAACAACTCTGAGATGGTTTCCTGATTATGTAGTTGGATTTCACCTACAAACTTCACTCCTGAAACCCAGCTGGTAATTGCCGAAAATGCCTCTGGTGAAACATAGCTTGCTGAGGATTTTTCAAGATCGAACCCCATTAGTTCTACGCCCATGCCAGCAGCATAGCGAGCATCGCTGAGATTGTTTACTGAACTAATTTTCACCAGAGACCGTAATGCCATAGGTATTTAATTAACAGTTTATTGTTTGACCAGTAAACTTATGAGTTTAATCTTTCAGGATTTATCTTTGTAACAAGATTTTATAAAAGGGATCATAGAAGATGAGTAGGAATGGGAGGGTATTAGTTGCCATGAGTGGAGGTATTGATAGTTCGCTGGCTGCGGTGATGCTTCACGAACAAGGTTATGAAGTCATAGGCATGACCATGAAAACCTGGGATTATGCCAGTTCTGGTGCCTCGAAGAAGGAAACTGGCTGTTGCAGTCTGGATTCAATAAATGATGCCCGCAATATCGCAGTGAATCTAGGCTTTCCACACTATATTCTGGACATCAGGGAAGAATTTGGTGATTATGTTATCGACAATTTTACTTCTGAATACTTAAAAGGACGTACTCCAAATCCTTGTGTTTTATGTAACACCCATATTAAATGGGAAGCGCTGTTAAAAAGGGCTGATAAACTGGATTGCGGGTTTATGGCTACAGGTCATTATGCCAATGTTAGACAGGAAAATGACCGCTATGTGATATCAAAAGGAAAAGATGAACTAAAAGACCAGTCATATGCACTTTGGGGTATCTCACAAAAGAATCTAAGCCGTACTCAATACCCATTGGGTGCATTTACCAAAAGTGAAATCAGGCAAATGGCATCTGATCGGGGTTTTGTTGAACTGCTTAATAAGCCGGAATCCTACGAGATTTGTTTTGTGCCGGACAACGATTATAGGGGATTTCTTAAAAGACGGGTTACGGGCTTGGAAAAAGAAGTAAAAGGTGGCGACTTTGTTTTGGAAAATGGCACCGTGGTGGGAAAACACGAAGGTTTTCCATTTTACACAGTAGGTCAACGCAAAGGTTTAGGTATTGCTTTAGGTTATCCAGTTTATGTTACAGAAATTCAAATAGATAGCAATAGAATTATTTTAGGAACATTTGATGAATTGGCCCGGAATGGCATGTATGTTCATCAGTTAAATATGATCAAGTTTTCAGATCTTGGCGACCAGCGGTTTGATGCGGTAACCAAAGTACGGTACAACGATTCTGGAACACCTTCCGTCATAGAACAGGTAGGGGACACCATGAAAGTATTTTTTGGAAAAGGTGTTCATGCCATTGCACCGGGGCAGGCTGCAGTATTTTACCAAGGTGAAGACGTAATTGGCGGGGGCTGGATTGCCTCCAGTTTTAATCATAATAATTGATGGATATGCGCAATATTTATGTCTGCGTTATTGGTTGGATTCTATTTAGCTGTTCAGATACCCTTGAACCCAGCAAAATAGGCTTTAACTATTTTCCTTTAGAAATTGGTGACTATCGAATCTATCAGATTCAACAAATTGAATATTCATTGTTTGCTGCCACCGATACAGCTCATTATCAACTAAAAGAACTGGTAGTTGACACATTTTCCACTCAAAGCGAACTCAATTATATTCTTCACCGTTTTAAAAGGGATTTATCAACCGACAAATGGCAGCTAGATTCAGTGTGGACCTCCCGTAGAACCCAAAACCACGCAATCGTGGTAGAAAACAATATCCCATTTGTGAAAATGGTTTTTCCCATCAGGCTTGACAAGGTGTGGGATGGTAATCTTTTCAATTCATCCCCCCCGGATGAATATCAGATCACAGAGATTAGTGGGTCAATGGAAACACCTGCCGGGACTTTTATTGATAATCTTACAGTGTTCGAGAACAATGAGCGGGATACCTTAATATTTCAAGACATCAGGCAATCAATTTATGCACTAAATGTGGGATTGATTTACAAAAACTCCAGTATATTGGATTTCTGTAATACTGACCCCGATTGTCTGGGAACTTTAGAATTCGGCATTAAATTTGATCAGGTCTTAACAGATTATGGAAAGGAGTAAGCTACTTCTGCCAGTACTATTGGTATGGTTTCTAAGCACTTTACACCTTAGCGCTCAGGACCATAGGTTCATGGTCTTTTTTAAGGAAAAAAATAGCAGTTATAGTATAGATAACCCAGCGGAGTTCTTATCGACCAGAGCCATCGAAAGAAGAACTAAGCAGGGAATTAATATTACTGAAGAGGATCTTCCTGTAAACATTAGCTATATTACTTCTATTGAGGATTTGGGGGTGACCGTTTGGTATGCTACAAAGTGGTTAAATGGGGCCCTGATACAAACCGATTCATCAAGGCTGGTAGAAATTACAGCCCTTCCTTTTGTTTCTTCGATTGAATTTGTTGCTCCAGGCCCGCTTGAAGCACAAATCGATAAAAATATACAAAAGAAAAATCAATCTGATGCTCAAGGTAGGACACAATCCACAGAGGTCCAAAACATGTTATTGGGCATAGATCTTATGCAGCAAGAAGGTGTTACCGGAGCAGGAATGCTCATTGCAGTATTGGATGGAGGATATCTTGGGGTAGACCAAACCCAGCCATTTAATCATCTTATCACCAACAACCAATTGATCACCACCTACGATTATGTAGGAAGGTCCTCCAATGTATTTCGTTATGCCGACCATGGCACCAAGGTATTGTCAGTTATTGGCGCTATTAATCCAGGAGTATTTACCGGCAGTGCTTTTGATGCAGAATTCATATTGTGCATTACCGAGGATGTTTCCAGTGAATATCGGGTTGAGGAATATAATTGGTTATTTGCCGCCGAAATGGTAGATAGTGCAGGAGCAGACATCATTAATTCCTCATTAGGGTATAGTATTTTTGACGATCCCAATATGAATTACCGCGCAGCAGACCTCGATGGGCGGACTACAGTGGTCTCCAGCGCCGCTTCAATTGCTGCTACTAAAGGGATGGTTGTGACACTTAGTGCAGGCAACGCTGGCAATTCCCCTTGGCGTACACTCACAGCACCAGCAGATGCTATAGATATACTGGCTGTGGGAGCCATTAAAGATGACTCAACTAAAGCTTCATTCAGTTCTATCGGACCTAGTGCCGATGGACGGATTAAACCCGATGTGGTGGCCTTGGGAGTAAATACTGCTGTTATTAATAAAAATGGAAACATGGTATTTAATAATGGGACTTCTTTTTCGGCTCCTCAAATAGCAGGATTAGCAGCAGGAGTCTGGCAGTCAAATCCGGAATTCGACTATCTAGAGGTTATTGAATCGATAAGAAATAGTGGTCACATGACTCAATCCCCGGATAATCAAACCGGTCATGGAATTCCCAACTACATGCGTACCAAGGAGTTGGTTTTAACCGTTGATGATCCTATGACTAAGGGTTCTTTTAAACTATATCCTAATCCATTAGCCAACAGACTTTATATGCTAAGTGAAATACCTCTTTCGTCACTAACATATTTTATACACAATACTTTGGGTCAGAAAGTTCTTGAAAATCAAATGTTTAATATTCCGGCTTCCACTGAAATCTCTTTAAATATTCCATTATTACCACCGGGAGGTTATCTGATTACCCTGTTATCTACTGACCAGGCAAGTACATTTCGCTTGATAAAAGAATAGACAAGTAGATCTAAGCTCAAAATACTATATTTGTGCCATGACACCAATTATAGCGCCATCTTTGTTGGCCGCTGATTTCGCAAACCTGCAACGAGATATTGAACTCATCAACCGAAGTGATGCAGATTGGTTTCACCTCGACATAATGGATGGACAATTTGTGCCAAATATATCTTTTGGCATACCTGTTTGCAAAGCAATCGCCAGACACGCTCAAAAGCCCATAGACATCCACTTGATGATTGAAAAGCCTGAACGATATCTGAAAGCATTTCAAGAGTGCGGGGCACAATCAATTAGCGTTCATTATGAAGCTTGTACGCATCTCCACAAGACAGTAACTCGCATAAAGGAGCTTGGTTGTAAAGCTGGAGTGGCACTGAACCCGCACACCCCAGTACACTTGTTAGAAGACCTGATTTCCGAATTGGATCTGGTATGTCTGATGTCTGTGAATCCTGGTTTTGGGGGTCAGAAGTTCATTCAGAGAACATACCATAAGGTACAGCAGTTAAAAGCGCTGATAAACCAATCAGGTGGCACTACCTTAATTGAAATAGATGGTGGAGTTAACAATATCAACGCAGAGCGATTGATCAATGCTGGAGCGGATGTATTGGTAGCCGGGAGCTTTGTGTTCAAAGCCGAAGATCCCCTAAGCACGATTAGCGAGCTCAAGAAGGTGCCAGCTTGAAAAGACCTTTCTCATCAATTATTTACTTAATTGTCTTCTTTTGTAGCTCTTTTGGTGTTTCATATGGACAAACCGCTTTTATATACGGCAAGATCACTGATGAAGATCACCAAGGAATTACAGGAGTAAACATAGTTTCTAATACCGGTAAGGGAGCTTCTACAGATTCTCTTGGCCGGTTTTCATTAGCGGTTACCCCAGACACCGCTATTGTGCTAACTATTACACACATCAGCTATCAATCCATTACCCGAAATATTTCTCTTGCCCCATTTGAAAACTTATTGTTAAGCTTGATACTGGTACCCAAATCAACTGTATTGGAGGAAATAGAAGTCCGGGATAGACAGACATCAGGTGATTTTGTGCCCAGTCTAACCAAGATTAACCCTGAATCTGCCCGATTGCTTCCTTCGCCTTTTGGTGAGTTCAACAAAGTACTGGCCACGCTTCCTGGTGTGGTCAGCAATAATGAGTTGTCCGCCACATACTCGGTACGTGGAGGCAATTTTGATGAAAACCTGGTATATGTAAATGATATACCAATTTACAGACCGTTTCTGGTCAGGGCTGGAGAGCAGGAGGGTCTAAGTTTTATCAACCCGCGCCTGGTAGAAAGTATAGAGTTTTCATCCGGAGGATGGGCACCGGAATATGGAGATAAGCTGAGCTCCAGTCTTAACGTTACTTATAAAAAACCTAAACAATGGGGAGGAAGTGCCAGTATTAGCCTGCTGGGGGGTGACTTGCATTTGGAAGGAGCTTCAAAAAATCAACGTTTCACATTTTTAGCTGGCGTTCGCCATAAGAGTTCGCAGTATTTACTGAATACACTTGAAACCAAAGGTGAATATTTACCGAAGTTTACTGATGTCCAATCGTATTTGACCTATAATCTGGACCAAAAACGGAATAGAACAGAGCTTTCACTGCTGTTTGGTTATGCGAATAATAACTATTTGGTTGAACCTGAAACCAGGGAGACCAGATTCGGGACCTTTAGTCAGGTGTTTCGATTTATTGTAGGGTTTGAAGGGCAGGATTTGTTGAAATACCAGACTTATCAAAGTGGCCTTAAACTCAATCATAAATTTAGCGATAGCTTCCAAACCAGTTTCATTGCTTCGTCATGCTATACCCAGGAAAGAGAGTATTTTGATGTTGAAGGGGCCTATCGGCTTTGTGATGTAGACAATAATCCGGGATCTGGCGGATTCAATGAATGTGCAGTTACCAGAGGTTTGGGGTCGAATTATCGTTCCGGACGCAATCTGTTGAATGCCAAAATATTTAATATTCAGAACAGATCGGAGCTGCAATTGGGTAAGAACAATCAACTGGAATTTGGATTCGGCTATGACCGGGAGCTGATAGATGATAAGTTGAATGAATATGAATTTACCGATTCAGCGGGTTTTGTAATTATTAACACCCCGCCTATAAATTCAACCATTGAATTAGATACTTATCGGTTAACCGGCTACCTGCAACATAATTCCTGGTTTGGATCAAATCACAAATTGACCTACGGTGTACGGGTTAACTACTGGAGTTTCAACCAGGAAACTCTGATCAGCCCCAGATTACAGTATGCCTATCAAACTTCCTGGAAACGTCCGGTGACTTTAACCGCTGCCTTGGGTTTGTATCAGCAGCCACCATTCTACCGGGAACTCCGGAATCATTCAGGGGAGATCAACGAAAACATTAAAGCACAGTCTTCAATTCATGCCATAATTGGGGCAGATTACAACTTTCAACTCTGGCATCGAAATTTCAAGTTCGTTTCAGAAGTTTACTATAAGCATCTGGACAATGTGATTCCCTATGATGTTGACAACGTTCGTATCAGGTATTATGGGGATAATATAGCTACTGCTTATGCAACAGGGCTTGACTTAAGGGTGAGTGGTGCGTTTATCAAGGGAACAGAGTCCTGGTTTAGTTTGGGTATACTTAAGACCGAAGAAGACTTGAGCATCGATGAGGCCGGATACATCCGCCGACCATCAGATCAACGAGTCACCCTGGGCATATATTTCGCGGACCATATGCCCAATGATCCATCCGTTAGAGTTTATCTAAACCTACTTTATGGGAGCGGCCTGCCCTTTGGACCACCAAACAATCTTGAATACCGCAATCGATTCGATGGCAGAGCTTACAATCGCCTGGATATTGGATTTAGCAAACTTATCTCTATGAACCAGGGAAAAGAAACCAACCGCGGATTAAAGACCATCTGGTTGAGTGCAGAGATTCTCAATTTACTGGGCGCCCGCAATACCATTTCTTATACCTGGATTAAAGATCTGCACAACCGGCAGTTTGCAGTACCAAATAATTTGTCCCAGAGGTTTTTTAATATAAAAGTTTGGGTGGAGTTCTAAAGAGAACGGTGGGAATAGGGGAATAATAGAACCATAGAGCAATTGAACAATTGAACAATAGAACATTAGAGCAATAGAACATTGGGAACATTTGCATTTCACGTAAAATTATTTTTTCTTGCGGGCTTGAAACTATGAAAAACCGTAAAATAAGGAGAAATATGAAAAGGATTTGGAATTTACATGTTTTGAGCATGTTGTTGGGGACTTTGGCCGTTGGTATCAATGATGTACAGGCACAGGATGAAGCGCCCATTACCGATGAAGAGTTGAATAAGTATGCTTTGGTAATGGACTATGCAAATCAGGAAAAAGGCCGGCTTAAAGATGACTATAATGCCATGATTCAAGCTGATGAGTTGATGAAAGGAGGACGAAGGTTCAAAGAATTAAGAGCAGCGGGCGGTGATGAAGCAAAACTAGCTGAAATCGAAGCTACCCCAGAAGAAATCGAAGCTTTTAATAAGATTGAATCAGCCAACAACGAAAATATTGCCACCTTCAAAGAAGCCTATACCACCAAAATAAAGGACAAAGAGCAACTGGGTGCCGGATTGTATAACAAAATTACCAAGGCTTTAAAAACGGATGAAGAATTGAAATCCCGTTACCATATAATCCTGGAGTCAGTCCAAAGTGAAAGGGCATCCGCTGAAGAAGATGTTGCTGATGAAGAAGCCTCCGAAGGTCAGTAAGAGAAATACAAGGTTTGACTTAGGACAAGGCCAGGTCTTCAAATGGTAAATCGCTAATGGTGTGGATATGGTAGATCTACAGTTTCTTGACACGATCTTCTTTGGTCAGCCCTGAAATCACCTCAATATTTATCCCGTCAGATATACCGGTTTTGATTTCACGTTTTTCGAACTGCTGGGGACCGGTCATTACTTCTACGAAGACTTTGTCCTGGTCCTCAAAGATTAAATTACGCTCATTGATTGAAAGTACACTATCTTTCTTCTCCAGAACGATATCGGCATTAGCGCTATAGCCTGCCCTTAAAAACACATCTTTGCGGATATCAATATCTGCCCTGACCTCAAACTGTATAGCGCCTTCTTCTTCAACACCCTTGGGACTTATATACTCCAGAGTAGCATCAAAGCTTTCACCTTCCAGGGCACCTATGATCAACTTCAAAGGCATCCCCTCCTTGATTTTTCCAACTTCAGATTCATCGACTTTGCCTTCAAATATCATGGACTGCATATTAGCAATTGACACAATAGTGGTTCCTTCGTTAAACGTGTTGCTTTCAATAACAAAGCTGCCTTCTCGTATGGGTACATCGAGAATCATGCCATCTACGGTAGACCTAATTTCGTTGGTGGCTGTGCCGGCCCTTTTTGAAGCGCCTTCCCGGATTAGTTGCAAGTTGCTTTCTGCAGCGCTCAGCGTTTCCTCCTTCAATTCGAAGTCCAGCTTAAATTCATTATACTCTACTTCAGAAATGATTTTTTCTGTATACAGTAGCTCTTGACGATCCATCTCCTTCTTTGAGTTGTTGTAATTGATCCGGGCGGAGCGCAATTGAGTTTGGGCATTATTCAATGCCACAGAATTCGGTATAATTCGGATTTTAGCCAGCAGCTGACTTTTTTTTGCCAACTGTCCTGCCTCAACATATATTTTATCTACTACTCCTGATACCTGAGACTTTATTTCGATTTCTCTTCTTGGAATAATAGAGCCGGTTGCTACAGTTTTACGAATGATGGTAGTGACGAAAGTACTGTCGGTATCAAATACTTCATCTGGTTCCTTTGATTTGGAATAGAGGAAGTAGCTCATATAGAAAAAACTGGCTACCAGTAATACCAGTATGGAAATTCGGAATACTCTTTTCATTTAGTTCTTTTAAATTTCTTGTCTAATAGCTTCAATAGGGCTGACCGCCGCGGCTTTTTGAGCAGGCAGAATCCCAGCAATTATTCCCCCTATTACTAACAACACCAATGACCCGATGGCAACCGCCGGACTTACGTTGGGATTTAGAATAATAAAATCTTCGGGAAGTACTTTCGAAAGCACATCCAGAATCAACAAGCCCATGATCAAGGCAAAATAACCACCCACCAAAGTTAGGAATACTGATTCCTGAACTATTAACCCAATAATAGAGTAGGGGGTAGCTCCCAGGGACTTACGAATTCCAATCTCTTTGGTTCGCTCTTTTACAATTATAAGCATGATATTACTAACCCCAATAATTCCAGCAAACAAGGTGCTAAGACCAACGAACCAAGTAAATAAATTCAAACCTTTGAATAGGCCGGTGATTTCTTCAAATTCCTTTTGTAAATTGAAATACCCAATAGCATCTTCATCTAAGGGATGCACCTTGTTGTTATTTTTTAGTATGGTTAGCATCCTTGCCTGGACCTTCACAACATCGAACTGCTCATAGGCACTAAAAGCATACCAGCCTACCCGGTCTCCATAGTTGAAGGCTCTTTGAAAGGTAGTAAACGGCACATGAATGGAATTTTGATCACGTTCATCTCCGCTATTACGGATTGGTTTTATCAAACCAACTACTTGAAAATTCACCTTTTTGATGGTAATGTACTCACCAATTGGATCTTCGTCTTCTTCAAACAACAGGTTTACTACATTTTGACCAATTACTGCTACTTTCCGGTAATCTTCAATGTCTTTTCGGTTAATGAATCTTCCCTCCCCGATGTTTTGTATATTGATTTTATTGAAATCAGGATAGTCGCCGTTAACAGTAAATGCTCCAGAATTATAACCCCTGGTAACATTATTTCCACCTTGCCATCCTCCTAATTGATTTCTGGGGGCCAGGAATCGAATTTCTCTTATCCTGCTTAATAATAGTTTGGTATCGGAGTTATCAAAACTAATACGTCGTCCTGGTTGAAACCCTCCATAGGATATGGTAGTCCTTTGACCCCAAACAAAACCGGAATTAGTGGCCCAGTTTCCAAATCCTTTGGTAACGCCTTTTTCAAAGCCATTACCCAGCCCTACCAGACTGATAATCATAAAGATTCCCCAGGCGATGCCAATTATGGTTAGAAACGTACGCAATTTGTTTTTGCGAATTGTGCCGAAAATTTCTTGCCATTTATCGTAGTCAAACATTTACTGGTCTTTTAAAGCTTCTACTGGTTTAATACGGGAGGCTTTTCGGGCAGGAAAATACCCAGCCAGGGTGCCGGCCGCAGCAAGAATTAATGTGGCGATAACGGCATTTCTGAAATTGACTCCGGGGTCAACGAAAAAGTCCATAGGGAATCCAAACCCGGACATCAGTTTGGTCAACAGCCCACTTTCAATAAAGGTCATTCCCCCTACCATCCCTATATAACCGCTAACCAAAGTGATCAACAATGCTTCCATCAGAAACAGTCCGATTATTGATCGGGGAGTGGCCCCAATGGCCTTTCTAACACCAATCTCCCTGGTGCGTTCTTTTACTACTATAAGCATTATATTACTTACACCTACCACCCCGGCAATAAGGGTAAATATTCCAACAGCAGCCAACAAGATGCGGATGCCACCAAATATATTCATCCATTTTACATATTCCTCCCATAGATTGAATATCCATACCGCCCGCTTATCTTCAGTTGAGAAGATATGCCTGGTAGCCAGCATCTGGTGAATCTCCTCCTGGATGGCCAGACTTTCTTCCAGGCTGGCGTCTCCCACGGTCAACATTAATCTGTGGACCTTATTACCGCCGCCATAGGCAAGTTGTGCAGTTGATATAGGTATATAAATAACTTTGGTTTCATCATCATCCCCAAAATCATCATAAACCCCAACCACTTTATATTTGATCCCATTGATACTGATATATTTCCCAACAGGTTCTATGTTGTTGAAAAGAACCTTCACCACTTTCTTGCCTATGGCCGCTACTTTCCGCTTTTCCCAAATATCCTTTTGGTTGATATAACGACCCTCCTGCATGATGGACTTTTCCAAATACATATGATCCGGATGAACTGCCCTGATATTAAATGAACTGTAGTTATCCTTATAACGCACGATAAACTCACCACTTACATAAAACCTTCCGGTTAGGTATTCTATGCCCTCAACTTTTTGCCGGATAAAATCATAATCATCATTGGTGAAGTTAATTTTTTTGCCAGGCTGAATTCCTTTATAAGCCATGGAAGTGGTACCGCCATTGATGAAAATACTATTAGCAGCATCGTCATCAAACTGATGGTGTACCCCATTTTGGAAACCCCTGCCAAATCCCATCAAAATGATCAGAATGAAGATACCCCAAGCCACGTTAAAGGCGGTAATAAAACTCCGAAGTTTATTCTTCTCAATGGTGTGGAAAATCTCCTGCCACTTATCCAGGTCAAACATTTAATCTAGAGTTATTTATGAAGCCAATTGAAAATTCCGATCCATGATGATCCCGTCCTTTAACATGATCACCCGGTCCGTGCCATTGGCAATGTCATGTTCATGGGTAACAATCACCACCGTCTTACCCATGTCATTTACTTCCTTAAATATTTTCATGACCTCGTGAGAGGTATTTGAGTCCAAAGCGCCAGTTGGTTCATCCGCTAAAATAACTTTGGGATCGGAGATCAATGATCTGGCTATAGCTATCCGCTGCTTTTGCCCCCCTGACAACTCGCTGGGTAAATGATTTGCCCATTCTTTCAATCCCATCCGGTCCAGGTATTCCAGAGCAATCTTATTGCGTTCTTTTCTCCTTACCTTCTGGTAATATAGAGGCAGAGCCACGTTTTCCATGGCATTCTTAAAATTCAGTAAATTGAATGATTGGAATACGAAACCCAAAAACTTACTACGATAAAATGCGGCTTTCTTTTCGGACAGGTTTTTAATAAGGGTCCCAGCCAAGGTATATTCTCCCGAATCATAGTTGTCCAGTATCCCCAAAATATTCAGCAATGTTGATTTTCCTGAACCTGATGATCCCATAATGGATACTAGTTCACCTTCAGCAATCTCCAGATCAATCCCTTTTAAAACGTGTAGAGATTGTTTTCCTACAGGATATGATTTATGTATTTGATTAAGTTTAATCATTGTTAATTCTTGTATTGTATTATAACGCAATTACTAGCGCAGCAGCTATCAACTAAAGCATTATTATGTGGACGTTACCGGCAATGAATCTTCAATTAGAGTTCCTATAATCGTGCCATCTGGTTATCAATCTGACTTACAATGATATACAGTATCATTTCATGTTAGATATTCGTTTATGTGTCCGGTATCGAATCAAAAGTTGTACATAAACGAACACCACTATATGATTCAAGGGCCTTCAGACTGTTACAGGAGTACCAAACCAGGGAAAATTCGCTGCATTGACACCTTAAATTTCAGTAAATTTCGAACAAAGTGAAGCTTCGAGTGTTATGTTTACGGAAAATGAAGTTGGACAGTTGTTGTTAATTCCAGATGTGCAGGATATAGTTGAGAAATTGCATAGAACATTCAGGGAAGAAGAGTGCGAGTTCAGGGAGATTAGTCTTCATGATTTTTTATCTGGAATGTTAATGGCTCCAGCCATAGCGTTGGCCGGGGTTGATGGTGATACCAGTTTGTTTGAGGAACTATCTTTAAACAAGAAAGCCCGGGTGTTTTCTAAAGGCGGATATTTCTTGCGGCAGGATCCAGTGGTTAATATGGTTACCTATCTCCAGTCAAAATTTCAACTATGGGAATCCAGGTTTTTTAGAGGAATAAATAAAATACTGATAGTAGTAATTCCGGAAATTTCTGCAGGAGAGAATTCAAAAACTACAGACCCAGACCCCGGATATTTTTTAGCCGTCATGAAATCGTCGTACATATTGATCAAATTTCTTGAGACATTCTTTCTGCCCGAAGGAGAGGAAATAACCAATAAACGACGTATATCAATTCTGGAGCATCAAAAGATTATCAGTATAGGGGACCAACTACAACTATCCGAGATCGTATCTTTCAGAAATTTTGTTAAATCCTTTGAAATTAAATGATACAATAACTGTTGTTTTGTCAGTTATAGAATAAGCACATGAGCGAAATCTTCATCCGGTACGGTTTGTTTCTAACCTTGTTGTTTTGCATTCAGAGTTTTACCCTGACAGGTCAAAATGATACCATTCCCAAACAGAATAAATTTGAGAAGGACGTGGTTATTGATGCCAGGGAAATGAGGACAAAAACAGTGGAACCAACCAGTACTAAGAAAGCAGTAGGGAATAGAAGCCCCTTTAGAAACCGCCACTTCAATCCAAATTATGGAATTCGGAGCTTCTTAAATAAGTTTACTTTTACTCCGACGGTGGGCTATAGTCGAACATACTACCGGGAGAAAGTAAGCAGCACTGAAACCGCCAGCGACTTCAATGGCAGCGGCATACCCATCAGCGGCACCTTGAACTTCCATTTTAACAGATTTCGTATTGGTGGAGGAGCTGAGTTGGAGTTTCATTCCATCAAAGAGGACGATATCGCTATCGCAAAGGGGTTAATAAATAGTAAAAGCACTAAATTCACCAAATACTACGGCAACATAGGTGCAGAGGTGTATCAATACCAGGACTACATGTTGGTACCTGAAGTGCAAGTGGGTAAACTT
>PVMS01096785.1_pt1 | contig 16799 bp, 15 predicted proteins | sample 1853461 | NCBI WGS metagenome assembly PVMS01 (sample SAMN08582032, study PRJNA380276) | Marine sediment metagenome, whole genome shotgun sequencing project. | isolation source: ocean sediment barecode stripped | collected 2017 | reverse complement strand
GATACAGTTTAAAGTAGATATAAGAAATATAGAAAAAGTGGTAAATGAAATCGCCGATTTCAGGTCTATTCGATTTTTAAGAATGTATGCCAAAGGATTCACTAAACCGTTGATTCTTCGATTTTCACGATTAAGTTTAGTGAGAGCTGAATGGAGAAAGTATAAAGCTATACGTGAGGACGGAATTATTATTGGGCCACCACCTACCGAAACTACTTTTTATACAACTGCTGTAAATACAAACGAAAATGGGAACCGTCAGCCTATTAATTATGTTATACCTCCGGGAATAGAACAACAATTAGATATTGGTTCGGCTAACTTAAGAGCGTTAAATGAGCAATCTTTAGTACTTGGGGTAAAAAATCTGGAAGATGGAGAATCACGTGCAGCATACCGCAATTTCCAGTTGGATCTTAGATCTTATGAAAGATTACGAATGTTTGTTCATATCGAGAAAATTGAAGAAAGCCAACCTATTGATTTTGGACAGGCATCGTGCTTTGTACGATTAGGAACAGATTTTGAAAACAATTATTACGAATACGAAATACCTCTTACTGAAAGCCCATGGTATAATAACGACCCAAATAGTATATGGCCTGAGGTAAACAACATGATTATAGAATTTAAGGTACTTCAGGATATAAAGAATAGAAGAAATCAATTGGATTTACCTTCCCATACTCCCATCACCTTTATGGAAGGTACTTCGCGTGTAACCATAAAAGGGAATCCTACATTAAGTGCGGTTAAAGTAATTATGATCGGAATAAAAAACCCAAAGAAAGATGGGGAATTTCAAAATCCCTGGGTTGAAGATGATGGATCATCAATTGGGCTTGAGATGTGGGTTGATGAACTTCGTTTAACCGATTTTCAGGAAGACGGAGGTTGGGCTACAACCGGTAGAATAGATGCAAAATTGGCCGATCTTGGTAATGTTTCTGTCGCCGGTAGCTACAGTACACCGGGATTTGGATCAATAGAACAAAAAGTAGATGAACGATCACGAGAGACCAGTCGTCAAATCGATTTTGCCTCTAACTTAAGACTTGGTAAGTTTTTTCCTGATAAATGGCAAGTTCAAATTCCATTTTATTATGGACTATCGTTTACCAAGATAACCCCGAAATATGATCCTTTATCGCCAGATATTATATATAGCGATGCAACTGAAGATTTAAATTCTGAAGAAAAAAAGGAACGTGACGAAGAAGTGATAGATTTAACTCGAAGACGAAGTCTTAATTTTACAAATGTGCGGAAAAATCGCAGTTCTGATAAAAAGAAATTTTACCCCTGGGATATCGAAAACATTTCTCTTTCGTACAGTCATAATAAACTCGATCACAGGGATTACAATATTGAATATGAAAACAATTTTATTTGGAAAAGCGGACTGAATTATATTTACAACCCAAAAGAAATTTCCTGGAAACCGTTTAGTAAATCTAAATTTTTCCGGTCGTCGAAATGGTTAACTCTTATAAAAGATTTTAATGTAGGATTGATTCCAAAACAGTTAACATTCAGAACTAACATTACACGTAGTTATACCGAAAAACTTCTTAGGTCAAATACCGATCTCGGTTTTGAAATACCACAAATACCTCAATTTACGAAGTCTTTTACCTGGGTAAGAGACTACAATTTTAAGTATGATTTTAGTCGCAATTTGCGTTTCGATTACAGCGCTAACAACCAATCTTTTATTAAAGAACTAGATGGTCGATTAGATAAAAGTGACGAATCATGGGATGCTTATAAAGATACCATTTTAACCTCATTGCGAAATTTTGGAGAGAACCAGCATTTTAATCAGACATTTGGATTAAACTATACTTTACCACTTGATAAGTTACCTCTAACCGATTGGTTAAGTGCCACAGCTAATTATACCGCTGCATACGAATGGGAAAGGGCACCATTGTCACAAGACACATTGGGTAATACGATTCAAAACTCGAATAATATTGCGTTTAATAGTCAGGTTAATATGGTAACCTTGTATAATAAAGTTGGATACTTAAAAAAAATCAATCAAAAATATTCTAATTCCGGACGACGACGGAGTGCCTCACGTTCAAGGCCAAGTAGTCAGAAAGAAGATGATGAAGAAACAGATAAAAAGAAGAAACAAGGGAATTTTAGTGCTGGAGATACATTTTTCAGAATTTTAATGATGGTTAAAAATCTTTCTGGAACTTACTCTCAATCCAATGGTCTTGGGTTACCAGGTTATAATCAGCAAACTAGATTTTTTGGACTAAATGATGATTGGAATGCTCCCGGCTGGGATTTCATTTTTGGAAAGCAAACGGGTTATGGTGAAACCGGTGATTTTGCTGATTATGCTGCTTCGAACGGATGGCTGGTAAAACAACCATTATTAAACAATAAATATCTGAATTCTCATACAGAGCAATTGAATTTTAGAGCAAATATTGAACCTATACCTCATATGCGACTCGAAATCACCATGCAACAAACCATCTCGAGTGCTCAAAGTTCTTTTTATCGTTGGATTTACGATGATCCCGATAACCCAAATCCTGATGAAGGGAAATTCGAGAATCAATCTTTGATAGAAACAGGAAACATCAGTTACTCGGTGACAACTGTTAATACTGCATTTAAAGGACTTGATTCTGATTTTAAATCAGAAACCTATGATAAATTTTTAAGAAACCGATCTGATGCATCAATCAGATTAGGTTCAGAAAGTGAGTATAACTTAAGTTTGGTAGATGGGTTTTATCAAGGGTATGGAAAATCACAACAACAGGTTGTTATAACGTCGTTTGTGGCGGCCTATTCAGATCGGAATGTAGAGAGTTTACCAGCGCAACTGATTAACAGCTTTCCATCTGTTAATTGGAGGGTAACTTATGACGGATTTATGAAATCGAACTGGTTCCGAAATATTTTCAAGACATTTACAATAGCCCATGCTTATCGCTCAACATTAACTGCCGGATACCAATCAAATTTATTGGCTGGGGATTCTCTTGGTTTTCCAAGTGTTGATTTTAACGGAAACATTATTCCGAATGAAACCATTGGATCAATTACAATTTCGGAACAGTTTTCACCTTTGTTGAACATTGATATGCAATGGAAAAACTCAATAATCACAAAGATTGAGTTCAGTCGCGATAGAACCGTTTCTTTGAATATGACAAATCAGCAGGTTTTGGAAATTACAGGAAGGGCTTATGTAATTGGCCTGGGTTACCGTATTAACAATGTTAAATTGCCATTTAAATTCGGTAATAAAACAATTAAAAGCGATCTTACTTTAAGAGGTGATCTTACTATAAGAAATAGTTTTACAGTTACCCACCAGGAAGCTGAAAATCCAACTGCTGAAGTGATAAGTCAGAATAATTTAACTGCCGGGAACAAAAATATTTCAATTAAACTTGCGGCAGATTATGTGATAAATCAGCGATTAAATGTTCGATTCTTTTACGATCATCAAATTATAACACCACTGATATCAACTAGTTTTCCTACTTCTAACATTTCAACTGGGTTAAGTCTTAGGTTTACATTATCGCAATAAATAGATAAATTATTTTTGACTTGAATAAGTTCAAAAAAAAATTAATTTTGATAAAAAAATAAATGAAATGAATATACCCGCTGATTTAAAGTATACTAACGATCACGAATGGTTGAAAGTAGATGGAGAAATTGCCATTATTGGGATTACTGATTTTGCTCAAGGTGAATTGGGAGATATAGTTTATGTTGAAGTTGAAACAGAGGGGGAATCTTTAGAATCTGAAGAGGTATTTGGAACTATTGAAGCTGTAAAAACAGTTTCGGATATGATGATGCCAGTTTCTGGAGAAGTTGTGGAATTTAATGAAGAATTAGAATCTACACCGGAATTAATAAATAAAGATCCTTTTGGAAAAGGATGGATCATTAAAGTAAAATTAGCTGATGCTGGTGATTTAGATAAACTAATGGACGCTGATGCATATAAAGAATTGATTGGATAAGTTGGCATTATAATTGTTTGTTTGCCATAAAAAAATAATATCATGGATGATAAAAAGAACCCCGTAGCTAACCTCGAAAATAAAAAAGGAGCCTACTTTGCAGTTGGTCTTTTATTTACATTGGCAATTGTTCTTGCCCTATTCGAGTTTAAAACATTTCCGGTACAAATTCAGGATTTGGGAAAATTACAACTTAATCTATTGGAAGAAGAGGTAATTCCTGTTTCTTTACAAGCACCACCTCCACCCCCGCCCCCTCCTGCACCAACTACACAGATAGAAATTGTAGAAGACGATGTGGAAATAGAGGATGAACTTGAAATAGAAGATATGGAAGTAGACGAGGATACGGAAATTAACATAGTTATTGAAGAGGAGCCTGAAGAAGAAATTGTTGAAGAGGAGATATTTACCATTGTTGAAAATATGCCTGAGTTTCCTGGAGGAACAGAAGCACTATTTAGACATCTTGCCAAAAATATTAAATACCCGGCAATGGCAAAAGATGCAGGTATTAAAGGAAAAGTTTATGTAACTTTTGTTGTCGATAAAGATGGATCCATAGCCGATGTTAAGGTTTTACGTGGTATTGGTGGCGGCTGTGATGAGGAAGCTATGCGTGTTGTAAAAGGAATGCCAAGATGGAGCCCCGGAAAACAACGTGGTAAAGCTGTAAGGGTACAATATAATTTACCGATTAACTTTATTTTGAGATAAGAAAGAATATTATAATATTCATATTGAAAGCCTCCAGAAATGGGGGCTTTTTTATGCTATAAATCAATGGGCAAATGTTAAATCCTATAAAAGAAAGGGTTCGGCATGTTTCTTGTTTTTCTGTAATAAAACCCTAAAAACTTTTATTATGGATGTAAAAAAGCACTTCGGGGCTGATCTCGAAAAAAAGAAAAAATCTTTTCTTGCTATTGGCTTACTCTTTAGTCTTGCAATTGTTCTTGCCGCGTTTGAATTTAGGACCATTGAACTACCACCAACACCAATTGGTGAAATAATCATGGTTGATGATTTTATTGACATTATTCCCGTTTCATTTCCTAAACCACCCCCGCCACCACCTCCGCCTCCACCAACAGCGCAGATTGAAATAGTGAAAAACAATGTCACAATAAATAAGAGCATTGAAATAATTATTCCAGAGACAAGTATTGACACAAAAATTAATTATACGTTTCCTGTTTTAGATGAACCAGAAGACGAACTAAAGGAAGATGACCCATTTAGGATTGTTGGGGAGATGCCACAGTTTTTGGGAGGCGAAGAAGCATTGTTTAAGTATCTCGCAGAAAACATAAAATACCCACCAATGGCAATAGATGCAGGTGTAAAGGGAAAAGTTTACGTAACTTTCGTAGTTGAAAAAAACGGGTCTATCTCTGATGTCAAAATATTACATGGTATTGGAGGGGGCTGCGACCAAGAAGCTATTCGTGTTGTAATGGATATGCCTTTATGGAGTCCAGGTAAGCAACGTGGAAAACCAGTTAGGGTACAATATAATTTACCAATCAACTTTATATTGAGGTGATTTTTTGAAATCTAATTTAAAGGCCCCCTTACAGGGGCTTTTTTGTAACTTGACCAAAAATTAATCATGATCGTAAAAGCCTTGCAAAAAGCCGAATTATTCAAGGAAAAAAATATTGAAAACCCTGATAAAAAACAGCTTAAACTGATCATTGGTCTGATTGACTATACAACCTTAAATGATACCGACAATATAGAATCGGTTACTCAATGGGTAAAAGAATCACAACTATTGATCGAGAAAACCGGTATTAATTTTGGGGGATGGTGTACCTATTCAGAATTTGCACCACTTGTAAAATCGCTTAGGGGATTTTCTCCAGTTTCAATAGCTGTAGTGTCTGGAAACTTTCCATCTGGTAAAGCTGTTACAGAATTAAAAGTAAGTGAATCGGTTCTTGCCGAAAGAGCGGGTGCAGAAGAAATTGATGTGGTGATAAATAAAGGATGGGTAGTAAATGGTGAATACGATAAAATTTCAAAGGAATTGATTGCGGTTAAAAATGCGTTAAGCAAAGCCCATCTTAAAGTGATCTTGGAAACAGGATTACTAAGCCCTGTGCAAATCCAAAAAGTTTCTGAAATAGCCATTAATGCCGGTGCTGATTTTATTAAAACCTCCACAGGTAAAATTCCTGAAGGAGCATCACTCGAAGCAGTTGCAATAATGTGTTATCAAATTAAAGATCATCACGAAAAAACAGGAAATAAGGTTGGGATCAAACCTTCCGGAGGGATTTCTACTCCCGATGAAGCATTGCGGTATATATTAATGGTAGAAAGCATACTTGGTAACGAATGGATTGACCCTAAATTTTTCAGGATCGGAGCTAGTCGATTATTAAAAAATGCTGTAGATAAGTTAATTGGTTAGCGGTTTCTGAATATTATTATATATGTAAAATCAGGAGTTTTCAATCACCAACGGATTTCGATCCTTATCAACTTTTACATAAGTAAAATCACCTTCAGTAACTAGGATGCTGTTATCCATCTCATACGCCCGATTTACCCAAGCTTCAATATGTACCTTTATAGATGTCTTACCAATTTTTAGTTGGCTTACGTAGCAACACAATGTATCGCCTACAAAAACCGGAAGTTTAAAAGTTGTAGAATCAATGGCTACGGTTACCACTCTTCCTTTGACTCTACGCCGGCTAAACACTCCGCCCGCTAAGTCCATTTGTGATAAGATCCATCCGCCAAAAACATCACCCGATGGATTCGTGTCGGCAGGCATAGCTACTACTTGTATGGTTAGTTTCTCCATTGAAATCTTCTTTTATAATTAAAAATGCATGTTCAATATTACAGTAATTTTCTTTACGTTAAACTAGACTAAAATATTGCATAGACTTTATGACCACTTTTTTTAGTTTTGTGTTGTAAAATTATAGTATGAACAAAGTTGCATTAATTACCGGTGTTACCGGACAGGACGGAGCATATCTGGCTGAATTACTATTAAAAAAGGGGTACATCGTTCATGGAATAAAGAGAAGAAGTTCTCTTTTTAATACCGATCGGATCGATCATTTGTATCAGGATCAACACGAAAGTGATGTTCGATTTTTTCTGCACTATGGCGATATGACCGATTCATCAAACCTCATCCGGATTATTCAACAGGTAAAACCTGACGAAATTTATAATCTTGCTGCACAATCTCATGTCCAGGTTTCTTTTGAGATGCCCGAGTATACAGCTAATTCTGATGCTACAGGAGCACTGAGGTTGCTTGAGGCCATCCGTGTATTGGGCATGGAAAAAAAGGTGCGCTATTACCAGGCTTCCACTTCCGAATTGTATGGTAAAGTGGTTGAGATCCCACAGAATGAAGAGACTCCTTTTTATCCTCGCAGCCCATATGCAGTTGCCAAATTATATGCTTTTTGGATTACTAAGAATTATCGTGAGTCTTATGGATTGTATGCTTGCAATGGAATATTATTTAATCACGAAAGCCCACTGAGGGGAGAAACTTTTGTTACTCGAAAAATAACCAGAGCAGCTGCAAAAATAAAGCTGGGATTACAGGAAAAAGTTTATTTAGGAAACTTAAATTCACAACGGGATTGGGGACATGCTAAAGATTTTGTTGTAGGAATGTGGTTAATGCTACAACAAAAAACAGCAAAGGATTATGTTTTGGCTACTGGTAAAACGAATTCGGTAAGATATTTTGCCGAACTGGCTTTTGCCGAGATTGGAATTGAATTAAGATGGGAAGGAAAGGATGTGAATGAGAAAGGAATAGATAAAGTGACTGGAAAAACTATAGTAGAAGTTGACCCCAGATATTTCAGACCAACAGAAGTTGAATTGCTGATTGGTGATCCAAGTTTGGCATATAAAGATTTGGGTTGGAAACATAAGCACACCCTTGAAGAATTGGTTTCGGAAATGGTACAAGCCGACCTCATACTATTTAAAAAAGACAAGTACCTTAAAGAAGGTGGTCATCAAACATTTGATTATTTTGAATAATGCAAAAAGGCGATAAAATATATATTGCCGGGCATCGCGGAATGGTGGGTTCGGCTATTTACCGAAATCTGTCTGATGCCGGTTACAACGATATTATAATCCGAACTTCAAAAGAATTAGATCTTCTCAATCAGTCAGATGTCGAGAAATTCTTCGAAATAGAAAAACCTGATTATGTTTTTCTGGCAGCTGCCAAAGTGGGAGGGATTGCAGCCAATAATACTTACCGGGCAGACTTTCTTTACCAAAACATTCAGATACAAAACAATGTGATCCACTCTGCTTACAAATCAGGGGTTACAAAATTGATGTTTTTAGGATCGAGTTGTATTTATCCGAAGTTGGCACCACAACCTTTAAAGGAAGAATATTTGCTTACCGGGCTATTAGAAGAAACCAACGAAACTTATGCCATTGCTAAAATTGCAGGTATTAAAATGTGTGAAGCTTATCGAGATCAATATGGTTGCAATTTTATTTCGGTATTGCCAACAAATTTGTATGGCCCAAACGATAATTATGATTTGAATAATTCACATGTTCTGCCTGCTTTGCTGCGCAAATTTCACGAGGCCAAAACCAATGGCAAAAAAGAAGTTGTCATTTGGGGTTCTGGTGCACCAAAGCGTGAATTTTTACATGTTGATGACCTGGCCGAAGCCTGTGTTTATTTGATGAATAATTATGATGAAAAGCCATTTTTAAATATTGGCACAGGTGAGGATATTTCTATAAAAGAGCTGGCCAATTTAGTTAACCGGGTTGTTGGTGCTGATGCTAAATTGGTTTTTGACTTATCAAAGCCGGATGGCACCCCTCGTAAGTTGATGGATGTTTCGAGATTACATCAATTAGGATGGAAACATAAAATTGATTTGGAAGAAGGTATTCGAAGTGTATATGAAGATATGAAGGGAACATGAATTTTGGAATTACTTTAATATCAGTTAATTACAATACTTTAACTTATAAAAAATAGATTCTGATGCGGATATCGGGACTGGTTCTTCTTTTATTATGTTTATCCTTTTCAGGAACATCACAGCCGGTCGAGTTCTCGTTGTATAGCCCGATACATTCACAAACGATACGATCGGCAGCTCAAAATGGTAATGATGCACATATTTCGTACGGTCCCTTAAACCTCGATCAATTCGAAAACACATCACGTATATTGGGGCACATGCCAGATAGTTCAAATCACAATTCCTGGTTTACTCGAAAGCTTTTTGAAGAGAATTTAATCATCCTTGATAAACCAAATATTTACTTTACTATAGATCCTATATTCAATTTTTCCGGTGGTGTTGATGTTGCTGATACAGCGAATAATTCGATGTATCAAAATACACGTGGACTAATGATTAAAGGGTATTTTGGAAAAAAGGTATCTTTTTACACCTCTTTTCTGGAAAACCAGGCAAGGTTTCCCGATTACGTATCAAAGTTTATTGCTAATAAAGATGTTGTGCCTGGCTCAGGCAGGGTTAAGACGATCGAAAATGGAGCTTATGATTACTCTATGGCAACAGCGTACATTACCTGGAATGCCACTCGATTAGTGCGAATAAAATTGGGAACAGATAAAGATCTTTTAGGAAGCGGATACCGATCTATATTGCTTTCGGACAACACTTTTAATTACCCCCACTTAAAAATCGACCTTTGGTTTGCTAAAAAAAAGATTAAATACACTTTAAATTATGCTTTGTTGCAAGATCTTACCAGGCTTCCACAAGGAGAAACCCCTGAATCACTTTTCGAACGGAAAACCGGAATATTTCATTATCTAAGCTATAAGCCAGTAAAGAATTTAGAATTTGGAGTTTTTAACGGGGTGGTTATGCCCTTAGATCCACTTGGAGAATCAACAAGCTATTACATCAACTATTTTATGCCTATAATATTCTGGAATTCGATTGTAAATAGCGATAATAATTCGTTCGTACAAAAGGCCGGAATTAATTTTTCGTGGTTCTTCACAAGGAATTGGAATTTTTATTTTCAGGTTGATTATGGTTTAAATGAACAACCAAATGGTATTATGCTGGGACTTAAAACCTGGGATCTATTTACTCGAAATCTGAATTTTACCCTTGAATATTCAAAGGTGGGTAACGAAAACCTGATTGCTGATACCATCCAAACTTATAGTCACTATAACCAGTCTTTAGCTCACCCATTGGGTTCAGGATTTGACGAAGTGTTTTTTCAAGTTGATTACACCTTGAAAAGATTTTTATGGAAACTAAAATATATCTATTCAAATCGCGAATTGCTCGATGCGGTTTATTGGGGTTTTTTATACAATACGGATTTGGACGATTTGACTGATCTTTCGGCTTCAATTGCTACTGCCCAAAGTTTGAATTTCGAATTTCAGTACTTGTTTAATCAGAAAACCAATATGAATATTGCGGTTGGATATACTGGAAGAACAAGTGGAATGAATAATATTTTCGGAAAAACAAATTACTTTTATATTGCATTTAGGACATCATTACGAAATGTTTATACAGATTTTTAAAACCCCACAGCTTTGAAAGAAATAATACTCGGATTTTTAACCTCATTTTTTGTAGTTCTTATTACTACCCCTTCGTTAATTAAAGTAGCAAAACTTAAACATTTGGTCGATGTTCCAACAGAAGATCGGAAATTACATTACCGTAGGATACCAACAATCGGAGGGATCATCATTTTTGCAGCTATCTTATTTTCATTTGCACTTTGGATACCAATTAATCCATATTTAGATGCGGCTATTCTTGCAGAACGTGGAAATGAAATCAAATATCTAACCGCCGCATTGATTATTTTATTTTTTATTGGAATAAAGGATGATATCATTGGTGTATCACCAGTAAAAAAATTAGTTGGCCTTGCTTTAGTTGGATTCATTTTAGTGGTAATGGGCGATTATAGAATAACAAGTTTTGACGGCTTACTTGGCCTTTATGAAATACCTTATTGGGCAAGTTTACTTCTCTCGTTTTTTGTATATATCGTGGTGGTTAACGCCTTTAACCTGATTGATGGTGTTGACGGCCTAGCTGCTAGCGAAGGATTATTAATAGGGGTCTTGTTTGGTTTATGGTTTTATTTAAATGATAACTTAACAATAGCGTTATTGGCATTTACTTTATCAGGAGCTATGTTTGGATTCTTGTTTTTCAATTTTTATCCAGCAAAAATATTTATGGGCGATTCAGGGTCAATAACCATCGGTGCCATAACTTCATTATTGGCCATTTGGCTTATAAGTTCTGATAATTCAGATATGATTTTCCCATTGAATGAAATGAAAACACCGATCATAGCAATGACCATTTTAGCATATCCACTAAGTGATACCCTTCGAATATTTTCGATACGGATAAAAAAAGGAGTATCGCCTTTTTTAGCAGATAAAAATCATATTCATCATTGTCTCCTCAATAACGGATTTAGTCATCGGCAAGTTGTTGTTAGTATTTTGATTTTTAATTTATTGATGGTTACGATTGCGATCATTACAGCTAGGTTAAACCCTAATATATCGTTGCTTATACTTGCAGTATCCGATATTATATTGATATCGACTATGTTAAAAATTAAAGTTAAGCATGGGATTAAGGCATAATATTATTATTGCTTTTTTATTGTTATTGGGTAGTTTAAATGCTCAGGAGCAAATTCCGGGATTATGGATCGAGAATACACTTACGTACCAAACTCAACAGTCGATTATAATCAATCCGGAATTTCAATTCCAATCCGGAGTTTTACCTTTTTTACAATTGGATTCCTTAATTGTTGAAGTAGAAAACAATTCGCTTTTTGAAGCTTCACCTAAGATAGGGAGCAACAAAAATTCCATAACTTTTTATCCACTTGTTAATCTGATTGGTGGTATTGAGATTAATGATTCAACAAAATTTATCGGACAAATCGGTGCCGGACTGGCTTTTGCAGCAAGCCTGGGTAAAAAATGGGAAATTTATGGTAGTGCTTATTTCGAAGGCTTAAATACACCAGCTTATATTTCATCATATATCGATACAAATGGTGTTGTACCCGGAATGGGGCTTGCGTATTCTGGCTTTATGGATTATAATTTTTCAAGATTTGATGGTTTTGTTCGTTTTCGACCAGCTTCGGTTTTCCATTTGGAATTAGGAGTTGGCAAACAATTTATTGGTGAGGGGTATCGTTCTTTGCTTTGGTCTGATTTTGCAAGCAACTCACCTTATTTTAGGTTAAATCTTAACATCTGGCATATCAATTTTTCTGCTACTTATTCCTCGCTTAACGATCTTGCGTATAGCACATCTGATCAATTGAAAAAATCGGGAAAGTATACTGCAAGGCATTATTTGAGTTGGAATATTTCGAAAACCGTACAAATAGGTTTTTTTGAAACGGTGGTATGGCAAGCAGCCGATAGCAGCCATAATAGAGGCTTCGATGCCAATTACCTAAATCCAATTATATTTTTTCGACCTGTTGAGTTTTCAATAGGCTCTGCCGATAATTCATTAATGGGGTTAAATTTTAAATTCGATCTGGCGGGGAAATGGACGATTTACACTCAGTTTTTATTAGACGAGTTTTTACTAAGCGAAATAAAAGCAGGAAACGGATGGTGGGCTAATAAATATGCCTGGCAGTTGGGAATAAAAGTTAATACTAAAAAAAGTTTTTATCGTTTAGAATTTAATATGGCTCGCCCATTCACTTACTCCCATGGAAGTGTAAAGCAAAACTATGCGCATAACCATCAGCCTCTTGCTCACCCCCTTGGTGCAAATTTTTATGAAGGACTGGCAGAGGCTCGATTTAATTTAGGAGAGAGAGGTACATTAGTTAATTTTTGGATGTTTTACCTTAAAGGAGAAGACCCATCAGACGAAAACCTGGGTGGTGATATTTTTAAATCCTATACCAATCCTGAGAAAATATTTGGTAATTATATCGGACAAGGAAATCAACGTGTGGTTTGGTTTTATAGAGTGCAATATAATTATTTGCTATCGCACGAAAATAATTTGAACTTAATTGCAGGCTTGCAGTTACGTAACCAAACCTACCTTGAACAAAGCGACTTTAGTACTTTGTTTTATATCGGTATTTCAACGCAGATCTGGAATCGATATACTGAGTTTTAAGGTCTTTCGATTAGGTAGGACAAAAAATTATTTTATGTTTGCAGCAGAATCAAATTTACCCCCAAATCATTGATACCAAATAAAACAGCGGTACTCGAGCAGACCCAAAAAGGTAGTAAAACAAAGGATTTATTGGCTTTTGCTAAATTCAGGTTAACTATTACGGTGGTGCTTTCTTCGGCAATGGGATTTGGTATTGCACCCGGAGCTTTTAATCTTCAAAGTTTTTTATTTCTGGTATTTGGTGGGCTTTTAGTAACCGGTGCCGCAAATGGTTTTAACCAGATAATAGAACGAGATACCGATAAATTAATGTCGCGTACTCAAAACAGACCTATACCTACAGGTCGTATGAGCGTTAATGAAGGCCTTAGATATGCAACAATAATGGCCATATTGGGCCTTGCTTTATTGGCAAGCATTAATCTTTTAAGTGCGGTATTGGGATTTCTGGCATTATTCATTTATGTAGTAATATACACACCTCTTAAAAGAATAACCCCACTAGCGGTTTTTGTAGGAGCATTTCCAGGAGCTATTCCACCCATGTTAGGCTATGTAGCTGCAAGTGGGCATTTTGGATTCGAGCCTGGAATATTATTCGCCGTTCAGTTTATTTGGCAGTTCCCACATTTTTGGGCTATAGCTTGGGTTGCTGACGATGAATATAAAAAAGCCGGAATTAGATTATTGCCTTCAAAAAATGGACGTGATAGTTTTAGTGCAAATCAAATATTACTTTATTCCTTGTTTCTTATTCCGGTGAGTTTATTGCCTTGGAGTTTTGAAATAAGTGGTTGGTGGTCAGCCATCGCAGTGGCGATATTGGGAATTGGATTCGCTTGGTTTGCGTTTGATCATACGCGTAAAATGAGTAATAAATCTGCATTAAAGATCATGTTTGCCTCGTTTTTGTACCTGCCATTGGTACAGCTTTTATACTTATTAGATAAATTTTAAATTAGATTTTGTACATGGAAAATAATCGTAAAGTTCGTACGAAAACCATGTTGGTTTACGTTGCAATTTTGAGTATTGTAATGTTATTTGCTGCATTTACCAGTGCTTATGTTGTTTCCATGGGCAACGGATTTTGGGTTGATATTTCCATGCCCAGATCGTTTTATTATAGTACAGTTACTATCCTTGCAAGTAGTCTTACTATGTGGTGGGCTATAAAATCAGTTAAAGTTAATAATATAAAAAACCTGAAGTCAGGATTGTTGCTAACCCTGATTTTGGGATTTGCTTTTGCCTGGTTTCAATTTAAAGGGTGGGATGAATTAGTGATTACAGGTAATCATATTAGTGGTGATATCGGAAATTTAAAAGGGGAATATGGTAAGGATTACACTTTTTCATACCAGGGCGCAAAATTGGTTTTAGAAGACGGTAATTTTTATATGCCTGGCGATGCCATGAAAGAGCGACCACTTAATGCGGATTTAAATAAAGAATTTAATGCAGCAAGTGGTTATTTTTATGTGATCACGTTTTTACATTTAGCGCATTTAGCCGGAGGAATATTATACTTAATGTACGTATTGACACTCGCTTATAAAGACCGATTTAATAGTGATGATTATTTGAAACCAAAACTTGTAAGTGTCTATTGGCATTTTCTGGATATCCTGTGGATTTATCTGTTTTTCTTTTTATTAATTATTCATTAACATTGTGACAGCAAAACGACTTTTAATAACCAGTAAAACAAACATTACTTATGGCTTCTGAAGCTTCTCAAACTATTGATAATGAAACACTATGGGAGGGAGGAAGGTCCCCTTTTAGTTTAACTTACGGAAAAACCATGATGTGGTTTTTCCTCGTTTCGGACGCACTTACTTTTGGAGGCTTATTGATTTCCTTGGGATTTGCACGTTATAAATATGCTGCTGAATGGCCGCTTGGAGAAGAGGTTTTTCAGGCAATGCCTTTTTTAGGAAATGGTTATCCGTTATTGTATGTAGCATTGATGACTTTTATTCTTATCATATCTTCAGTTACAATGGTTCTAGCTGTTGAAGCAGGACATAGAAATGATAAGAAAACGGTTATTAAATGGCTGGCGTTTACGGTTCTTGGTGGAATTTTCTTTTTAAGTTCACAAGCCTGGGAATGGAGTCACTTTATTCATGGGACTGAGGCAGGAAAAACATTAGCAGATGGTACTGTAATTCATGGGGCTAATATGGTTTATAATGAATACGGACCTCAACTTTATGCCAACTTTTTCTTTTTTATTACCGGCTTTCATGGTTTTCATGTATTCACCGGAGTTTTGCTAAACATCATTATACTCACCATGGTTATAAAAGGGGTATTTGAAAAAAGAAAACATTACGAAATGGTCGAAAAAGCCGGATTGTATTGGCACTTCATCGACCTTGTATGGGTTTTTGTATTTACCTTTTATTACCTTGTTTAATCCCAATATTCTAACAAAATGGAAAGAGACGACTTAATTGTAGATGAATCATACGCATTAAATGCGCATCACTCCGAAGAAGCGGGTAAAAAGATCAGGAAAAATATATTAAAGGTTACTGTAATACTTACAGTTGTTACAATTATTGAAGTATTAATGGGTGCCAATTTTCAAAGAAACGACACCTTTACCTGGAGTATGATCGTTACCGGATTCATAATACTAACCATATTAAAAGCAGGTTACATTGTTTCAGTTTTTATGCATTTGGGCGATGAACGTAAGAATATTCAACGGACTATCCTTATTCCGTATGTATTTTTTATGGTGTATATGATTGTACTTATCTCTATCACAGAAGGAGGGTTTCAGGGACTTATTCAAATTATTCCCTAAAAAAGATGAAACCAGTAAGCAAGCCGATTAAATATATTGGATTAGCAGCAATATTATTTCTACCCATATTTATTTTTTTTTTACTGAGTAGAGGTGATCACTATTTTAGTAATTTACCTCATTACGGAATGAAAATTCCGACTACAATAGAGGTAAATGGAGTAAATGAACCAGATACCATTTACCACGAAATACCCTATTGGAGTTTTATTGATCAGGATGGTGAATTGGTAACTCAGGAAAAATATGATGGAAAAATATATGTTGCTAGTTTTATTTTTACAACCTGTCCAACAATATGCCCAAAGATGACAGTTCAGATGGGTTTATTACAAATTAAACTTGATAATCCTGCGTTTAATGAAATTGGATATATTTCATACACGGTTGATCCTGAACACGACACACCTGAGGTGTTAAAAGCATATGGGAAAGAACATGATGCTGATTTTGACCGATGGACATTTTTAACAGGTGAAAAACAAAAGATCTACGAATTAGGAGTACACGGTTATCTGGTAAGTACCCAGGAGGATGCCCTGGCTCCGGGTGGGTTTTTACATTCCGAAAAATTTATTCTTGTTGATTGGGATCGGCATATCCGTGGTTTTTATGATGGCACAGATGTAAATGATGTAAGCCGGTTGGCCGATGACATAAAGATTCTGTTGAAAGAGGAACAAAGAAATGAATCCAAAACGTAAGAAAATAATTATTCTCTTATCTGTAGTTGTGCCATTGTTTGTGGCCTCTCTTTTCGGAATACGAATTGAAACCGAT
>PVMS01090310.1_pt1 | contig 16799 bp, 11 predicted proteins | sample 1853461 | NCBI WGS metagenome assembly PVMS01 (sample SAMN08582032, study PRJNA380276) | Marine sediment metagenome, whole genome shotgun sequencing project. | isolation source: ocean sediment barecode stripped | collected 2017 | reverse complement strand
GCCCGAGGAGGAGATTCTGTATCTTTCTGATACTATGAAAAAGGATGATGGCACTTCCAATCTATTTCGGGTAGAGATTGATAAGGTTAACGGCAGAGCCAATCTGATTCTACTGCCCAATGGTATCGTTGATTACAACCAAGTGGACACACTTGCCGCTAGACCAGATGGTTTCAGATTGTACTTCGTCAATGGAGGACCCCGCAATGACCTTAATTCACGCTCCACTCTGGCTTACTATGACCATGAGGCTGCCAGCGTGAAAGAAATCGGTGATATTAAAGTAGATGATGAGCATCCGGTGCAAATTATCGATCAGGCCGCCTTCTCTCCCGATGGGACGCTTTATCTGGCAAGTGCAGTATCAGATAAGCTCTATACTGTAAATCCAGAGGACGCTATAGCTGTTGAAGTTGGCACCGTAGTGAATGAATCGGGAGGCGCAGTATTGAATATCGATGGTGCTGACATCGCTTTTACCGAACAGGGTGTGCTCTATCTGTGGATAAATAAACCCAAAAAAGAGGGTGCTCCTGCTGGCTTATACCTTCTGAATTTACCAGATCAAGATGGTCTGATAATGGCTACCCATCTCGGTGCAGGTAGCGATGATCATATCTTCCTAGGGCTGGCTTTCCGTGCTAATGGCAATGGTGATCTGGTCGGATCGACCAAGGAAAATGAACTTCATATCATGAATACCGCTGATGCGATCGATGTCGTACCTCCATTACCCTTCTATCTGGATGGTGAGCTATTTGATACGGCATTTGGCGACATGAGTATCGGACCGTTCGCGGAGGTGAATGTTTCGAGTCAATAAACAACATTCCGAACCGGGGTTGAATGAAACCCGGTTACTGGGAATCCAATCCATAAAACAACCAGCCATATTTATCCCTAATCCTGGAATTTATACAGCTTTCCATTGACACAGGGTGCACCAGGATCAAGATTACACACCGCGCAAGGAATCCAGCCCAAGCGCTGGATTCCTTGCGTTGATCGATCCCAATCGAGAACCAAGATCATCATGTCTCGCAACGGCAGCCAGGGGAATTCTGAATCTTCGGACCTGGCCATCTCAGCTTACGGCCGCTATGTAGCGTTTTCTTCCTTTGCAAACAACCTAGTGAGCGGAGATAATAATGATGTAGGGGATGTCTTTGTGCACGACTTGGAAGGGAGAAACTTTGTCTTCTATTTACCAGTCACCAAAAATCAACCGTAAACATTGCCCTGCTACGTTGGGGCGATTTGGTCAATTTGCCCCAATGCAGCAATGGGAAGAAGAAAGTTGCTTATATATAACAATTTTGTGAAAAAGGATCATTCCGTTAGATTAGGTCAAGCAGAGCGTGCTGGTAACGCAAGAAAGAGGTCAATGCATGAAAACCAAACTATTGTGCATAACTTCCGTTCTGATTCTGGCGATCCTTGTGCTTCCTCCTGGGCAGGAGCCGAGGGCAGTGGCCGCGCACCAAGCAGTCCAGCCATTCGAGCCTGACGCGCCAACCCTCGACATCACGACACACTCTATGCATTATCAATTGGTTCTTGGACTAGTGGAATAATTAAACCGCTATCTGATGAAATATTAGGAGATTTTTCCAAAGAAGGTGTTTTTTGATGCTTTGGATAGGTATCAAATATCTGATACCTTCCTTCAAAGCACCTCTCTTGCGATATCACTATCGGTTACGATTGCAGTATTAATTTCTGCTATTGTTATGATATTTGGCGTCAATCCTGAAACGATCAGCGAACCTAAAATTACTATCATATTGAATCTGATAATCATAGGTTTTTTATCATCATTCTTTCTTACGGCTTTCTTGGTTCAGAAAATGTTTTCCTTGGGTCATTAGTTGATGATTGATTAATCTCTCAACTAAAGATTGCTCCGTCAATTACACTCGTCTCTCATGGGAATAGAGCTTTGATTTTGGATACTCCTTGGGGAATAAATCCAATCTCCAAGAAGGCTGGGCAATACCCCCAAATATGATTTAAAAACCTAATACTGACAAATATAATGCCTTTCTTCCCCGAAAATGAATTTCAGTATTGTTATCTATCTCCCTTGGTAATCTGGTCTACAATTTAGTAAAATAAGGGATAGGGCTTGGAGATATTTCGAATCTTAGCAGAGTTCAAGATCATGCGGCTATTTGTTACAGGAAAGAATCTGCGGTTTGGGTTGGGAAGATAAATAATGCCAGATGTAAACAGCTGGGGGGGATTTCAGCGAGTGCTAGATAAAGCACCAAATTTGAAAACATGGCTAATGCGAGGGATATCCCTCCTGTTCTTGATTATGCTGATCGTCTCTTATGCAGGAGGTCCTGCCCGCAGCGAAGAACTGGCCACCTACCCAAAGCGGTCTAAAGTCGAGCTGCAGTTTTCCGGCCCAAACTCGATTGGCATGGGGGAACCCAACCCATTCCAGATCCAGGTGGAGGTGACCTTCACGGGGCCGGGAAGCCAGGTTTTCATCGTGCCTGCTTTCTATGACGGTGACGGCAATGGCGGCCTGGATGGGAACCTGTGGAAGGTGCGCTTCTCTCCCAACACGGCCGGCACCTGGGATTACGTCACCAACAGCCCCGAAGGAGCGCTGAACGGTCACAGCGCCAGTTTTGAGGTCAGCGACACAACTGGCTGCCAGACCATTTTGTCAGGCGGGCTGCCCAATTTCGCCTGTGTCGGGCGGTTGGAATACGTCGATGGTCACTATCTGAAATTTGCGGATGGTCCTTATTGGTTGAAGGGCGGGGTCAATGAACCGGAGGATTTCCTGGTCCCCGGTAAGAACGCCGGGTTCAGCAGCAAAAGTGAGGCGATCGATTATTTGGCGGAATTGGGGGTCAATTCGATTTATCTGATGCTGAACAATGTCGGCGGTGATCGCAGGAATATCTGGCCCTGGGTGGGCAGCGATCAAGAGGAAGCCCAAACCAACCACGAGCGCTTCGATGTGGCCAGGCTGGCGGAGTGGGAAAACATCTTCAACGATATCCAGGGCAAAGGATTGGTTACTCACATCATTTTCGAAGACGATCAGGCCTGGACGGAATTCAACCGCTCGATGTATTACCGGGAGATGGTGGCCCGGTTCGGTCACCATAATGGCATCTACTGGAACCTGGCAGAAGAATACAATGAGGTTTATTCTTCCACTGAGATCAAAGATTTTGCCCAGCTGCTGCGGGATTTGGACCCGTACGATCATCCGCTCACCGTTCACCAACAAGGACCCTTGAGTAATTGGGACCCTTTTGTGGGCGATGCGCGCTTTGACCTGACCAGCTTCCAGACAGGTGAGGGCGCCCAAAACAGCGCGACAGTGCAGTGGTTCAATAAGGTGGAGGCTGCGAGCAGAACTATTCCGGTTGCTTTTGATGAGTCAACCAGGCTTCTGGCCTCCGATGAACGTGATGAATTCCGGCATGTCAACTGGTCGATATACACCGGGGGTGGGATCACTGAAGTCTTCACCAGATTTTCGTCGCCCGGTTCGGGTTATCAGGAATTTGACCTGATATTGAAGGATCTTGCAAGAGCAAGGAAATATATCAACGATTTATCCTTCTGGGAGATGAGCCCCAAAAACAACTTACTGCTCAGCGGAGCAGGCTATGTCTTCGCCAGAGCAGGGGAGACGTACCTGGTTTACCTGCCGGAGGGTGGATCGCTGTCGCTGGATTTATCTGGAAGCGATAACACATACCAGGCTGAGTGGTTCAATCCGAGAAGTGGTTCAAAGCAGTCGATCGGTTCCGTGCCTGGGGGATCCGTCTATGCATTCACTGCCCCGGATACGCTTGATTGGGCGCTACTGCTCCAAAATGCGCAGCCGAGTCCACCACAAATCACATCATCACCTCCGCTGCAGGCGACAGTGGGTGTGCTGTACCAGTATGATGTTGAAGCCAATGGCTCTCCGCTGCCAACCTTTAGTTTGCTCAGTGCACCACAGGGTATGGATATTGACTCTATATCCGGTTTAATTGAATGGACCCCACAAAGTGTTGGTGAATTTGAGATCGAGATCCAGGCCGAAAATACTTCTGGAAGCGATTCACAGGTCTACACCTTGATGGTTAGTGCTTCACCAACAGGGACCTCCTCTCCAAGTGGTACTCCGACAGATGACCCACCGCCAAAGGTCACGGTTACTCCAACACCGCCAGACTTCACTATTTTCTTTCCAATTGTACGCAAATAGATAAGAAATCTTTCGGAGCAGGTAATGCGAGTTTTGGGAGCTATATGATCCAGATCTCCATTGAGAATCAGGAAGTTATCGAATTAAGGGAACTCGATGAAACCGGAAATGCTAAACGGTTTGATTGCAAAACAGTTGAATATAATGTATAAGTAACCTCAGTTCGGGATAATATTGTGATCGAAAGGCAGACCCGAAAGGTTTTTCATGCGATGATTGAATAGTTCCAACCTGACCTTTCAGATCCTTCAAGTTAAACCAGCGTATCAAATAAACTTTTCGGGTCTTATCCCGAACTGCGGTTACGTAGTAAGACCCTCATTTTCGAAGGGTATCATTGATGGAAAATGCATGCTAGATTTTTTATTTAGAACACGATGGATTTAAATATTTATCTATACCTGGTCATTGGCATACTGATTGGTTTTTTGATTTCTGGAGTAGTGTGGTATAGCTGGCGAAAGCTTAACTCGCAAAGCTCCCCAACCAGGCCAGATCTAAAAGGAACTACTACAGATGAGTCCCTCCAGCGCAGACTGGAGGAGCTAACCATATTGCATGCCATCGCAACGGCTGGCGCGGAGGCGACCGATGAGGATGAATTAATCGAGCGTGCCACACAGATAATCGGGGAAACCCTGTATCCTAACAACTTTGGTTTGCTGATGATTGATGAGGCAGGTGAGAAGCTGCTGACTCATGCCTCCTACCGGGAGCTAGAGGAACTAGATGGGCCAGCCTGGATAAAAATGGGAGAAGGCATCTGCGGCCAGGTAGCCCTGGATGGCAAACCCAGAAGGGTACCTGATGTTAGCGAAGAATCAAGTTATATCGAGGTCGATAGCTCCACACGATCCGAGCTGTGCGTTCCGTTGAAAATCGGTGATCGATTGATCGGCGTAATCAACGCGGAAAGGGAGCAGGTAGACGGATTTACCGCCTCGGATGAACGCCTGTTGTCCACAATCGCGGGACAAATGGCGACCGCCCTCGACCGTTTGCGCGCAACATCTGCTGTACATGATCGTGCTCGGCAGCTGGCGATCTTATCTAACAGCAGCCAGGAAGTCGCAGCCAGTTTAATCCCAGACCAGGTCTATACCGCCATCCACCAGGCAGCAGCCCAGCTGATGACAATCGATGTGTTCCAGATTGTGTTACGGGGAGAAGACCAAGAGGAGTTGACCCAAGTATATTCGATAGATCAGAATGGAGGTGGTCACCGGGTACCGAATCCCCCGCACACTGGTTTGAACAAATACGTTATATCGACTGGTGAATCATTGCTGATCCACGACCGGCAAGAATTGGCCCGCATCGATCCCCAGCGAGCTGGAGATACGGAGTCACCGAGCTCGATCCTTGCGGTACCTCTGCAGTTGGGGGATATCGTTTTTGGAATGCTATCTTGCCAGAGTTATCGTTCTCAGGCTTACAGCGCAGACGATCTGAATTCATTGAACACTCTGGCAAATCAGGCTTCTATTGCCATAGAGAATGCCCAGTTATTCGAACAAATCCAACACCGTCTGGCGGAATTGACCTTCCTGAGCCAAATCATTGCGATAACCGCTACAGAAAATGATCTGACGGTGGCATTGAATAGGGTATGTGCAGAGTTAGCTCAATTCTTAAAGGCAGCAGAAGTGAGCTTCGCACTGCTAAATTCGCAGCTAACCATGGCACAAGTGATCGCTGAATATCATGATCTGGACCGGTCAGCGACTCTTGGAATGCAGATAGCGGTTATTGGTAATCCAGCGATGACCTCGATACTGGAGAGTGGCCATCCTTTGGTGATAGATGATGCTGGCAGCGACCCATTGCTGGTTGCTATGATCGAGAGGATCAATCAGCGTGGGATCGCCTCAATTTTAATTGTGCCGATAATTTTTAGTGGAGAGGTGGTAGGAACTTTGGAGATCTCCACGTCGAATTATCGCCAATTCAGCGCCGCAGAAATCACCCTGGTGGAGAAGGTCAGCAACCAGGTCGGGCAGGTATTGGAACGATTAGGTTTGTTCGCTGCGACGCGAGACCAGGCTGAACGTATGGCTCACCTGGCAACAATAAGCGAGGGGCTTAATCGCCCTCTTACCCCAGATGAGGTTATCGAAAGCATTGGCGGAGGGGCAATGGCGTTAGCCCAGTCAGATCGGGCTGTCTTGTATTTGCAACAAGAAGATGGGAAGGTGATTGCGCCGTGGTTTAAAGGCTTGTCAAGAAATTATATCCAGCAAGTTACCGAAAGGTTTGAGGAGCTGCCAGGGGGGATTCTAATGGCGAACTCGGAATCTATTTCAATCTCAGATATCGATCTGTTGCCAGAAAAATCGCTGTTGAAAGCCCTCGGTAGAGAAGAGGGATTTCAGGCGATGGATTTATGGCCATTAGTTTACAAAGATGATGTTGTTGCAGCGATCGGGTGTTACTATGATGATCCGCATGTTGGCTCAGATGCGGAGCAGGAGGTGATGCTGGCATTCGCCCGCCAGGCAGCGATAGCGTTGGTAAATGCCCGTCTCTTTGATGAAACCAGGCGCAGGACAGCTCAATTGGAAGCCCTGAACGCGATCATAGCCGAGGTCGCGGCCGCCTCAGAATTAGACCACTTATTGCATATTACGCTCGACCATACTCTGCGCGCCCTGAGTTCGCACATCGGGGGAATCTGGGTCCCCTCGGGGCGCGTTTTACGCGATGTACCCCCAGAACTTGGAGATATGTTTGCCGAAATAAACCTCGAAGTTAGGGGAGGTATCTCACCGGCGATAGCGATCTCGGATTGGGTATCGCTCATCGATGGAGATCCTTATTTCAATTATCGTAAGGTGGTTGAAAAATGGGATCTGCGGGCCGCAATTATCGTTCCGATCATTTCTGAAAAAGAGCAAATCGGAGGATTGTGTATCGTTTCAAAAAAACCTCGCAAGTGGCTCGCTGAGGAGATCGCTCTTGTGGAAGGGGTGGGCAAGCAGCTCGGGGGAGCAATCGAGCGCATCGCTTTGTTGGAAAGAATCCAGGAAAATGCGCAACAGGTGCAGCATATCATTGATACCGTCCCAGAGGGTGTGATCTTGCTGGATGATGATTTACGAGTTGTACTCGCGAACCCAGTGGCTCAAAATTACTTGATAGACCTGGGTGTATTCGACTCCGGAGATATCCTGACTCATTTAGGGGAACGGCCAATTGGAGAGTTTTTGGAACCTGAACGTCAGAATCTATGGGACGAGCTTGCTTTGGCTGGTCCTCCGCAGCAGGTGTTTGAACTTGGCGCCCAACCCCTGGAGAAGGGTAGTGCAGCAGGAGGCTGGGTGATGGTTTTACGTGAAGTTACTCAAGAGCGTGAAGCTCAAAATCGCATCCAGATGCAAGAACGTTTGGCTACTGTTGGGCAGATGGCAGCAGGTATCGCCCATGACTTCAATAATATCCTGGCAGCTATAGTGGTTTATGCCGACCTGCTGCGAAGAGATCCAAATCTATCACCTGACAGCAAGGAGCGATTGGAAATCATTCAGCAGCAAGTCCATCGGGCGGCAAGCCTGATAAAACAGATCCTGGATTTCAGCCGCCGTTCGGTTATGGAACAGAACTTGCTGGAGCTATTTCCTTTTTGCAAGGAATTTGAAAAACTACTGCGGAGAGTGCTGCCAGAGACCATATCGCTTGAGTTCGTTTATCAGCCTGGGATCTATTTGGTTAATGCCGATCCGACTCGTTTGCAACAGGTCTTAATGAACTTGGCAGTGAACGCTCGCGATGCTTCCCCAACTGGAGGTACCTTGTATTTTGAGCTCGACCAGATTAGAGTGGTGGAAGGCGTTGAGCCTCCTTGTCCAGATATTCCAGCAGGATTCTGGAACCGGGTGACTGTACAAGATAGTGGACTTGGCATACCAGCGGAGGTGCTGCCACATATTTTTGAGCCGTTCTTTACAACCAAACCGGTGGGAGAGGGGACTGGATTAGGATTAGCACAGGCCTATGGAATTATCAAGCAGCATGATGGATATATTGATGCGCACAGTATTATTGGGGAAGGGACAACCTTTCATATATATCTTCCAGCACAGCAGCCAACAATCGAGGAAATCAGCCTCCCAGAAACATTATCGAATGTCAAAGGCTCAGGTGAAACAGTGCTCCTTGTGGAAGATGATCTAACCGCTCTTGAGGCGATGAAATCATTACTGGAGGATACGAATTACACAGTGATCACAGCTTCAAATGGGCAGGAGGCGTGGCAGATTTATCAGGAAAAGACTGATATTATTTCATTAGTGGTTAGTGATATGGTTATGCCAGTATTGAATGGGGTGAATTTATACCAAGCCCTGCGTGAGCAGTTCCCTGAGGTGAAGATGCTGTTCATCACTGGTCATCCAGTGAATGAATCAGATGAGGTTCTTCTTAGGGGAGGCAATGTCAGCTGGCTGCAAAAACCTTTTTCAGTAGGAGCCTTCAACCAAGCTGTGCAGAGCTTGTTGCACGAATGATTGGTTCTTAAGCCGGACTATTCTGGATTAGGATGATCTTTAACCCGCTGTAAGAATGTGGGGGTGTTCAGGTCTCGTTCCAGGAAGTACTTGAAGTATTCCTGCATGAGCGATTCAAGCTTGTGGTTCAATTCTGGTGATAGATGCACATTCGAGATCACCCCGTATGAACTGCGCTGAAAATGGCGCAAATACTTAAGTGTGTTCATGGTGATGCGTTTGACCCCGGATATCCCAGGACCACAATTTGGACAGAGGACGCCACCCAGCGCAATTGAAAAAAATTGATCTTCAGGTTTGATCTCAGATTCACAATTCACACATTGGAACAAATTAGGTCGATAACCGAGCAGGTCAAGCAGGCGAATTTCGTAGTAGCGAACAGGTAAAGATGGCTCCGCTTCTTCGTTCAAGCGGGTCAGGGTTTCTTTCAATAAGTAATAGAGTTGAAGGTTATTATCCATATCATATGTGAATCTATCCAGTAATTCGACCACGTATGAAGCATAGCCGACACGGATTAGATCCTGGCGAACGGTCAAATAAGGGTCAATTGTTTCAGCCTGGGTGATAATGAAGAAGTCTCTACCGCGAGCCAAGAGCAGATTTGTACTGGTAAATGGCTCAAGGTGACCTGCCTTGCGGGAGCGAATCTTGCGGACCCCCTTCGCAATGGCCTGAACTTTACCTTCTTTACGAGTATATAGCCACAACAATCGGTCAGCTTCACCCCAATCCCGGTGTCGGAGAACGATTGCATCTGTACGGATAGTCCTGGCCTTAATGGACATGGGCGCATTATACTCGATTGGTGCATTGGTCGACAGCAAATGGGGGAGTGTTGACGCTTGTTCAGCATTCTGGTACAATCCTTGCGCCCGGTGCGTAGTACCCTTCGCCCGGGCATGCTTTCTGTGATATATGATTGGGTTAGAAAGCAAATATAAAAAGGAAAGGGCTTGAGAAAAATGAAAGTAATGCTAATGAAAGATGTTTACAAGCTTGGCCGGGCGGGAGATGTGAAACGAGTCGCAGATGGATATGGTCGCAATTATCTAATTCCGCAAGGTCTGGCTGTTCTGGCAACTCCGGGTGCGTTAAAACAGACTGATCGGATCACAGCTCAGGCAACAGTTCAGCGAGAGGCATTAAATGAAGAGTTGGGCGCTGTTGCAGAACAACTGAGCGGTGTAGTGTTGACCTTTACTGCCCGAGCGAGTGAAACAGGTAAATTATATGGTTCTGTTACCACTCAAATGATCGCCGATTCAATTAGCGAGAAGATCGGTGTCGAGATCAACCGGCGCCAAGTGGACTCCCAACCATTACGCGCGTTGGGTGAACATAAAGTTGAGGTTCGATTAACCGTGGACTTAGTGCCAGAAGTGACGGTAATTGTCTACAGTGAAGGTGAAGAGCAGGAAGTTCTCGAAACTGCACTAGATATAGGTTCAGAAGCTGAGGTGGAAGGTGAAGAGGTCCCCGAAGAGGATCAGCTAGAAGCCTCAAGCGAAGAATTAATTCAGGAAGAAGCTGAGGTGGAAGAGGAAGAGGCCCCCGAAAAGGATCAGCCAGAAGCCTCAAGCGAAGAATTAACTCAGGAAACCGAGCAAGAAGAAGAACAAGAAACTGCAGCAGATTTAGATGCAGAAGCTGAGGTGGAAGAGGAAGAGGTCCTTGAAGAGGATCAGCCAGAAGCCTCAAGCGAAGAATTAACTCAGGAAACTGAGCAAGAAGAAGAGCAAGAAACTGCACCAGATTTAGATGCAGAGGCTGAGGTGGAAGATGAAGAAGTCCCCGAAGAGGATCATTCAGAAACCTCAAGCGAAGAATTGACTCAGGAAACCGAGCAAGAAGATGAGGAAGAAACTGCAGTAGAATAGCCCCAACAGAACAGCCAGTTCTGATATCTATGAGGCGATTTGGATGCTTATATACTTAATCACCGGCCTGGTTGTAGCCTGGGTGCTGCCAGGCCGGTTTTTATACTATAAGGTAAGATACAAGTGAGTAAATTAAGGATCAACCTGGTCGGACCGATTGATGTCTAAGATAGTAGGGCAGCAGCTGCGCCAAGCGCGCCAAGAACTTAATTTATCCCTGGAACGGGCAGTTGAGGAAACCCATATACGTTTGCATTATCTCGAAGCTTTAGAACGGGGGGATTTTGCTCAGCTTCCCTCGAAGGCACAAGGCCGTGGATTCTTGCGCGCCTATGCAGGTTACCTGGGATTGGAACCGATATCGTTATTGAATACACTCGATGGTGAAGCGAATGTGCCAACCCTTGAAGGAATCGAACCTGATCAAATTCCTGTCGAAGAAGAACGAGATCCTCCTGAGAATTCAGTGCTCATTTTCAAGGAGCTGGGTGAAGAATTAAGACAGCAAAGAGAAATGTTGGGATTCTCTCTCGAAGAAGTTGAACGGAACATCCATGTTCGCCAGCATTATCTTGAAGCATTAGAGTCCGGAGATTTGGATGGTTTACCATCTCCAGTTCAGGGTCGAGGTATGCTGCAAAATTATGCTGCCTTTTTGGGGATGGACTATGAGCATGTACTGCTGAAATTTGCAGATGGATTGCAAGCCCAATTAGCTGAGAAACGGTCTTCTCGGTCCGGTGGATCCAAAGTTCAATCTAGTCGAGCCCGCAGCAACACACGGTTTCTGCGATATTTTCCCGGTGATCTGATCTTGGGAGCTATCCTGATCCTCGTTCTGGTTGGTTTTGTAACTTGGGGAATCATCCGGACAAACTCTTTTCGATCGTCTCAAGCGCCGGTAGAGACTGTACCCTCAATTGCTGAGGCTCTCTTTGAGACTCCAGAATCTGAGCTTTCAGAAATCCCAATTCAAAGCGAAACTCCAACCCCAGAACTTTCAGAAACCGGGATCCCACCCGGGGTTGCGGATAATCCCCCCCAGGCGCCGCCTGAAGAAATCACAGCGGAGACCCCCATCCCCACAGTGAGCGATGCTCCGATCCAACTTTATGTATCAGTCCTGCAGCGAGCCTGGATGCGAGTCACTGTTGATGGAGATGTTGAGTTTGAGGGTCGAGTTCTTCCTGGTTCAGCATTCGCCTTCGCAGGGGAGTTTCAGATTGAACTACTCACCGGAAATGGGGCGGCATTACAAGTGTTTTTCAACGAGACCGATCTTGGCGTAGTGGGCGTATATGGTGAAGTCGTTTACCGGGTCTTTACACCAGGAGGTTTGCTGTTGCCTACACCGACAATAACCTCAACACCTACAAATACACCATTATCGAGCCCGACACCTCAAACAGAAACCCAACCCTCTCCATGAGGATTAACAGTATTTTGCTGTCTGTGAGAAAAGATAATTAATGGTAAATAAACTATGAAAAAAAATTCTTATCACCTTATTTCTTTAGGTTGTTCAAAAAACACAGTTGACTCAGAATCAATGGCGCAGTTGTTAGGAAAAGCCGGGTACTCGCCGGTGATCGAACCAGCGAAGGCTGGTGTGTTAATTGTTAACACGTGTGGATTTATTGGTCCGGCCAAGGAGGAGTCACTCCAGGTCCTGAGTGATCTTGCCGCTCAAAAACAGGATGACCAGGTATTGATCGCCGCGGGGTGCTTGACTCAGCGATACGGTGTTGAAGTCGCGGAGCAGGTGCCGGGTATCGATGGGATCATTGGCACCAGACGGTGGATGGATATCATTGAAGTCGTCCAACAACTGAGAGGGGGTAGACATCCACAGCCAATTTATCCTCTTCCAGACGCGCCGCAAACGGTTGTTGATGAGCTGTCGGTGCGCAGGGTGGCAATACAAGGAGCGAGCGCATATATAAAAATCGCTGACGGTTGCCGGCGTCCGTGCGCATTTTGTGCGATCCCGTTGATAAAAGGCACCGCGGTTAGTCGCCCGGTTGAGTCGATCCTGGAAGAAGGCAGTCTGTTACAAGGTATGGGGGTCAAGGAGATAATTTTAATCGCCCAGGATACAACAGACTATGGGCATGATCTGGGTGTAAAAAATGGACTAGCAGACCTGCTTGAGAGGATGGTTGAGACCCTCAACATTGATAATGTTGAAACCGATTCTGCTTCTGACGGCGTAGCCTGGATACGCGTTATGTATGCTTACCCTGGCTATGTTACCGATCGTATGATCGATGTCATGGCAGCCCATCCGCAAATCGTGCCATACCTGGATATGCCGCTCCAGCATGCGGATCCAGGTGTCCTACGCCGTATGCGTAGACCGGCAAATATCGACTGGGTATACCGGACGCTGGCGAACATGAGGGAGTCTATAGATGACCTGGCGTTACGTACCACCTTCATTGTCGGATATCCGGGAGAGACGGAACAGGAATTTCAAAACCTGCTGGATTTTATCGAAGAGATTCGATTCGACAGGGTTGGGGCATTCAAGTTTTCGTTTGAGCCGGGAACATACAGCGAGGCATTGGGCGATCCAGTTCCGCCTGAAGTAAAGCAGGATCGTTGGGAACAGGTAATGGCATTGCAGCAAGGTATATCTCTGCAAAAGAATCAGACGTTTATTGGAAAGAAATTAGATGTACTCATTGAGGGTCATGGAGATGGTCTTTCCATGGGACGAACATACCGTGATGCTCCCGAGATTGATGGCTTGACGATCGTCGAAGGGCATGTTCCCATTGGCGAAATGGTCCCAGTCAGGATCAGCGGAGCCATGGCATATGACTTGAGCGGAACCTTGGCGATTGAAGGATCGCCATTATCGTTTGTGGACAGCAACTCTCTCTAAGGGATCTTAGCAAGTAAAGGCAATAACATCGTGAGGAAAAAAGGACAATGCTGAATTTCGAGCGACCCGAAACAAAATTTGCAATACATGCGGTCCGCCGGGCTTCCCAGTTAGTCAGGCAGGTTCAAGCCGAAACGATCTCATCTGCTTTGACCAAGGATGATCGTTCACCAGTCACCGTGGCTGATTTCGCATCACAAGCCCTGGTAGGACGATTGATAACCGAATTTTTTCCGGATGATCCGTTAGTAGGTGAAGAGGATTCATCCGTCTTGCGCCAACCCTCAGGACGGCAAACCCTCGAGCAAGTGACTCAATTTGTCTCCAGGCTGGCTCCACAAGCCACTTCTGAGACGGTATGTTCTTGGATCGATCGCGGGGCTGGGGAACCAGCTGATCGTTTTTGGACACTCGACCCAATCGACGGTACTAAAGGTTTTTTGCGTGGTGACCAATACGCCGTTGCTTTGGCCTTGATCGTCGATGGGCAAGTGCAAGTTGGCGCACTTGGCTGTCCTAATTTGAAAGAGGGATACCATGCAGATAATGAAGATGTGGGAATGCTCATGATAGCTGTGCGAGGGGAAGGTGCCTGGATAGTTCCCATCGATGGTGATGAGGAAGATTATCGCCGATCTCGTGTCTCGACCTTAGATGACCCCGGAGAAGCCAGGTTATTGCGTTCGTTTGAAACTGGGCATACAAATGTCAGCCAGGTCGATTTAATTGCCGCGCAGCTGGGAGTGCAGGCTGAGCCAGTCAGAATGGATAGCCAAGCGAAGTATATACTCCTGGCAGTTGGTAAAGGCGAATTGTATTTGCGATTGCTCTCCCCAAAACAACCAGATTACCGGGAAAAGATCTGGGACCAGGCAGCGGGTTCGCTCATTGTAGAAGAATCAGGAGGAAAGGTTAGCGATTTATACGGAAAACCGCTAGATTTCACTGCGGGTCGGACACTGCTCAACAACCGCGGAATTCTCGCTTCGAACGGGCATCTGCATGAACAGGCTCTTCAAGCCCTTCAAGCAGTTCTTTCCGATTAGGATTTAGCGATTAGCCTGATATTGTATGTCCATCGCAGACAGGATTGCCCTTGTTCTCAGCCTGATTACAATCCTTGTGACCTATTTCGTCACAGAGTATTATTTTGAAGCGATTCCGCACCTGGAGGATGAGATCGCATATGTCTGGCAAGCCCAGGCAATAGCCGACGGAAAATTAACTGTTCCATCCCCACCTCAACCGGAAAGTTTTTTAGTTCCATTCGTGGTAGATCACAATGGACAGCGCTTCGGAAAATACCCTTTGGGTTGGCCGGTACTGTTGTCGTTTGGAGTCCGGCTGGGTATCCGCTCGCTGATCAATCCCTTACTTGCTGGATTGGGTGTTTGGTTGACCTACCGGTTGGGCAAAAAAATCTTGGGTGAGACGGTGGGGATTATTACGGCCAGTCTCACTCTGGTCTCCCCGTTCTTCTTATTGAACTCAGGTTCGCTGCTATCACATTCTTTTGGATTGGTGTTAAGCGCGGCTTTTGTTCTTGCCTGGCTTGATGGCTTTGGTGAGCGAACGTCCCAGCGCAGATGGATGCCTACACTGACGGCTGGCTTAACTTTGGGTTTATTGGCTCTCACCCGGCCATTGACAGCGGTGGCTGTTGCTTTCCCTTTTATTTTCCATGGCCTATTTTTGATTTGGAAAGGAGATAGACAGACTCGCCTTCATGTGCTGTTTGCTGGGGGCACAGCGCTGGCAATCGGATTGATAACCTTATTATGGCAGTATGCAGTCACAGGGGATGCATTATTAAATCCATATACCCTCTGGTGGCCGTATGACAGGATCGGTTTTGGACCCGGATATGGGCGGATGGAGCAAGGCCACAACCTTCACCTGGCTAATATCAATACTCGCTTTAGTCTGCGCGTAGGCTACAGTGATTTATTCGGGTGGGGGAGGTTTTCTTGGGTTTTCCTTCCAATAGGGTTATTAGCGATAATTTACCGCCGAAATTGGCGCGGCATCCTGGTTGCAGCTGTATTTCCCAGTCTGGTGTTGTTCTACTTAGCTTATTGGGTCGGCGCCTGGCTTTTCGGTCCTCGTTATTATTTTGAAGGACTGTATAGCCTGACCATAGTCAGTGCAGCTGGAGTCGCCTGGCTGGCCGGATGGCCTATCCAACCGGGTGAATCGTGGCGAGTATACAGCGGCTGGAAGCGTTTCAGGCCGTTGCTGGTGGTTGCATTGATGATCATTTTGGTTTCTGGAAATATCGTTTTTTACATACCCAATCGTCTGCAGGTGATGCGCGGATTATATGGCATGGACCGGTCAGACTTAGCACCATTTATGACTGAGCAAGCAGGAGATTTAGCCCCGGCTGTCATAGTTGTGCATCCGCGTAAATGGATGGAATATGGTGTTCTGCTTGAATTGCAGAACCCGAACCTGGATACGCCATTCATTTTCATCTTCAGCGGGGGAGAATTAACAGATCGTGCCCTGATGGATGATTTCCCAGAACGAGAGTTCTTCCATTATTACCCGGAAGATCCTTATATCTTTTTCACAGCTCCAAAGCCATAGTTGTAGAGGGTGGGGGTTTTGATTCTAAGAGGCTCGCGCCAACGCTGTCAATCCCAAGATCAATATACTGAGGATCAGGTTTAGGCGCAGCAAAAAACTCTCCCGCCTTTCAAGTTTACCCCCGTCTAATGTATCTCCCCCTTTTGCCTTCAAGAGTGCGTTTCGTCGTAAAGCTGGAAACAAGCCCCAAGTCATATAAGCGCTTACCGCGATCATGCCGATAAAAAGAACGTGTTTGATTAAAATAGAAGTCGCCCAGCGGTTTGAGAAGTTGAGGAAACCATCGTAATTCGGATTAGCGCTCATTTGAATTAATCCGGTGGCCAGGAGTACAGACAGGCTCAGCCAACCTAAAGGGTCCAGGCGGCGTTGGAGTGCCTCGAGGAACTGAGCAAAGACGTCAGGTTCAAGGACGCGTTTGGCAGCCGGAAGTACGAGGATAACCAACGACACCAGCCCGCCAATCCAGACTACTGTGGCGAGCATGTGCAACCAGTAGGCCAGGCTGAGAGCCCAAAATGGGGTTATTTCCCCCAACGAGATCATGGAGTTGGAGAAGGATTTGGGTCTTGAGTCGGCTCAGGAGTTGCCTCGGGAGTTGCCTCGGGAGTTGCCTCAGGAGTCGCCTCAGGACCCAAATCCTTCTCCAACTCCATGATCTCGTTGGGGGAAATAACCCCATTTTGGGCTCTCAGCCTGGCCTACTGGTT
>PVMS01091727.1_pt1 | contig 16811 bp, 14 predicted proteins | sample 1853461 | NCBI WGS metagenome assembly PVMS01 (sample SAMN08582032, study PRJNA380276) | Marine sediment metagenome, whole genome shotgun sequencing project. | isolation source: ocean sediment barecode stripped | collected 2017 | reverse complement strand
AGGGAATGGAGCGGCGGTACCGACCCGGGTACAGGCGGCACGGAGCCGATGGATATCATGTGGCGCTTCATGCAATGGTCAGTTGAAGGTCGGCATCATTGACAATATGACGGTCGCAGACGCCACTGGACAAAGAAACAGAAGGCCGGCATGAAAAAGAAACGGGGGGACAGCGGATGTCCCCCTTCTGTTTTCTCCACTTCGAAAGTCTTCTAGCCTGTGCAGCTAATTCAGCGGAATGTTCCTGCTTTCCCCGGGTTGTGGCCGGCAACCGCTTCGACACGACTACAGGGATGCAGGAGGTAGAGCAACGCAGGAGCAGTTGCCGAGGATATCCGCTGGTCCGAGAACGGGCATAGACGGCAAAACGCGCAATACACGTTGCCGGCGCACTTACGTCTCAGGCCGATCAACCCTATTTGCTTGTGTTCGCCCATTTCGCATCAAGATTCGAATCGTCTTAGCAGGGACCGGGCAATGATGTGCCGCTGAATCTCCGAAGTGCCGTCCCAGATCCGTTCCAACCGGGCGTCACGCCACAGGCGTTCCACCGGCAGATCTTCCATCAGACCCATTCCACCGTAGATTTGCACCGTATGGTCGGCTGCGCGCCCAAGGGCCTCTGACGAGAAAAGTTTTGCCATGGCAGCATCATCGGACGTCATGATGCCCAGATCAGCTTTTTTACAGGCATGCATAACGAGCAGGTCTGAGGCCTGAAGTTCGGTTGCCATGTCAGCAAGTTTGAACGACGTGCCCTGAAAATGTCCAATGGGTTTACCAAATTGCTTTCGCGTCGCGGCCCATTCCGTCGCCATTTCAAGCAAGAGTTCCATTTTTCCACAACACTGCGCACCAACCCAGACGCGCCCCATCCCGAGCCACTTGTCCGCGAGTTCAAGGCCGTTGCCTTCCTCGCCCAGAATCCGGGCTTTGTTGACACGGCAGTTGTCGAAGCTCATTTCATACGTACGGTATGCGCGTTGACTGACACACTGAGGTCCAAGCGTAATCTCGAATCCCTTTTCGCCCCTGTCCACCAGAAAAGCGGTGATTCGCTTACGCTGGCCGCGTGCTGTCTCGTCGATACCGGTAATTGCAAAAACGATGGCAAAGTCGGGCATACATGGCGTGCTAATGAAGTGCTTGCTGCCGTCAATGATGTAATCATCACCATCCCGTGTCGCCTTCGTCCTCATCGCCATGATGTCGGAGCCGGCTCCCGGCTCTGTCAGCGCAAAACTTTCGTGCTTGTCGCCCGTCACACAGGGCGCAAGATACTTGTCGATTTGATCTCCCTCACAGGCCAGCAACAGTTCGGTTGGCCGCGCAATGTTTCCCGCAAGACCGTAGCTGGCTTTGCCGAGCTCACGCTCGAACAACCCCAGTGACGCATAGTCCAGCCCGCCACCGCCGACAGATTCGGGTAGATTAGCGGCATAAAAGCCCACCTCGATCGCTTTTGCCTTGATCTGCTCGCCGAGCTCTACAGGAACCTCACCGGCGCGATCGGCCACCGCTTCATGGGGATAGACTTCCGCAACCAGAAAAGCCCTCAGGGAATCCAGCAACATGGTCTGTTCATCAGAAAGTTGATAGTTCATTGCTACTCCTGGCAAGAAAAACTGATCAGTGCATCAGCTGCTACAACACCCTGCCCTTCGGGCAGCACGAGAAGCGGGTTGATATCGAGTTCCATCAAACGGTTCCAGTTGCTCTCCACAAACGCCGCAACCACGAGGACGGCACTAACAACCGCATCCATGTCCCCGGCCGTACCGCCGCGAAAACCCTGTATTAGTTTCGCAGCGGTTAACGCATTTATCGACTTTATTACAGTAGTACGATCGGTCGGAAGCAGCAGACTGACGCTTTCGGCAACGAGTTCTACCAGTGTACCGCCGGCACCGATTACCAAAGCGGGGCCGAACTGATCGTCCCGATTGACGCCGATAATAAGTTCGGCAATTGCACCTCTTATCATTCTTTCAACCAGAAAATTTTCTGCGGAACCGTGGCTATCCGCAACCGAGTCTGAAATACGTGCAACCGCGGCAGCGACCTCATCGGCATTGTGCAAATTCAGGGCAACCGCGCCAATATCCGATTTATGGATGAAGTTTTGACCTACGGCCTTTACGACGACGGGATATCCTATCTGCTCGGCAATTCGCGGCGCCTCTGTGGCTGATCCAACTCCACCTTGCGGTACCGGCAGACCGCATTCGCGAAGCTGGCTCTTGCTTTGCCATTCATCGAATAGAGTTACCGGCTTATTGTCGTCAATCGCTGCATCGGCAAACCGTGGCAATGTCGCCGAAGCTGCTTTATTCGCACGAATCTGCTGATACTTTGTGGCTGCGGACAGCGCGAACAGTCCGTCATCCAGGCCCATCAACGGCACGACGCCGTTCGCAATGAGTTTTTCGCGCATCTCCTTTGGCATCAACTCGCTGATAGTACAGAGTGTGAAGGCAGGCATGCCGGTAGCTTTGTGTGCGGCAATCAACGCATCCAGCGTCATCACCCATTCATCGACACCTTCGGAGACGACCGTCGGATGATCGTAGACAAGCACGGCCGCATCGTGATCACCTTGCATGGCCGTTGTGAAACAGCGCTCCTGGGCGGACTGATCGCCCCAGATAGACGTGTTGTAGTCGAACGGGTTGGACACGGTAACGTAGTTCGGGAATTGACTTTGCAGATCAGCCAGCTGGCCATCCGAGAATGGCTCCATCTCGAGATCCAACTCAGCCGCAACATCCGCGATGATTGCCGCTTCGCCACCAGAGCAGGACAGGCTGAATATGTTGCTTCCGGACAGGGGCTCGCCAAGCGTGAGCACTTTCAGCGTTTCCAGGAGCTTGTTTAGTGAATCAACACGAATAATGCCCAACCGGTCAAACAAGGCATCGAAGAGTTCGTCGGCGCCAGTCAGTGAACTGGTATGGCTGATGGACTGGCGGGCGCTTGCCGTGGTTTTGCCCACCTTCATGACGACGATCGGCACTCCTTTCTTTAAGGCAAGCAATGCAGAGCGGCTAAAGTGATCGATATCGTCCACACCCTCGATATACATGCCGATTGCGGCAACGCGATCGTCCTGCAGCAGCGCGTCGATATAATCGCCCGCTCCCAAAACAGCCTGATTTCCTGCGCCGATAACATGAGTGAAACGGACCGAACGCTGGTTCATCGTAAGATTCATCGCAATATTGCCGCTTTGCGATATCAGTGCGGCACCGCGTTCAACAGACTTGCCGCCAAACAAATACGGCCATAGCGCACACTTGTCCACATAGTTGATCAGACCAAAGCAGTTCGGTCCGACGAGGGGCATATCGCCGGCAGCATCGACCAGTTGCTGCTGAAGTCTTCGTCCTTCTTCACCCATCTCCGCGAAACCGGCGGCATAACAGACACAGCCCCCCGAGCCGCCATCAGCAAGTTTGCTTACTATCTCGACCGTAAGCTCGCGATTCACGGCAATGAACACCGCATCCGGCGCATGCGGCAAATCATCGACTGACGCGTAACACTTGAATCCGGCAACGTCGGTGCGGGTGGGGTGAACCGGCCAGATCTCACCTTCATAAGCCAGTTCCTGACTACGCTTTATTGCCATTTCCGCAATGGCACCACCGACAAATGCAATACTTCCCGGTGAAAAAAGGCGCTGCAGATTTTTCGAGTGTGGCCCCAAGTCAGGCTCTTCCTGTGTGATTACCCGGTTTGGAAGCAGCTTCGAAAGACGAGCTGTCCGGCCGCAACCCCGAGTCACGATTGTTGCTATTTCCTGGCCGGATTGAAACATGTACGATCCCGGCGATCTTACCTGTATATTTGGAGCCTGGCGATATCGCGGATCATTACGGCCAGGAGGACAGGCGCTATGCACGAGTCAGTTAAGGTTGTACGTAACGGTAGAGTACTCGAGATTACACTCGACAGACCCAAAGCCAATGCCATAGATCTGGAAACCAGCCGGCGACTCGGCGAAGCGTTCGTAACGTTGCGTGATGACCCTGAATTGTCGGTCGGCATCGTCACTGCCACGGGCGAAAAAATCTTTTGTGCTGGCTGGGACCTGAAGGCCGTGAGTGCCGGCGAGATGCAGATGGATAACTGGTGGGAGGATGACTACGGACCCAGAGGCTTCGCAGGTTTGACCGAGCTTTGGGACCTGAACAAACCGGTGATCGCGGCAATAAACGGCATTGTCATCGGCGGTGGATTCGAGCTGGCGCTTGCCTGTGACCTGATGATCGCCGCAGATCAGGTCGAGTTTGTGTTGCCCGAATTACCGCTCGGACTGGTTCCCGACGCGGGAGCGATCCAGCGCCTGCACAGGCGCCTGCCGTACAACAAGGCGATGGAGATGTACCTGTTGGGGGAGCGTATGTCCGCGGCTGAGGCGGCGAGCTATGGGCTGGTGAACAAGGTTGTGCCCAGGGACCAACTCATGGAAACCGCCAGGGCCTGGGCGCAGAAATTGTCTGAGGTCGCGCCGCTGGCGCTTCAGTCTGTCAAAGAACTGTTGCGTGCAATCGAGGCTGATACCATTCAGGAAGCATTCGAGACGATGCGCAGCGGCGACTTACCGAACTACCGGCAGATGCTGGCATCCGAAGATGTGCAGGAGGGTGTTAACGCCTTCGTCGAAAAACGCGATGCGAAATTCAAGGGCAACTGACGTGGTGCAAGAAGACGAAGGTATCGATCCGAATACGCTGCGGCGCGTTTGCTGCATTGGAGCCGGGCCGATCGGTGCTGGTTGGACAGCTTATTTTCTCGCCAGGGGTTATGAAGTCACGGTGTACCTGCATGAGCCCGGCGAGGAGTCGTCGCTGCGATCACTGATCGATACTGCATGGCTTAGCCTCGAATCGCTGGGGCTGGCAGAAGGTGCCTCGCTCGACAATCTCCGCTGCACGAGTGACCTTGCAGATGCGGTCGCTGACGCCGAGTTCGTGCAGGAAAGTGCGCCGGAGGAATTGCAACTAAAACAGGCGTTGTATGCGAAGCTGGGGCGTCTGGTGCCCGCCTCTGTCGTCATCGCATCCAGTACCTCAGGCTTGCCGATGACCGACATACAGGCCCATTGTCCGACGCCACAGCGGACTGTTGTCGGCCACCCGTTTAATCCGCCGTACCTGCTGCCTTTGGTCGAGATAGTCGGCGGCGCGAAAACTGCGCCCGCAGCCGTCGAATGGCTGGTCAGTTTTTACAGGATCGCAGGCAAAGCACCGCTCGTTCTGGCAAAAGAGATTCCGGGGTTTATTGCGACGCGGCTGCAGGAAGCGATCTGGCGTGAAGCGTTGCACATGATCGCCAACGGTGAAGCTACTGTGGAAGACATCGACTTTGCCATCGTTAATGGCCCGGGGCCGCGATGGGCGATGATGGGCCCGTGCCTTATCTATCATCTTGGTGGAGGAGAAGGCGGCATGGCCTATTGCCTCAAACAGTTCGGACCCTCTTTGAAACTCCCCTGGTCACGCCTCGAAGCACCCGAGTTAACACCGGAGCTTCGCGCAGAGCTTATCGAGGGGAGCCGTCGCGAGGCCGCCGACCGAGACTATGCGACCCTGAACACGGAGCGTGACCGCGGCCTCGTCGCCATTCAGAAAGCACTAAGGGAAAGCAATATTTTGGTTGCAAAATAGTCATGCTTGCGTAACATTTCCTTCATGCAAAGTCTAGGCTCCAAATTGCCGCCACTCAAGAATCTGGTGGCCTTCGAAGCAGCCGCGCGGCACCTGAGTCTGACCCGGGCCGCAAAAGAACTCGGTATCACTCGCGAGGCTGTCAGCCGGCAAATCCGGATCCTCGAGGATCATCTCGGCGTCAAGCTTTTCGACCGGCTACACCGGGCAGTCGCTTTGACTCCGCCGGGCAGAAAATTTCAGACCGTTGTGCGACAGAGCCTGGAAAGCGTCGCCTATGTAACGGGGGCAATCCGGCGACCCACCCTGCCGTTCAGAATTACGGTGGCATCGACGATCGCCATTGCGACATTTTGGCTAACGCCACGGCTTGCTGCATTTCGCAGCAGGTATCCGAACGTCGAAATTCACGTCGCAATATCGGATGAGCCGAAAGACCTGATCGCCGATGAGATCGATGTCGGGCTTCGTTATGGGGACGGCAGCTGGCCGGGTCTGGATGCTTTCCGCTTGTTTGACATACATTCATTCCCTGTCTGTTCCCCGGACTACCTCAGGAACGCTGCCCCGCTCGAGACGCCGGCTGATTTGTTGAATCACAAACTGGTGAATCTGGACGGAGCGATGCATGCTTCTGACGACTGGTGGTGGTGGCTGAAAGAACACGGCGTATTCGTACCCAAGACTGTCGAGAAACTGGGCTTCGATAGCTACGATAACGTTATTCAGGTTGCGCTGGACGGACACGGTATCGCTCTTGGTTTCAGCGGTCTTGTCACAGACCTGATTTCCGAGGGCAAATTGCTGCGGCCAATCGACGCGTCCCTGTCCAAGGGGATGGCGGTTTATCTGGTTATCCCGAGCGCAATCAAGCCCGCAAGGAGAGTCCGGCATTTCAAGGACTGGATTCTGGAGGAGGCGGCCCGCGAGCCGGCCTGAGCAACCGTGGCTTACCGAGACCTGTGCTGCCGAAGCGACTTCGTCAGTGCCCCGGCCATCGCCACGCCAACAGCCAGCAAAGGCAGCGAAGCGATAAGAACGCCCGATCGAATGACCGCGAGCCCACCCAGAAACATCATAAAGATCGGCAGCATGCCAAGCATGCTCGCCCAGAAAAGACGGTGCCACCGCGCAGGATTGTCGCCTTCTTTCAATTCTGATGTTGCAGCCGAAGCCAAAGTGTAAGACGCGGAATCATAGGTGGTCGCAACAGAAATCACGCTCACCAGCGCAAATACAGCCAGTGCCAGCGAACCCAGCGGCAAAGTTGAAATAATATTGGCGACTGTCACGTACATGCCGTGGTCTGACAGACTCCGCGTAACCGACATGATGTTGTCCAATTCGAGCGACAGTGAATAATTGCCCAGAACGAAATAGAAAACCCAACAGCCCAGCGTACCGAAGAAAATCATCGACAATATGACCTGACGAATGGTACGACCGCGGGAAATGCGTGTTACAAAAATGCCGATTGCCGGCGCAAATGCGATCCACCAGGCCCAGTAGAATATGGTCCAGGATTCGACGAATCCGGTCTGTTCAATCGGATCAGTCCACGTCATCATGCGTACAAAGTTCCCGAGCATGAACCCTATTGTGTCAGTGGTCGCTTTCAGTATGAAAAGTGTCGGCCCGACTATCAAAACATAGGTCAACAGGCCCAGGGCAAGATAGACATTGATGTCACTCAGTCGTTTGATTCCTTTCTCGATTCCCAGATAGACGCTGAGCGCGAACAACCCGATACACAAGATCATGACCATCAGTTCCAACATGAACGAGGTCTCCAATCCCAGGAGCTGTGCAATAGTCGCAGCGATTGTTGTCGCGATCACGCCAAGCGACGTGCCGGCGCCACCAAGCAATGCAATCATCATCGCAAGATCGACGACGCGGCCGATCGCACTGTTTTCGCCGGCAGGGCCCAGAATAGAATGCAGTGCGGTGCTGGCACGCAAATGCGGGACCTTTCTTACGTAATACGGATAAGCAATCGCTATTGTTGGCAAAGCATAAAAACACCAGGCAGTAATACCCCAGTGAAACGGGCCGTACGACGCTGCCCAGGCGATAGCTTCCGGCGATCGAGGCTCAGCGCCGAATGGCGGCGCGTCTATGTAAAACGCCCACTCAACTCCGGACCAGACAAGAAGCGACGCGCCAGTGCCCGCGCAGAAAAGCATGCCGGCCCATGAGAAAGTCGAAAAATCGGGCTGCTCGCCACGGCCGCCGAGGCGCACGCCACCGTAGGGCCCGAAGGCCAGCCATACGAGGAACAGAATTGTGCCGATTCCGAATAGTTGATAGAACACACCCAAATTGGTCGCTATCCAGTTGTAAACATCTTCGACGATCGGACCGGCTTGCTCTGGCACCAGGCCCAGCGGAATACAGACGGCGAGGACGGCCGCCGCCGCCGTGAACAACAGTACACGATCTATCTTGAGTCCCGGCACAGACACTCTCCCGACAGGCTTCTAGCGACCGCGCAAACCGAATTGCTCGCGCGCTTCGACATTCTTATTCATTGGCGTTCCTGTTTAAGCAATGTTTCCTTCAGGTATTGTACTTCGCGGTACGTGTAGCACTCAGTTAAGGGCGAGTGCTGCGGACAGACGCTGCAGATGATTCTCATAATTTTTCGACCGGCCTATTGCATTCCTGTAAATGGGCTTTCTTACCTGCGATGCGCTGGGAGTATTGACGACCCGCTTGCTTCTATGGAACGACAAACAATCAACAGAGAACGGTAGCTCACAATATTCAAGCAATTTCCTGACCTCGACTTCGAAATCACCGACCAGCTTTTCATAGTTGACGCGATGAATATGCCCGGGTACCAGCTGCCGCCAATAAGCCATCATATCCTCATAGAGCACGTAGTACCTGCCGAGGTCGTCCAGGTCCGAGGCATAGCCGTGCTCGGCAGCAAAGTAATGCTGAAAAATGGACAGGCAATTATCAAGTGGGTTTCGGTGACACTCGATGATTTTTGCGTTTGGCAGTAAGGCTGCGAATAGTCCGATACGCAGGAAGTTGTGGGGTAACTTGTCGGTCACGTGCCGCGCTTCGCCCGCATGAGTTCTTAGTTTCCTGACATAGGCCTGACAAAGGTCCCGCAGAATTTCCGGGGCAACGACGCTGATATTCTGCGGAAAGGGTTTTCCGGTCAGTTTCCCGACACGCTCGACCAGCAATCGCACATACTCAACCTCGCCCGCGCCATGAACCTGCGGATGGCTGGCAAGGATCTGTTCGACGAGCGTGGTGCCCGACCGAGGCATGCCCACTACCAGGATCGGCGCTTTATCGGTTACGGCATGATCCCGGCACTGTTCAAGAAACTGCTGATTCAGACCTGTCTTATGCCGATTAAAAATCTGTCTTTGTTCATCAATTGAGTAAGTGGAAGACTTTCTTTGAAGCTCGTTGGCTTCACGCGCAAACTCGAAAGCCTTGTCAAATTGCCGCAATGCGTCAAAAGCTTTCCCAAGGGAAAAACCAACAAGCATTCGCTCATGGTCGATTATCTCCGTAGCGTTAAACGCAATCTCCATGCGCTCGATATCTTCCGCTTCGATCAATCCCGGCAATAATGTAAGGCCATAGTAAGCATCGCCACAATGCGGATCGAGCGCAATCGCCTTTCTGTAGTGAGCGGCCGCCCTGCCAGCTTCCCCACAGTTCGTGGAAAAGTGTCCCATCCGGGTATGTAACGAAGCGTTTTCCGGGTCCAGCTCAAGAGCGCGAACGAGCGCTTTGTTCATTTGCATCATTCCAGGGCGATTGCGAGCACTGTCGCAGGACGGAATTACTGATTCACCTTGCGATACCGGGCGCCGCACCGGTATCAGGTTGTGTCAATGTTCACGATTACACAACCACGACAATCACCCTGTTCGATGATCTCATGAGCACGAGCGATGTCGGCCAATGGTAAAGCATAAGCCACCCTGTGCTCCAGTTGCTCGTCGCGCAATCGTTTTTCGATATCTGAAATCGCCTGCTGCTTGGCCACTTCCGGCATCGCGTAAACTATGACGAACCGAATCGCCAGATCCAGGTACATCATCTTCAGGAACGGCAGCTTCGGCTCAGGTGCCTGGGTGGAGGAATAGGTTGCTATTGTTCCACCTGTACGGATCACATTGAGTACCTCAGGCAGGTTGGCGCCGAATTCGACGTCGATCACCCGATCTGCTTTCTGTTGCCCGTTTAGTTCCAGCACTTCATCGCACCACCCATGCCGGCGGTGATTGACGACCGCCCTTGCACCAGCCTCCGTGCAGGCGCGTTCATCGTCCGGACAACTCGCCGTAGCGATCACCGACGCGCCCGCCAGCTTCGCCCACTGAATGGCGTAATGGCCCACACGGCCGGCGCCGCCGGTCACGAGGATGGTCTGGCCATTCACCGGACCGTCCGCGAAAACACAGCGGTGTGCGGTCATCGCCGGTATCCCCAGACAGGCGCCGATTTCATAGCTCACGTTGTCGGGGAGCGCCGGCGCACGGCAACTGTCCACGGCAACATATTCGGCCGCTGTACCGAATCGGCGCGCATATTGCGCCTGATATACCCAGACCCGCTCCCCGACTCTGCTACCCTCTACGCCGGCGCCGACGGCCTCGATCACGCCCGCCCCGTCACTGTGGGGAATGATGAGGCCGTCATCGAGCAGGTCTGGAAACGCGCCGGCCCGTTTTTTTACGTCGGAGGGATTTACGCCGCTGGTCGCCAGGCGCACCAGCACCTCACCCTGCCGGGCTTGCGGTCGCGGCTGCTCGCCGACGATAAGCTCGTCCGCCGCTGCACCAAATTTCTCAAACCAGGCCGCTCTCATTCGCTACACTCCAGTCCTCAATCGAGCCAGTTCGCCAGGGTCTCCGTGTGTCCGTCTAAACCGATCGCCTGCCCGGATATCTTGCAACCAAGATCGGACGCGAGAAACAGCGCCAGGTTTGCGACATCTTGCGGACTCACGAAAGTCCGCAGCGAGCTTTGGCGCAAATAAACATCGCGAATTGTTTCGGCAGACTGGCCGCGCTTCTTCGCGTCCCGCTCGATGACCGCGCGAATTCGCTCTCCGTCGACGCTGCAGGGACAGATGGCATTGACGCGAACGCCAACCGGTCCCAGTTCCATTGCCAGTGTCTTGGTGAGCCCCACGATCGCCCACTTGCTGGCGGTATAGGGCGCCCGTCCCGGGCAGCCCGATAGCGCGGCATTCGATGCTATGTTGATGATGCAGCCGCGCGAAGCCTTTAGCAACGGGATAGCTTTACGCGTGCAATAAAAGTGGCCGTTCAGATCGACGGCAACAGTCTGCTCCCATTCTGCGGGCTCGATATCCTCCGCGTGCGCGGTCGGTCCCGCGATACCTGCATTATTGACCAGCACATCCAGTCGGCCGTAACGTCGCGTCAGCTGTTCGAAGACTTCCTCAACCTGGGCCACGTTCGATATGTCGGCTTTTGTCGCAGACGCACGCGGATAATTTTCCAGAAAATTGGATATGGCAAGCGAATCGATGTCAAAGATATGTACATGACAGTCATGTGCAAGGAACGTCTCTGCGATTGTCCGGCCAATACCTGCCGCGCCGGCAGATACCATGACCACCTGATCGGGCTTTATCGCGCTGATGGTTCTCGAACTCATTATGCGTTCATACCCGGTTCTCTAATCACCCGTTGGTCCTGTGAGGCTCATCATTGCTCGCAAGCCCGTCACGGCGCCGTGCACGATCAGCAATCGAATGTATGCTGACGCTCCCACGGACTGATTGCCCGCGTGAAACGCTGCCACTCCTCGTGCTTCAATTTGACGTAGCTGTCAAGAAATTCGTCTCCGAACGCGGCCCTCGCCACCTTGCTCGAGTCCAGCAATCGAATCGCATCCAGCAGGTTCGGCGGAAGTTTGCGTACCTTCTTGAGCTTATGTTGCTCCGTGTACATGTTCAGATCGATGCGCTTGCCCGGATCACGCTTGTTCGCGACGCCATCCAAACCCGCCGCTATGACGGCCGCCTGCAACAGGTAGGGATTGGTCGCGCCGTCCATCAGGCGGATCTCGAAACGGCCCGGATCGGGTATGCGCACCATGTGCGTACGATTATTGCCTGAGTATGTAATTGCATTCGGCGACCATGTTGCACCGGATGCGGTTACTGCGGCATCGATCCGCTTATAGCTGTTTACGGTCGGGATGAATATTGCAGCCATCGAGTCAGCATTGTGCAGAATTCCGCCCAGGAACCGATACGCGAGTTTTGACAGGCCCATCGCATCTTTTTTGTCCATGAACAGGTTCTTCTTGCCGGTTTTGTCCCACACGGATACATGTGCGTGACATCCGCTACCGGTCAGGTGCTCGAATGGTTTCGGCATGAAAGTGGCGCGGTAGCCGTGTTTCTCTGCTATCGACTTGGTCATGAATTTGAAAAATGTATGACGATCCGCCGTGGTCAGGCAATCCGCATAGTCCCAGTTCATTTCGAACTGGCCATTGGCGTCCTCATGGTCATTCTGATACGGGTTCCAGCCAAGGTCCAGCATGGCATCGCAGATCTCACTGATTACATCGTAACGGCGCATCAATGCTGACTGGTCATAACAGGGCTTTTCCTCTCTGTCCATATCATCCGACAGCCCGTCGCCGGACGCATTGGTGAGGAAGAACTCGCACTCAACGCCCGTCATTACCCGATAACCCTTGCTGGCGGCGGCCTCGATCTGGCGTTTCATTGCCACCCTTGGCGATGCCTCGACGGGCTTACCGTCCATCCACAGATCAGCGGCAAGCCAGCCGACTTCAGGTTTCCAGGGAAGCTGTATCAGGCTATCCGGATCGGGTATTGCAAACATGTCCGGATGCGCCGGCGTCATATCCAGCCACGTGGCGAATCCGGCAAAGCCCGCCCCGTCTTTCTGCATGCCGCGAATCGCCCTCGCCGGCACTAGTTTGGCCCGCAGTTGTCCCAGCAGATCAACGAAACTGATGAGAAAGTAGTTGATGTTTTTGGCCTTTGCGGCGGCTGCCAGATCTTTCGCCATGGGGCTTCTCCTTATCGATACGTTGGCGGTAGCCGTTATTTGTTGTTGCCCGGGATCCAGTCTGTTCCTGCCAACGGTATCTTCGCCATCGCAGCGGCTTCAATTGTCAGGGCAGTTAAGTCCTCGGGCTCCAGGTTCAGTACGTGACTCTTGCCACACGCGCGAGCCAGCGTTTGTATCTCGAGCACCATCGTTGTCAGGTAATTGCGCAGCCAACGCGCACCTTGTTCCGGCTTGAGTCGCTCCTCCAGCCGGGCTTCCTGTGTTGTTATGCCAACCGGACACCGTCCCGTGTGACAGTGATGACAGTAGCCGGGTGCGGTTCCCAATGCTTCGTAATCCTCGGCGAACAGATCCCGGTTGCAACCGAGCGCAACCATCGCAGCACTGCCAATCGACACAGCGTCGGCACCCAGCGCAATTGCTTTGGCGGCGTCAGCTCCGCTGCGTATTCCACCGGATACAATGAGCTGAACCTTACGATGCATCCCCAGCTCCTGCAGCGTTTCGACGGCCATGCGCACCGCCGGCAGGGTCGGAATACCGACATGCTCGATAAACACGTCCTGCGTCGCAGCCGTGCCGCCCTGCATGCCGTCGACAACAATGACATCCGCCCCGGATTTGACTGCCAGCGCAATGTCGTAATTTACTCGCGTCGCGCCGATTTTGACGTAGATCGGGATTTCCCAGTCGGTGATCTCGCGCAATTCCTGAATCTTGATTTCCAGATCGTCAGGCCCGGTCCAGTCGGGGTGCCGGCAGGCACTGCGTTGGTCGATGTCCTCCGGCAAGTCGCGCATCCCGGCCACACGTTCAGTAACTTTGTGGCCGAGCAGCATGCCGCCGCCGCCAGGCTTTGCGCCCTGCCCGACGACGATCTCGAGAGCGTCCGCCCTTCTCACATCGTCGGGATTCAGCCCATAGCGGGATGGCAGCACCTGGTAGACCAGGGTCTTCGACGATTGCCGCTCCTCTTCGGTCATGCCCCCGTCACCGGTGGTCGTACTGGTGCCCATAGCGGTCGCAGCCAGACCGAGCGCTTCCTTGGCGTTCGCGCCGAGGGAGCCAAAACTCATGCCGGCAATCGTTATCGGAATCTTCAACTCAATCGGTTTGCTGGCATGGCGGCTACCCAGGACGACATCGGTAGCGCACCTCTCCCGATATCCCTCCAATGGGTAGCGCGACATCGACGCTCCCAGAAATACCAGATCATCAAAGGTCGGCAGACTGCGCTTGGCGCCAAAGCCACGGATTTCATAAATGCCCTGGTCAGCTGCACGATGGATCTCATCGAGTACGGCCGCGGGAAACGTAGCCGAAGGACGGAGAGAAGTACCGCTGCTGACGTTGGCTTTTGACTTAGTACTCATCGGCATGATCTATATTGAAATTGTAAAGTTTGCGCGCCGAGCCATAACGCCGAAACTCATCGGCGGTCACGTCGATGCCGGATGCGGCCAATAGCTGCCGGAGACCCGTAGCGTGCTCCGCTGTCATCTCTTTTTCAATGCAATCCGCCCCCAGCTCGCCGACCTTACCGCGAACAAAAATGCACGCCTCGTAGATAGAGTCGCCGAGAAAATCACCGGCATCGCCACAAATTACCAGGCGCCCCTTCTGCGCCAGGAACGCACTCATGTGGCCAACACTGCCGGCGACAACGATATCGACACCTTTCATCGAGATGCCACAGCGTGCACTGGCGTCACCTTCGATTATAACCGTCCCGCCGCGTCCGGACGCCCCCGCGTATTGCGACGCATTGCCTGTTACGCGTACCGTCCCCGACATGATGTTCTCGGCGATACCCGGACCGGCATTACCGAGCACGGTGATCTTCGCTTTCTTGTTCATGCCGCCGCAGTAATATCCCACATGCCCGTCTATGGATACTTCAACGTCCGCGTCAATGCCACAGGCGATACAGTGGCGTCCGCCGGGATTGGTCACCGACAGTTCTCCTGTCGGTGACGCATGAAGATGCTGATTGAGTAGCCGTACGGAATCACTGTTCAGATCAAACGCCGTCATTACTGACCCCAGGTATAAACTGTCGCAGGTGAAGGTTCCCAGATTGTCGCGTTCTCAACGCCCGGCAATTGTGCGATCGCGCGAAACTCGGAAGACATGGCGACCCATTCGTCAGTCTCCGCCATTACTGCAGGTTTGCACGCAATCGGATCTCGCAGTACGGCAAAGCCATCCTTCGTACCGATCGCAAATGTGTAAAAGCCGTCAAGATCGCTCAGGGCCCGTTCCAGAGCATGTTCCAGTGAATCTCCCTCGCGCAGACGCCACATGAGATAGCCGGCGGCAACCTCGCTGTCGTTGTCGGTCTGAATATCCACGCCTTCGTTACGCAGCTTCTGACGCAGGCGGTTATGGTTGGACAATGAGCCGTTGTGCACGAGACACAGGTCCATACCGGTGGAAAAAGGATGGGAGTGTTCAGTCGTAACCGCACTCTCAGTTGCCATACGCGTGTGGCCGAGCGCGTGCGATCCGTTCAGTTCATGCAAGCTGAACTCCCTGACGAACTCGCGCGGCTGCCCTTTTTCTTTATAGATTTCGATGGCAGAGCCCGCGCTCATGATCCTCAGTTCAGGGTGCTCTGTCTTGAGCCAGTCCTGTACACGTCCCACAGCCGTTGTCACGATGACAACGGCGTGGCTGGCACGAATGTCCAGCGTGACATCGGCTCCCAGCTGCGCCGCCATCTCCGTCCTCAGCGCATCCCAGTCGTAGCGATAAGCGGCGTATAACGTCAGTTTGCAACTCGAGTCGGGCACGGGATCGCGGTAAAGGGCGATACCGGCACTGTCCGGGCCACGATCGCTCATCTGCACGAGCATTGCCGCCAGCAGCCCGCCGAGCTCAGGACTCAGGTCCTGATTTTTCAGGTAAATTCCAACGATTCCACACATAATCCGGCCCGCAGATACCTCTCTCAATGCCGTTTCGCAGTGTACACCCCCCTCAACTGCTGTTAAAGTTATTTTCCTCACATGAATATTTTGCACCGGGAACTCTGATGACATTCAGGCCGATGCCGGCGACCGATCTGCAAGATCCTGCGCACATGCAGGCCGCCGAAAACGTTTTGGAAAAGGCAATCGGCCGCCAGGTCCGGCACTACCGGAAGCAGCTTGGCCTGACCATCACGGATCTGTGCAGCCGCAGCGGCTTGTCAGCCGGCATGATGTCGAAGATCGAAAACGGCAACACGTCACCATCGCTTGCTACCCTGCGGTCGCTGTCCACAGCGTTGAACGTTCCCGTTACCGCCCTGTTTCGTGAATTTGAAGAGAAAAGAGACGCGACCTTTGTGAAAGCAGGCCAGGGACTGGCGATAGAGCGGCGCGGCACGCGGGCAGGACATCAGTATCAGCTGCTTGGCCACAGTGTGCATAGCGATGTCTCGGTTGAACCTTATTTGATTAACCTGGAAAAGGAATCTGAAGTTTTTCCTATTTTTCAACACGCCGGCGTCGAGTTCCTCTATGTATTGCAGGGAAGAATGATTTATCGACACCTGAATGCGACCTATACACTGACACCGGGCGACTCGTTATTTTTCGATGCGGACGCACCGCACGGCCCCGAGGAACTGGTGGAGCTGCCGGTCCGCTTTCTTTCCGTCATATCCCGGTCGAGTGAGTCATAGGATGCGGATTGGTCAGGCGCGGACCGGGGGTCTCCGTTGTGACCACGGCATAGCCTGTTCCAGCTGCGCGGCCAGCCGAATGAGCGTTGCCTCATCGCCGTAACGACCCAGCAGCTGCACCCCGATCGGCAGATTCTCGTCGTTCCAATGCAGTGGCAGTGAGATGCCTGGTTGGCCGCTTGCATTTGCGATCAGCGTAAAACCCGTATATTCGCCCAGTCGCGCGATGTGCTGGTCGCGTGTCTCCGGCGTGTAATCGAAATAGCCAAGGGGCATTGGCGGCTGCGCCAGAGTCGGTGTCAGCCAGATATCGTAGTCGCCAAAGAAATGAGCGGCATCACGGCTGATGCATTGTAATTCCTGAACGGCCAGCAGGTAATCGCCCGAGCTCTGCCGTTCCCCGTGCAGGAACGT
>PVMS01099842.1_pt1 | contig 16812 bp, 17 predicted proteins | sample 1853461 | NCBI WGS metagenome assembly PVMS01 (sample SAMN08582032, study PRJNA380276) | Marine sediment metagenome, whole genome shotgun sequencing project. | isolation source: ocean sediment barecode stripped | collected 2017 | reverse complement strand
TGCTCATTCACAACCGCGTGTAATGGTATAGCCCAGTCATTGTTATTGATCAGGTCTACTTCCTGCATGCTATAGGCAACACCAACCCTCAGAGGTTGTTGCAGGTCCTTCATGGATCCCAGATAGCGGTCATAATAGCCCGAGCCCATCCCCATACGGTTGCCGGTTTTGTCGTAAGCAACCAATGGTATGAGCAGCATATCAAAACCAGAGAGCGGCATTGAAATAGTTTTCTGTGGTTGGTAGATACCGTACTGGTTTTGCTTTAGCACTGTGCCGCTATTGTAGGGGTAGAACTCCATTGTGTAATCGTCACTAACGGAAATAACCGGCAGGGCAACTTCATAGTCGCCAGTCATCAGTTGTTTGCACAACGGTATCAGATCCGGTTCACCGTCAAATGGCCAGTAACAGGCCAGCGTCTTGACCGCCTGAGAGTTGATCACTTGCAGCAAGCGCTGTCTTATCGCCTGATCGTGAGTCGCGCGTATTGGGGATGGGATATCGCTGCGCTTCTGTCGAAGCTCATTACGCAGCAATTTAACTGATTCTTTGGGGTGTGGGGGCATACCTGAACGGGTCGGATAAATGGTGGGTACGCAGAGCGGCACACAGAATAGAACCCTCCGTGGATGCCGCTGTGGACCTGATTACCTTGAACCGATGGTTCAAGTGGGACGGCTTTTTGAGCTTCAGGCTTTTCGCACTTGGGCGAACATGCACAACGGCTTCAAAATATGCCACCCCGAGGTCACTAATTAGGGACAAGGTATCTATCAGGCCAACTGGCCAACACCACAGAGGGCAAGTTCATTCTAGCCCATTTAATCGCCGAGTGCATCATCAAGTTCGTCGGCGAGCATGCGGATACGGGTATCGAGGTTCTCCTTCCGGTGTTGTTCATGCTTCTGTAATCTGAGCAATTCATCGGAAAGATTCAATGCTGTCATTACAGCAATCCGCTCCAGTGCCATCAATCTGCCGGCATCTTTGATCGAGCGCATTCTTTCATCCAGGTAGACGGCAGCTTCCTTTAGTGCAACAGCTTCTTCAGGTGAGCAGGCGAACTGGTATTGACGGTCAAGAATCTCGACCGAGATAGGTTCAGAGGCAGGTTTTTCCATACTGATTCAGGTTTTCAGGATTGCTCCAGTCCTTTGAGTCGATTGATCATGGCCTCGACCTTGGTTCGCGCTTCATCATTCTTTGCTACCAGTGATGCACGTTCGGTTACCAGTGAGTTCTGCCGTGTATGCAATGACTGGTTTTCTTCACGAAGTTTCTTAATCTGGTCGAGGAGCTTCCGCAGTTGGTTTTCAAGCCGTTGCAGATCTTTATCTGTTTGTTCTAGTGAGTCCATGACAACAATATAGTTTGACGGCCAATAGGGGTCAATCTCCAATGTGAAAATGATTGTAAATTAATCTTGCTACTGTGAAGCCAGTTGCCCAACTGATAACATCGTTTCCTGACGGGGAAATGAGCTATTTCCCCCGCATACATCTGATTGAGAATGACAATTATGAGTGCAGCTTGTTTACCCGATTTTGAACACACGCTGGCGATCGCCCGGGGCAACCTCGAGGCCCATGAGCTGGCGGAATGCCATGGGGTTGTTTGTGGCTTGTTGTGTCGTCTTCCGGATGCAAGTGTAGACGCCTGCCTGGGCTTGCTGGATATGCTCGAACTGGTCAAAGAACCGGGTAGTGGTCTGAGAATGTCACTGGAAGAGTTGTTGAATTCATCGCGGACCCAACTGGCCGATGAGGACATGGGTTTTTCTTTGTGGTTGCCCGACGATGAAGAAATTCTTGAGGAACGGACCATGGCCTTGTCGAATTGGTGTAGCGGGTTTCTGGCCGGTCTTGGCAGTAGTGGAGACGACACTCTTAACACCCTGTCCGATGATGTTAATGATGCACTCAAGGATTTGCAGCAAATATCAACCGCAGATGTCAGCGATACCACTGCAAGCGAAGAAGATGAAAATGCTTTTATGGAGATAGTCGAATACATTCGTGTGGTCGTATTGATGATCCGGGAAGACCTTCGTGGTCCCGATAGCCAGGATCTGATCCATTGAGCCGGGGCGTACCGGGACTGGGAAGCAACAGAACAGCATGATCAAACAATCAGAATTTACCAAACGGCGATTACAGTTGATGGATATTAGTGGCGCAGGCTCGGTCATTATTTCACGCGCAGCCGCGCCAAGAATCCGCAATAACGATGCACATTACCCTTACCGGCAGGACAGTGATTTTCTATATTTGAGTGGCTTTTCCGAACCGGAGGCCATGATGGTGTTGCTGCCGGAAAAACAGGGCGGGCGCTCAATTTTGTTTTGCCGTGAAAGAGACCCGCAGCGCGAAATGTGGGACGGCTTGATGGCTGGCACCGAAGGGGCGGTGGAACAGTTTGGTTTTGATGAAGCTTATGCCATCAGCGAAATGCAAAAACGCCTGCCGGAATTGCTGCATGGCCGTGAGAGAATTTACTACGATCTTGGCAAAGATCCCGATTTTGATCAGCTGTTGATTGGCTGGATGAACGATTTCCGCGCCAAGACACGTAAGAAATTTCATGCGCCTGACGAAATCGTTTCCCTGGACCACAACCTGCACGAGATGCGTCTGTTCAAGAGTCGCACAGAAATTACCGCAATGAGGAGATCAGCGCGGATTGCGGCATCTGCGCATCAACGGGCCATGCAGGTTTGTAAGCCGGGTATGAATGAAGCCGAGATTCACGCTGAACTGCTGCATACCTTTACCCGCAATCAGTGCGAAGCCTCCTATGTACCTATTGTCGGTGGTGGTGCCAATGCCTGTGTGCTGCATTACATCAGCAATCGTGACACCCTTAATGATGGCGATCTGTTGCTGATAGATGCCGGCGCAGAGTATGACGGTTATGCATCCGATATCACCCGCACTTTTCCGGTCAACGGCAAATTCAGCGGCGCCCAGAAGGAATTGTATGAATTGGTTCTGACAGCCAACGTCAAGGCCATAGATGAAGTGCGTGCCGGAATGCCCTGGGAACATGTCCACGAAACAGCGGTGCGCATCGCAACCGAGGGCATGATCGACCTTGGGATTCTCAAAGGCAGTCTCGAGGAGTCGCTGGAAGAAGAGCATTTCAAAGATTTTTACGTGCATAACACCGGTCACTGGCTGGGCCTGGATGTGCATGATGTGGGCGAGTATGAAATCGATGGCCATTCGCGGGTACTGGAGCCTGGCATGGTTTTGACGGTTGAGCCGGGTATTTATATTCCACAGACCGCCACTGCGGTTGCTGAACACTGGCGTGGTTTGGGTATCCGGGTTGAAGATGATGTTGTGGTCACTAAAGATGCAGCCGATGTCCTGTCTTCTGATATTTGCAAAACCATAGATGATATTGAGGCTCTGATGTCTGCATGAGCAATAGATGCGACATAGCCATTGTCGGCGGCGGCCTTGCAGGTGCCAGCCTGGCCATCGCTCTGGCGCCGCTGGGCTATGCCATCAAGGTAATCGAGGCGGTTGCATTCAAGGCAAGCGATCAACCAAGCTACGACGACAGAACCCTGGCAATGAGCCACAGTTCATGCCGGATTCTTTCCGCCATTGGCTTATGGGAGCAGCTTGAAGATGACGCAACCGCGATTCGCAAAATCTACGTAAGCGAACTGGATCGCCCCGGATGCGTGGTGCTCGATGCTGCTGAAATGGATTTGACCGAGTTTGGTCACGTTGTCGAAGCGCGCAGATTTGGTGCGATTGTGACTGCACAATTGGAGCAGGCGGAAAATATCGAGCTTATCAGTCCAGCCAGGGTGACGGAAATTGAGACGGGTGAAACCAATACAACGCTTCATCTTGAGTCAGAAAATGGTACCGAAGATTTACCGGCACGCCTGGTGGTGGCGGCCGATGGCGCGAATTCATTTATCCGGACGCACTTGCAGATCCCCACAGAAACCCGCGACTATGGCCAGACGGCGGTTATCTGCAATATTACACCTGAACAAGCGCACGCTGGCAGGGCGTTCGAATGCCTGACATCAACAGGCCCTTTTGCAGTGCTGCCGCACACCGGTATACGTTGTGGTCTGGTCTGGTGTGTCGCGAGTGATGAAGCCCGGGGTTTGTTGGAGCTGGACGATGCAACATTTTTGGGCCGTGCAGAAGAGCGTTTTGGCGACCACCTTGGTGCATTCCTGAAGGCCGGAAAACGCACTGCCTACCCTTTAAAACTGGTCCGGGCAAAAGAAGACGTGCGCGACAGACTGGTCATTTTGGGAAATGCCGCGCATGCCATTCACCCGGTCGGTGCACAGGGATTTAACCTTGCATTGCGGGATGTGGCGGTGCTGGCCGAGATACTGGCCGATGATGAGAACAATGATCCGGGTCAGCGTGGACTGCTGGATCAATACAGCCGCTGGCGAAAGCAGGATCAGCGTGGCACGATTGCGACCTCGGACGGCATGACGCGATTATTTGCCCATCCTTCCATGCTGGCAGCAGGGCTCAGAACCAGCGGCCTGATCGCACACGCATTGCTGCCATCATTGCGACGAAGATCTGCCCTGCAGGCAATGGGCTACCGCGGCCGGGTTCCACGCCTGGCTCTTGGTGAGCCGCTGAGCCTGGCATGAACGATTTAAACTACGACGTAGTCATTATCGGCGCCGGCATGGTGGGTGCGACAACGGCCAGTTTGTTGTCCCGAAGCGGATTTACGGTGGCGTTGGTAGAGGCACGTGAACCACAGGCGTTCGATGGCGAAGCCGATGTGGGTTTACGGGTGTCAGCCATATCCCCGGGTTCGGCTGCCGTGCTGGAACAGGCCGGGGTCTGGAAGGTAATCAGCCAACAGCGGAACCGACCCTATCGTCGCATGCAGGTCGAGGACGGGGTGGATAAGGAGCCCCTGTTATTCGATGCGCCGGCGTTTAACCTGGAAAGGCTGGGAACGATTGTAGAGAACGCCCTGATCCAGTGGTCGCTCTGGAACCTGGTCAGTAATACCGGGCTGGTTGACTGTTATTGCCCCGACCAACTCGAATCCATCAAGTTTTCAGCCAGTCAGAATCGGGTGTTGCTTGCCAGCGGTAAGACACTGACGGCCACCTTGGTGATCGGTGCCGACGGTGCCAGGTCACGGGTGCGCAAGGCCATTGGCATTCGCCAGGATTACTGGGCGTACAACCAGCATGGCCTGGTGGCAGTGGTTGGCAAACAAAAACCAAATCCCGGAGTGGCTTGGCAAAGGTTCATGCCCGGTGGCCCACTGGCCTTTTTACCGCTCGAGGATGGCCGCTCCTCCATCGTCTGGACCCGGCCATCGGCCGAGGCAGAACGCCTGCTGGCACTGGATACTGATGAATTTATCAAAGAACTGGATGCCGCCAGCAGCGGTTGGCTGGGTAATGTTGAGTCTTGCGGGCCAAGGGCAGCATTTCCGTTGAGTATGCGTCTGAGCGAGTGCTACGCCACGCAGAGGACAGTTTTGACGGGTGATGCGGCCCACATGGTGCATCCATTGGCAGGTCAGGGTGTAAATCTCGGTTTTGCAGATGCGGCAGAATTAACTGACACCCTGATTCGCACACGTCTTGCAGGCAGAGATATCGGCTCTGAGAAAGTTCTGCGATCCTACAGTAATTCAAGGCGATCAGAATCTGAAGCCATGGCATTTGGCATGCATGCTTTGCGCAGTTTGTTTGATATCGATGGTCTATCTGTAGTCAGACGCGCAGGGCTGGCCGTTGTCAGGCGTAGCTGGACACTCAAGGATATGTTTTTAAAACGCGCCGCAGGGGTTGCAGTCAATGCACCCAGATTGGCAAAGGGGACAAGTTTGCAGGAGTTGATGCAGCGTTGAGAGTGGTGGACATAAATGTCCATCGCTGACAGTCACCGAAAGCAGCACACACAAAATTGATATATATTTATATCGAAACCAGCCAAAAAAAGGACACTATCGTGATTTATAACAATATCCTCGAAACCATCGGCAACACCCCGGTCGTGCGCATCAACAACATGGCACCTGTTGATATGGAAATGTACGTCAAAGTTGAGGCCTTTAACCCAATGGCTTCAGTCAAGGACAGGCTTGCCCTGGGTATAATTGAAGACGCTGAACGCAAAGGCACGTTGAAGCCGGGCCAGACGGTTATCGAGGCAACATCCGGTAATACCGGTATCGCGATGGCCATGGTCTGTGTGGTCAAGGGTTATCCATTTGTGGCGGTGATGGCCGAGTCTTTTTCCATAGAACGACGTAAGTTGATGCGCGCATTGGGTGCCCGCGTGGTGCTGACACCCGCCGCTGAGCGGACCACCGGCATGCTGCGGGTGATGCATGCCTTGGCCGAGAAATTTGGCTGGTTTACACCACTGCAGTTCGACAACCAGGCTAACCCGGAATATCACCGTAACACCACCGGGCCTGAAATTATCCGTGATTTCGTCGGTCGACGGTTGGATTACTACGTATCCGGTTGGGGAACCGGTGGCACCATTTCGGGTGTCGGCGACATTCTCAAGTTGGCGCGACCTGAAGTTAAAGTGATTGCAACAGAACCGGCAGGTGCTTCAATGCTGGGCGGTCATGAGTGGGCTCCACACAAGATCCAGGGCTGGACCCCGGATATCATGCCGGCAGTACTGAATCGTGATGTCATAGATGAACTGGTGACAGTCACCGATGAAGAAGCCATCGAAACCGCCAAGCGGCTGGCCCTGGAAGAGGGGATATTCTGTGGGATTTCCGCTGGCGGTACTTTTGCTGCTGCGTTGAAGGTGGCGGCCAATGCGGCCCATGGATCCTCACTACTGGCCATGCTGCCTGATACTGGTGAGCGTTATCTTTCAACACCTTTGTTTGAGGGTGTGAAGGAAGGTGGGGATGATGATTTGCTGGAAGGCTTGTAAGAATTCAGCTTAGAGCGGTGGATTAGGGCTCGAGTAATGACTTGGGTTTTACTTTCAGGCTTTCGGCGAGTTGGCGCAGGAATTTACCCAGTGGCGAGCTACTGCGCCAGACCAGCACAATGGTGCGGCTCGGCGCTGGTGGTGCAAATGGTCTGATGGCGATATTGTCGGTTTTCGGAATCGGCGGCTTGACCGCCAGCACCGGCATCAGGGTTACGCCGGCATTGGTCGCAACCATTTGCCGCAGCGTCTCCATACTGGTCGCATGAAAATCAACCCGCTCATGTGCACCGGCTAATTCGCAGACTGCGAGCGCGTGTTCACGCAGGCAATGTCCTTCTTCCAGCAACAGCAATTCTTCGCCTTCCAGATCCTTTAGGGAAATAGTTGTCTTGTCACTTAATGGGTGGCCGGCCGGCATTGCGGTCACGAAGGGTTCTTCAAACAATACTTCAATTTCCAGGCCAGGGTCATTTACTGGTAGAGCCAATAACCCCGCATCCAGTCGGCCCTGGTCGAGCATTCCAAGAATGTCCTCGGTCTTTTCCTCGGCCAGTTGCAGTTTCAATTCCGGGAATTTTTCGCGGATGCCGGGAATGACGTGTGGCAGCAAGTATGGCGCGAGGGTTGGAAAAATCCCCAGCTTGATGGTGCCGGTTGCGGGGTTCTTGCTGCGCCGGGCAGCGGTTTTGATATGGTCTATGTCACGTAAAACGTGACGGGCGCGATGTGCGATATCTTCACCAATCGGTGTCAACATGATATGCCGGGGTGCGCGCTCAACCAGCAAGACACCCAGCTCCTCTTCGAGTTTACGAATTTGGGTGCTGAGGGTTGGCTGGCTGACAAAGCAGGCTTCTGCCGCTTTGCTGAAGTGCTTCAGCTCGGCGAGTTTTACAAAGTATTGTAGTGCGCGGAAATTCATAGCCTGAGTATAGCTTGTAACTATCGTGTTTGCGTACGTGATATACGGCAATAATGAACGTAAAAAGGCGGCTATGCGGTCGTGTTATATATTCTCAGTCTATAATCAGGTCTGTATGGCAGCAAAAACATCAATTCCCACGGTTTCGAGACGGGACGGTTTACGAGCAGTTTTCCTGGTAAATATGTTATTTGTTCTGACCATCATCGGTTTTCCACAAATGGTTACAGCAGCGCAAGCCGGTCTGAGTGATGAGGAAATGGCGCGTTTGAAACGTGGCGAAATCCTGCTGGAAACAATTCATGTCGAAAAACCCGGTGCCGCGGCGAGGGTGACAGCGCTGTTACACAGCAGCGTAAACGATGTGTGGAACATCCTCGGTTACTGCAAGTATGAATTGGTCTATGTAAAGGGTCTTAAGCATTGCGAGGTGCTGGAAGGCGACCAGTTTCAAATGATGGTGCGTCACCGGGTGCGTAACAGTTGGTACTCTCCGACAATGGATTTTGTCTTTGCAGCCAGCCGGGATTTGACCGGAGCAGGCAAGGCAACGCTGGTGAGCGGCGACCTTAAGGTTTTTGAAGGTCAGTGGAAGTTATACCCATTAACGGATGAGAACAGCGTCATTGTCGTTCATGAGATCAGGGTTCAGTCCAGATTCCCCGCTCCAAAATGGTTCATACGCCGCGCCTTACGCAATGACTTACCTGACATGCTGGCCTGTATCAGGGGATTGGCAAGTGCTTCGCGTACCGACCGTCATATTCAGCGTGATTTGAAACGCTGCCCTGGCGATGTTTCTCAACTGCTTAAATAAAGCAACTATCGGTCCGGTGATTGGCTTAAAATAATACTTTCAACCAGCCACAGCAGATTAGTTTTTTTATGAGTAAACGTACTGTCCTGACCGGAATAACCACCACCGGCACCCCCCATCTTGGTAATTATGTCGGAGCCATCAAGCCCGCCATTCAGGCGAGTCGTGGCGACGGGATTCAATCCTGCTACTTTTTGGCTGATTACCATGCGCTGATCAAGTGCCGTGACCCTGAAATTGTTCAGCGCTCAACATTGGAGATCGCCGCAACCTGGCTGGCTTTGGGCCTGGATACCGACAAAGCGATTTTCTATCGTCAATCTGATATCCCGGAAATTTCTGAATTGACCTGGCTTTTGACCTGCATCACCGCAAAAGGCCTGATGAACCGGGCTCATGCATACAAGGCAGCCGTTCAGGAGAATCTTGAAAAGGGTGAGGATGCGGATTTCGGAATCGCCATGGGTCTGTTCAGTTATCCGATTCTGATGGCAGCTGATATTTTGATGTTCAATGCCAACGATGTACCGGTTGGACGTGACCAGGTCCAGCATCTTGAAATGGCGCGTGATATTGCACAACGCTTCAATCATCATTTTGGTCAGCATTTTGTGTTGCCCGAAGCTGTGGTCGATGACAAGGTTTCGGTTCTGCCCGGACAGGATGGCCGCAAGATGTCCAAGAGTTACAATAACTCGATACCCCTGTGGTTGCCGGAAAAGAAACTTCGCAAAGCCATCATGAAAATTGTCACCAATTCACTCGAGCCTGGTGAGCCCAAGCAAACGGAAGACTCGACTCTGTATGCCATTTATTCAGCTTTTGCCAGCGCAGAGCAGCGCGAGGCCATGAAACAGGCTTATGCGGATGGTATTGGCTGGGGTGATGCCAAGCAGCAGTGTTTTGAGCTGATTAACTCTGAACTGGCGGAGGCCAGATCGAGATACGAAGAACTGATGTCAAATCCTGTAAAAATTGAAAGCGTGTTACAACAGGGTGCCGAGCGGGCCAGAGAAATCACCATACCGTTCATAAAGCAGTTGCGTTCTGCGGTGGGGATCAGATCCCTGGCCAATATTAAAGTGTGATCTTAAGGTGTGAGCCATGCAAGAAACTGAAGCAGCACAAACATCTCATCCGGATACCTCATTCAAGACCGATCTTGATATTTCGTATTTGATACCGGACTGGTTGCAACCGATCTGGGACTTTTTTACGCCATATCCCGGATTGTTGACCCTGTTGTTGATCGCGGTCGCCTGGCTGGTTGGCAAAGCCCTCAAATTCGCGATTACCAAAAGCGTGACGAAACTGGTTAAGAAAACCAGTAATACAATTGATGATCACCTGGTCGAGTATTTGACCCGCCCGCTGGTACTGACGACGGTTACCCTGGCACTGATGCTCGCGGTGACGGCCTACCGTTTGCCATCTAGTGTTCATGAAGCGAGCCTGTCGGTGCTGGCAACCATTCTATTATTTTCCTGGTTGAGAGCTGGTCTACGGACTGCCCGTATAGTGCTGGAGGCAGTCGCCAACAACCACCACCGCTTCGAGATCGTGCAAGAACGCACCATCCCGGTATTTGATATGACGATCAAGATCTTGCTGATCGGAATGGCGGCCTATTTCTTTTTGCTGATCTGGGGTATCAATCCGACTGCATGGTTGGCATCGGCTGGTGTGATTGGTATCGCAGTGGGTTTTGGTGCACGCGATACGATGGCAAACCTGTTTTCCGGAATATCGATTATCGCGGATGCGCCCTACAAGATCGGTGACTACATCGTTCTGGATACCGGTGAACGTGGAAAGGTGACCAGTCTCGGTATGCGATCAACCCGTCTGTTAACCCGTGATGATGTCGAAGTAACCATTCCAAACGGTGTGATCGCCAACGCGAAAATCGTCAATGAAAGCGGTGGTCCCTGGGTAAAACACCGTATCCGTGTTCCGGTAGGCGCAGCCTATGGCAGTGATGTTGACGAGGTTTGTAAAGTATTACAAGAGGTTGCTACTAATCACCCCAAGGTCGTACAGCAGCCCACACCACGCGTGCGCATGCGGGCATTTGGCGACAGTTCACTCGATTTTGAGCTACTCGCCTGGATCGACCACCCGCAATCCCGCGGAATCATACGCCATGATTTGTTGATGAATATCTACAAAGCCTTTGCAGAAAACGGTATCCAGATACCATTCCCGCAAACGGATATTCATGTTCGTTCGATGCCAGAGCAGGACTGAAATTCCCGTTGTCGCCCTGAACAGACTTCCCCACCGTCATCCCGGACTTGGTCGTTTCGCGCATCCCTGCGCTCTCACGACATAAGGTGCATCCATGCACCGAATCCGGGATCCATTTTTTAATGTTTGAAGAGCAAGAGCGGCCCACAGATTACACAGATTTCCCGGATTAGAAGAGCCGGGCCGATATGGTGGTGCCAACTGGGCGCCGGGCTACGGGTACCTTCCCCCCACCCCAGGCCTTCCCCGACAACTAGCTTTAGCGCTAAACCGCTCTTAATAATCTGTGAAATCTGTGGGCCGCTCTTCAAACCCTATTTCATCCCCAGCATTTCCAGAATGGCATCAACCGCACCATCTAAAGGAATCTCAGAGTTCTCGGTATCCGTGCGACGGCGGTATTCAAGTGCCCCGGCGTCCAGACCACGCTCTCCGATGACTACGCGGTGGGGGATTCCGATCAGTTCCATGTCGTTGAACATGACGCCGGGCCGTAGATTGCGGTCGTCGTAGAAAACATCCACACCTGCTTGGATAAGTTCGGCGTACAGTTTGTCTGCCGCCTCACGCACGCGGTGGGATTTTTTGGCGTTCATTGGTAGCAGGGCGATCTGGAAAGGTGCAATGGGCTCCGGCCAGCATATGCCGCTCTCGTCGTGGTTTTGCTCGATGGCGGCGGCTACGATGCGTGAAACGCCGATTCCGTAGCAGCCCATGTGCATGACGTGGGATTTGCCGTCTTCGCCTAAAACTACGGCGTTCATCGACTCGGCGTAGCCGGTGCCCAGTTGGAAGATATGTCCGACCTCGATACCACGTGCCATTTGCAAGTGGCCCTTACCATCGGGGCTTTCGTCGCCTTCCACAGCGGTTCTTATGTCGGCTGTCACCGGTGACTCAAGGTCACGTTCCCAGTTGATGCCGAAAAAGTGTTGGTCGTCGCTGTTGGCGCCGGCCGTAAAGTCCGACATCAGGGCAACTTCATGATCGGCGATCACCGGCAGGGACAGACCCACTGGTCCAAGGGAACCCGGGCCTGCGCCAATGACTTTGCGGATGTCCTTGTCGTCAGCAAATTCAAGCGGGCTGGCAACCTGTTTCAGTTTTTCGGCTTTGAGTGAATTGAGTGTCCGGTCACCCCGGACCAGTAATGCAACAAAGTCAGATTCCTGCTCCTCTGCAGCGCGTACGATCAGCGTTTTGATAGTCTTTTCAATCGCTACGTCATAACCATTTACCAGTTCATCAATGGTATGAGCATTTGGTGTATCGACAGTGCGTAGTTCTTGTTTGGCTGTGGCCCGCTCGTATTGCGGTTTGGCCACGGCCGTCATTTCTACATTCGATGCATAATCCGACTGGTCGGAGAATGCGATCTGGTCTTCACCTGAATCGGCCAGCACGTGGAATTCATGTGACTTGTTACCGCCGATGGCGCCGGAATCGGCTTCGACGGAGCGGAAATGTAATCCGGTGCGGGTGAAAATGCGTGAATAGACATCGTACATATCCCAGTACGTATCATCCATGCTGCTGTGGTCGATGTGAAAAGAGTAGGCATCTTTCATCAAGAATTCACGTGCGCGCATGACGCCGAAACGGGGGCGGATCTCGTCACGGAATTTGGTTTGAATCTGGTAGAAAACTATCGGTAGTTGTTTGTAGCTGCGGATTTCGTTGCGCACGAAATCAGTGATGACCTCTTCGTGGGTAGGTCCAAAGCAGTAATCACGACCGGCACGGTCTTTTATTTTCAGCAGCTGCCCGCCGAATTTTTCCCAGCGGCCGGTTTCTTCCCATAACTCGGCAGGCTGAACTGCAGGCATCAGCATTTCCAGGTAACCGGCTTTATCCAGCTCATCACGTACGATATGTTCTACTTTACGCAATACGCGTAAACCCAATGGAGTCCAGGTGTAAATTCCGGAAGTGAGTTTGCGGACCATACCGCTTCGCAGCATCAATTGATGACTGACGATTTCTGCTTCGGCCGGGGTTTCCCGGGTCGTGAACAGGTGGAATGTACTGGCCTTCATCTTGTATCCAATAGGCCCTTAAGTGAAGGGCGTCATTTTAGCCTGCAATGCGCACCAGTACAGTAAGAATCGGACTCAGAAAAGCTATTTGTTGCAGTTCTCGGCAATATAGGCTTTGGCTTCATCCAACTCCTTGAGTCTTTCATTGTCATCCATGCGCATAACCTCGCCGGTTTCGACATCCCTGATTATGACCCTGGTTGAAGGTTCCAATTGTGATACGAGTTTATATCTTTGCGCACAGCCTGCTGCCACAGCCTCTTGCCGTTCAGCATCCTCTTTGCGTCTGGTTGCCCGCTCATCGCGCTGTTGCTGAGCGCGTGAAGGTTGCCCGGATGCAGCTGCTGAAGCCGGCTCAGAAGCAGCTTGCGTGTTGGTTGCCGGGCTTGACTGGATGTTGATTATTTCAGCCTTGGTCTTTTCAGGTGGCTTATCACCAAAATGTACATTACCGTTCTCATCAACCCAGCGATAGACGGTGTCGCTGGCCATGGCATCCATTGCCGGTACTACGAGTGCAGCGATTAAAACAGCTGCATAAAGTGTTGCTTTGCGCATCCTCGTTTCCTTTTCCGAAGAAATCCTGAATGTTTATATCACAGTATGGCCTTATGTCCCAAAAATCAGGAAGTTTTGCATGTTAGAATTGAGCCTTAAATGAAGCTGTGGAATTTTTAATGAGCCCGGATAAATCAATACGCAGACGCGGAATTTACCTGCTACCCAATCTGCTGACTTCTGCCGCATTATTTGCAGGTTTTTATTCAATAATTTCAGGTATTAATGGCCGCTTTGAGCCAGCCGCGATCGCGATTATTGTGGCCGGTCTGCTGGACGGTCTGGACGGGCGGGTTGCGCGTCTGACGAATACCCAAAGCGATTTCGGTGAGCAATACGACAGCCTGTCCGATCTTATTTCATTTGGATTGGCGCCGGCCCTGCTGGCATTTAACTGGTCACTTTCCAGCCTCAGCGAAATCAGTACCATGACCGGCAAGCTTGGCTGGCTGGCGGCATTCATATTTGTTGCTTGCGCCGCTCTGAGGCTGGCGCGCTTCAATACCCAGGTTGGTGTCGCCGACAAACGTTATTTCCAGGGCCTGGCCAGCCCCGCAGCAGCCGGTACACTGGTATTTACGATCTGGTTTTTTATTGACAATAATGTCGCCGGTGAAACCGTTAGCTGGTTAATATTTATCGAAACGATTGTGCTCGGAATACTGATGTTTTCGCGGGTTCGATATTACAGTTTCAAAGTGGGCCCCAGCGGTGACAAGGTACCTGCAATCTGGATATTGCTTGCCGTATTGATCATCGTGTTACTGGCGCTCGATCCACCTATCATGGGTATGATATTTGGCAGCGCCTATGTATTGTCAGGCCTGTTGATTACGATTGCAGGGCGGCGTAACTGGAAACTTAAACGTGAGCAACGACCCGCAAAACGTAAAAGGGAAGAACCGGTGATCGGGGAAGGGCTCCCGCCTGAAGACAACAAAATCGGCAGCGGCGATGATATTGGTCCGGGCAGACCGAATGATCAGTGATCGCCAACAGGCGTACCTTGATGCAATTGGTATTGAGGTCTGGTCTTTGCGTGAATCGGCTTCGCCATCGCCATCGCCATCGCCCTCTTTGTCCCCGCCTCCAACCCCATCTGTTGTTGCCAGTTTAAATGCAAGTACTCCGCGACTGAGAATTGGTACAGGTGGGGGCGGGATCTTGCTGGTCTGTACCGCCGATGTTGATTCGGCCGGTCGTCTGGCAAATGATATTTCACGTTCTCTGGGTAATGTCCCTGTATGGGCCTGGCCCGACGATAAACCAACAGCCATTGATCTCGACTCTGCAGTTGATGAGAAGCTGTTCACAACGGTTGCTGTTTTTGGCAGCGATCTGGCCGGGCAGTTTTTTGATGGTGATTTACCAACTGCAGTCAGTTCGGCGAAGCTGGTGTTGTTGCCGTCAATGCGGGACATTCAGACAAAGCCAGAGGCACGTCAATCACTGTGGGCAAGCTTTTGCAGATCGGGAATGGTGAGCAAGCGTGAGCAGCAAACCTGACAAGGGACACCCTCTCATTCGCCGGTTGGGGATGGCGGATGTCGACCGGATTTTTGAGATAGAGCAACTGGCATACCCCTTTCCCTGGACACGTCGCATTTTTGTCGACTGTATGCGTGTTGGCTACGCCTGCTTTGGTCTGCAGATAGGTAAAGATCTGGCCGGCTATTCGATTTTCAGCTGGGCAGCGGGTGAGGCCCATTTACTCAACCTGTGTATACACCCGGATTGGCAGCACCGGGGTTATGGCAGCCTGTTGCTGGAATATACGATCAACCAGGCGGCCAGGCTTGAAAGTGAGTCCATATTTCTGGAGGTGCGGGCCAGTAACCCACGCGCCGCGACCTTGTACATCAATAGAGGTTTCAAGGTGATTGGTGAGCGCAAGTCCTACTATCAGGCCGGTGAAAAGCGTGAGGATGCCATCATCATGAGTTTGAAACTGAGTCGGACTAGTTCCTGAGGTCCAACTCAGTCCTTAAGTTTCTCCATTTTTTCGATTTGCTCTTCAAAACCCGCAACTTTTGTCTTGTGTGCCGTCAGTCGTTGTTTCTCCTGTTCGACCACCGCTGTCGGCGCATTGTCAACAAAGCGGCTATTACCCAGCTTTCCTTCAGAACGCTTCAGGTCAGCCAGCTCACGCTCGAGTAATTTACGCAGACGGGCCAATTCGTCTTCCAGATCGACCAGCCCTTTAAGCGAAACAAGTATCTTCAGGTCACCCACCAGCGCGACGGAATACTCAGAACTGTCTGCTGCATCTTCTATCCACTGCATGCTTTCAATTCGACCAACGCCCTGCAGCAATGTTTCAAATTGTTTCTGGCGACCCCTGTCGGCAGTTGTGCCAGCCTGAAATGCAATATCAAGGGGTTTGCCCGGTGCTACATTCAACTCTGCCCGTATGTTTCGTACCCCTTGAAGGATGCTTTGCAACCAGTGGATGTCATCTTCCGCCTGTTGGTCGGTATCGCCAGCTATCGGGAACGGCTGTAGCATGATGCTGTCACCGTCGATATTCAGCGGGGTTTTGAGTCGCTGCCAGATCTCTTCTGTTATGAACGGCATGATCGGGTGCAGGGTGCGCAGACTGCGCTCAAGTACATAGAGCAGGGTATAGCGGGTTGCATTCTGTTCTTCGTCGCTGCCTTTTTGCAGTACCGGTTTGGACAACTCAAGGTACCAGTCGCAGTATTCGTTCCAGACAAATTCATACAGACGCTGGGATGCCAGATCCAGACGGTAATTATTAATATGATCACGGACTTCGGCAATCATGTTGTTGAGACGCGAAATGATCCAGCGGTCTGCCGGGCTGGATGGCTCTACGGCCTGCACCCCATGTTCTTCGGTGCTCATCAACACATAGCGCGCGGCATTCCAGAGTTTGTTGCAGAAATTGCGATTGCCCTCTATGCGACCAAGGTCAAAACGAATATCACGGCCATTGGTCGCCAGCGCCGCAAAAGTGAAGCGCAGCGCATCACAGCCGTAAGCCGCGATTCCATCCGGGAAATGCTTGCGGATGTTCTTTTCAATCATCGGTGCCATATGCGGTTGCATTAACCCGGTAGTGCGTTTTTTGATCAGGGGCTCAAGCTCAGTGCCATCGATCAGATCAATCGGATCGAGTACATTGCCCTTGGATTTGGACATTTTTTGACCGCTGGCATCACGGATCAGACCGTGAATATATAGAAATTGCGATTGCCCTCTATGCGACCAAGGTCAAAACGAATATCACGGCCATTGGTCGCCAGCGCCGCAAAAGTGAAGCGCAGCGCATCACAG